>Ga0272441_10014653_pt1 | contig 11078 bp, 10 predicted proteins | sample SSMProp6N_FD_193582 | JGI IMG/M metagenome (GOLD analysis project Ga0272441, IMG submission 193582) | Marine sediment archaeal communities from Little Sippewissett salt marsh, Falmouth, MA, United States - SSM-Prop-6N | ecosystem: Environmental > Aquatic > Marine > Wetlands > Sediment ...
GCAAGTCTTTATATCCTTCACTGGCGGCAAAAGGAAGCATCCTGTTTTATTTGCTGATCAAGAACCATCCGTTTCAGAACGGCAACAAGCGGATTGCGTTGACGACGCTGCTTGTGTTCTTGCATCGGAACGGGAAGTGGCTTAAGGTGGATACGCAGGAATTCTACAACTTCACCGTATGGATCGCTCAAAGCCCAGCTATACTGAAAGATGAAGTTGTCATGGCGATAGAAAAATTCATCAAGACTCATTTGGTCAAGCTGGACAGCAAAAGCTGATAAAGCAAAAAGGGAGAGCAAAAAATGACGAATAGAGAAATTAGAAATGCCAAACAAAGACTATATGAAGTTTTGAATAAAGAATGCAAGAATGAAGTTGAGCGATGCGATCAGGTGAGAGCTTTAGCCGAAGAACTCAATGCGTTTGTTCCTCCTGGAATACATGTAAAGTTTCCAAGAGATTCTATCAACGCAATAACTAAAAACATTCACACTGTACTACAGACTGAAATGATGTTAAATGCTTGTGCCTCAGCCGAAGCTTCTTCAGATTTGGCAAAACGCTCTTGTAAATGGGCGGCAATAGCTGCGATAGCTGCTTGTATCAGTGTTATATTGACCGGCTTGGCTACGTGCTTGACTGTATGCTCAAAGTGAAAAAGGACAAGTGAAAAATGACAGAAGGGCAGATAGATCAACTACGTCAGAAATTGAAAAGTTGGGTTGATGAAATCGGTAACGAAATAGGCTCATTATTGACAGGACGTAAGATATTCCAGAGACTTCAAGAAATTGTCAACTCCAACGAGAAAATTCAATCACCTCATATATTTCACGATTGGGTTGCCGATAACTATGTTGCCAAGATGTGTTCCTGTGTTCGCGCCTTAGCTGAAAACAATCCAAGGAATAAGCCTGTCTCTTTGTACATGTTAATAGAGAAAATAAAGAAGAATCCCCATGCCATAACTCGCGATTATTTCATCTCGCAAAGCAGAGATGACTTCGCTAAGGAGATGGGTACGGCTGGTAATGATTTTGATACCTTCGCGAAGCCGGGAGAGCAATATATTGACTCTAAGCGGCTCGATTCAGATTTGCAAAAACTGGCTGAAGGAACTCGTCTTATAGGTGACTTCACTGACCAGTGGATAGCCCATTTCGACCAGAAACCTAAAATTGAACGAATGCCAACGTTCGAGGATTTAAATAAGGCCCTTGATATCATTGATGAAGTTTGGTGTGATTACTACCTACTATTAACATGTCATGGACTCGGATCAGGGACAAGGCAACCAGTTATTGCAGAAGATTGGGAGGCGCCGCTTCGATATCCTTGGATTGTTGAACAAGAATGAGAAAAATACGAGGGCGAAGGAATGGGAATCTATAAAGCGACGTACGAAGACCGAAGCGGCAAGCAGCGGAAATCCGCTAAATGGTATGTCGATATTTTCGATCACAATCTGCTGTTTGGTTGCTATCTCTGAATTTCTTTTACTCCTTATTTGGCATTTTCTTTTTTATCGGTCAGGAATTGTTCTGCGCGGCGTTGTCCTTCTTCTACTTGCGCGGGTGTCATGTTTTGATGAAGATTGTCTCTCAATTGTTGAGCCAACTGCGTAAATTCACCGTCGTGCATCGCGGCCAGTGAATACCACTTGTAGGCTTCGACCGTATCCTGACTGATTCCCTTGCCGGAATGGTACAATAAACCCAGTGTGTTCTGCGCCGGCGCGTATTCCTGTTCTGCGGCCAGGCGAAACCAGGTGACCGCCAACCGGTAGTCTTGAAGTTCGCTTTCATTGTCAAGGTAGATGATCCCGAGACGATATTGTGCCTCTGCATATCCCTGTTGAGCCGACCTCAGGAGCCATTGAGCGGCCTGTTCGTAATTCTCGGCAACGCCCAGGCCGATATGATACATCCGGCCCAGATCGTGCTGGGCCTGTGAGTGTCCCTGTTCGGCCGCCATCGTGTACCACTTGATCGCCTCCGAATAGTTTCGCTGGACGCCCTGGCCGAGGCGATACATTCGGCCCAGCCGGTCCTGGGCGGGGGCGATTCCCTGAGTGGCGGCCCTTGAGAGCCATTGGAGGGCCCTTTTGTCGTCCCGGGGGATGTCCCGGCCTTCGGAATACATCAGACCCAGGAGGTATTGGGATTCGGCAAGCCCCTGTTCGGCGGCTTTGAGAAACCATCTGGCCGCCTCTTTATAATTCTGGGCAATGCCGGTGCCGTAGTAGTGCATCTTGCCCAACTCCTGCTGGGCCTGGGCGTGCCCCTGTTCGGCCGCCCGAGTGTACCATGTCGCGGTCTCATTCTTATCCCGGGCAGCGCCTCCGGCGCTATCGGTCATTGCACCCAGCTTGTATTGGGCTTCTGCGTGTCCCTGTTCGGCGGCCTTTCGAAACCATACCATCGCCTTCTTCGCATTTTGTGGAATGTCCCGGCCGAGGTAATGCTTGAGTCCGAGATCGTACTGTGCCTGTGCGTGTCCCTGCTCGGCGGCTTTTCGATACCATTCCACGGCCTTTTGGCCATCTTTGGCAATCCCCAGGCCGTTATCGACCATCCAGCCAAGATCGCGCTGCGCCTTGGCGAGTTTGTGTTCGGCCGCCCTGCGAAACCATTTCACCGCTTCTCCGAAGTCCTGCGGAACGCATTGGCCGTGATAGTACATCGAACCCAGGTTGTGCTGGGCTTCTGCATGTCCCTGCTCGGCGGCTTTCGCGACCCATGTCGCGGCTTCTTTGAAGTCCCTGGGCAGGCCGCGGCCTTCGTAATACATCGAACCCAGGGCAAACTGAGCTTGTGGATTTCCCGATTCCGCGGCCATACGATACCAGCGGGCGGCTTCCCCGTCATTTTGGGGGACGCCCGTGCCATAATGGCACATGGAGCCGAAGAGATATTGGGCGAGTGCATACGTCTGCCTCGCCGCTTTCTTGAGCCGTTCAGCCGTGACTTTATTCTCACCCTCTGATGGCCGCGTCTGTTCTCCGTGGCCATTCGGCTCATACGTCATCACCGGGGCGTTTGCCGCTTTCGCATCGTGAAACGAACTCGCCGGCAGCAGGAGGATCAGGAATGCCAGGGGTGTCTTCATTACCATTTCACTTTAAGACTGGACAGCTTCAACTATTCCCATGATTTATCTTGGTGATACGATTTAAGAAAGAGTATCCTCTTTTTGCGGGTTAAAATCAAGTGGAAACGGTTGTCTAATGTCCGGCATCCGTCTAACGAAGCGATTGTAGTACTATATAAAAACGGCCAAGACGGGCTAAAAACCACGTTCTTGGCCGTTAAAAAACTACCCCCAAGGGGAGTCGAACCCCTGTCTCCAGGATGAGAACCTGATATCCTAGGCCACTAGACGATGGGGGCCTTCGTATTTACGATCTTTTATCTATGATTCGGATCGGCGAAGCCGCAATCGTAAATCATAATTCATCAATCATAAATCAATAGCGGCGGTTGGATTCGAACCAACGACCCTGGGCTTATGAATCCCATGCTCTAACCAGCTGAGCTACGCCGCCAAAAATTCTAAGCTTTTGAAGCATAACAACTTCCTGCACACGCTGTCAACTTTTTTTTCACCTCAAAAGTGAGGCGTACCAAAACGTACCAATTTTTGACGCATGCCCTGGGCAGTTGCGACCTTTGCACGGCTGATCAAATCATCGGCCACCGCAAGGTAGAACTCATGGGTTGTTGCGAAACTTGCGTGACCTGCAAGGACCATCACATCGTGCTCACTCATTCCATTTGCAAACCACATGCTTATGGCAGTCCTTCGGATGTCGTGAAAAGTTCCCTTTTTGATCCCTGCTTTTGCACGGATCTTATTGAACTGCCGCCTGAAGTTGTTTACTACCTTCATCGAAGCATCTATGAGGGTCCATTTGCCATTTGGCCTGAGCACATTCCGAATGTAGTCATACCGCTCTGCGGGAACAAAAACATATGGATACCCTTCAGGCTGCCGAGCTTGGTGATCCGCGAGCATCTGAACAATCTCCTCCGTCAGCGGAAGAGTTCGATGGTCGGTATCCTTGATAAGCCACTCCCAGGTTTCTTCGGTGTCTTGCTTAGGGTAGACTTCGATTGTCTGTGCATCAAAATCGACATCTCCCCAGGTGCAGTTCAAAAGCTCTGCACGTCTCATGGCAGTGGCCAAGGCTACTGTGATCATCAAATCCCATTTGAGAGATTTTCTCGAATAGCTTTCGGTAGTATATTCTTGGGCGGCTCTTAACAACCTTCTGCACTGGGCATCGGAATAGATATTGATTTTCTTCTTTGGTGATTTGGGCATTGCAATATGCTGCAGCGGGTTCTCATCTAATTGTTCACGATTAACCGCCAGCTTGAACAGCCTCTTTATGTGCCTTAGTTTCTTGGCCACGGTTGCTTTCGTGTTACCGCGGTCGAGGCATGTCTGAAGATACAACTCACCATGTGCTAATCTGACACTGCGAAAATCAATGTTACCGATTGTCCCAATGAAATCTTTCATAGAAACCATTGTTATGACCTTGGTACTTTCTCTGATCTGGTCGCCTGTTCGTGCCAGGCTATCTTCCATGAAATCCGCGAGCCTCATAGAACTAGGCTCAATGTAGCCCATCCTGAGTTCCTTTTCCTTCTGGGCCCGTTGCCTTTCGGCTTTTCGCTGATCTGTGTGACCTAGGCTTTCACATCTTCGTTTCCCATCTTCACCTGTATAACGCAGGGCATAGGTAAATTCCCGACCACCACGCCGTGGCCGCTTATTGAGCTTTACCAACTGTCTCATATAACCTCCTTTCTGATGTCGGTTCAGCTCACACGATATGAGTGGAATCATACACGACTACAAACCAAAGCGCAAGCTCTATTTTCCGACATCGGTTTCTTTTTCCAGCCATTCCAAAATGGCTCTTTTCGGGTATAAGGCCTTTCGGCATATGTGAATTCTAGGCAGACCTCGAAATTTCTTGAGGTGCTCAATGACATTATGATAGTTCTTCGAATTGCTGATCTCCGGTATCCTGAGAAACTGAATGACTTCAGCTTCAGTCATCAACTCGGAATTACTACTAATCCTTGTTGGAACACGCTCGCGATGTTTCTGGTTGCTATCTTTATTTGTTGAACAATCCAGACTTTTGGTCATTTCTCTCAACTGAATATGTGGGCCATAGCAATAACACGAATGCTTTAGCCCGTTGCCTTATGACTGAAGGGAGTGTATCCGGACGACCAGGCCAATTTGCGACACTTCTGGATCGATTCTTCAGTCTTCATTTCACAACTCAAAATCCTCCATCTGGCTGATTTAGCATTTCTTCTATTTCGTAAGTGAAAGCGGTAGTTTCCCCGCATTTGTTTCACCTACCTATCCGTTTAACACAGATTTACTGAGAGAATAGAGGGCATGAATAGACCTTCTTTTAGATATAACTTGAAACGAGAGGAACACCGCTACCGCTATGACTCATGAAGAAAAAGGTACAGAATGACGCTAAGACTCGACTTGGGAGGACATATTCATGGCATTTAGACTGCGAGAAAGCGATTGCAGGACTCTTGAACATCTTGCGGACTATCGAATTCTTACGATGTCCCAACTCGCTGCCATTGGTCAGAAGACCAAACCAACTGTAAGGAAACGGGTTCGCGATCTGAAGAAAGAAGAACTCGTGAAAGTAGCGTGTAATGAGTCCGGGCAGAATTTTGGTCGACCTGAGAGCTTATTGGCATTAACTGAGCAAGCGGTAGAGATTCTCAAAGAGAAGAATCTCATTACCAAAGATATGCTATATAAACATGTTGGACCTATTAGTCCTCGTCTTATCGATCATCAACTCCTGCTAAATTGGTTCAGAATACATCTTGGCCAAATTGAGAGGAGACTCCCCCAATTGAGCGTTAGATTTCTGGCTTATAATTCACCGCTCGTGCCCCATGGATCGGATGGCCGCGTCATTACGACTGATTGTTCACCCATTGGACGCAAGACTATTCGAGAGGTGAGGTTTACGCCGGACGCCGTATTTGCTATTACTAACGCGGTTGATAGTAAAACCCTCCTATTTTTCCTTGAGGTGGATTGCGGCACCGAAACCCTCTCCAGTCCCCAGCGAGATATGAAGGATATTCGCCAGAAGATACTCAATTATCAATGGTATTTTCAGAGCCTCAAATACAAGCGATACGAACGGATATTCGAAACATCCCGTTTGCATGGTTTCCGACTACTCTTTCTTTCGAAAACCGTCGGGCGTTTGGCAGCATTGTGTCGGTTGACTCAGGAGATGCAGCCGTCGAATTTCATCTGGCTAACTGAACAAGGCCGTATGTTCCATGAGGGTGTCTCCGGTAAAATATGGGCCCGAGGAGGCAACCTTCAGATTCTACAGCGATCTATCCTCGGAAGGCTCTGTTGCAATGCACCCTTACCTTCTCTATAAGCTCATGGTCACAGTCTTCAGAAACCTCAAGAAGTTTTTTCCACATCATCTGCTATTCTGACCATGCTTTTCTTATCGTCTTGAGGACAACGGCAAATCCCCTTCTTCCCAATTCCCAATGCAGACTTTGGACCTTCGCAAGTTCCGGCTCGGGTAGCCGGTTTTTACCCGAATCATACCCTAACCACACCATACAAGGATTGATGTTTTCGATCCAGTCAACCAGGATATTCATATCGAAATCCATCACGGGCTCGATCGTGACCATTTTAAGATCATGCCTGACGTCGAGGAAGTCTTCATACCTCTGGGTTGGCTTGGGGGCTTTCGAGATCGCTTCAGCCAGTTCGTCGCGGTTGGTCTCCACGGTTGCGCCCAGAATCACGTTTTTGGGAAATACAGCTCTATTGAAGGTTTGGGGATCTTTTGATTGAATCAAAAATGTTTTGTTGGGTCTCTGTCGTATGACGTCGATGATTTTTTCCAAATAGCGATCATCGCAAAATGCGATGTCCCCACTCGAACAGGTGAATATGAACTGCATATACCTGGTATTTGGCAAACTCTGACCAAGACGCTCAGGATGCGCATGTGGCACAAAGTCATAGCAACGGGGGCAGCTCTTCTTGGCCCATCTTTTGAGTTGTCTCTGGAACGAGCTTTGACAATAAATGCATTCGTGTTCGCAACCCGCATAAGGATTCCATTGGCTGGCTGAAAGCTTATACATATTGCTTTTCTTTTTCATTTAATTGACTCTCCTACCAGGAACAATGGGGACAAGAATGTGCCAATCATCCAAAAAGATTGTATCTCTGGCTGCCTATGATGTCAAGCGATCTGCTCCGCTGCAATGGTCCTTCGCCGTTATACTTCTTCAGGATGGATGGTCATGAATTTCAAAATTCAATAGAAGCTGGGCATACAATCTTTCTGTCAATTCTTGAGGTAGATCCAATATGATTTCTCGCGTTCTTCCATATCTTCCTCGCGACAGGACCCGGCTACGCAGCAGCGAATAGATATCCAGTTCGGAAATCAGATCGCCGAACGCCCGTCCGGTCAACGGCCGCATATCTGTCTTTTTGCAGAATGCTCTATAGGCATCATACGCTTCTCCGGTACCGATCGAACCCTGTTCGCTTTGACGAGTTGCTTCGACCACGGCGCCCATGGCGGCCTGGAGTTGCGGCGGTGCGGATCGAAGTAGCGTGAGGTACCGGTCCTGATCCAGTTCCTTTGCCGCTCTATCAACTAACCCGAGTGTGATTTTTGTTCCTGCCTTTTCCGCCAAGTATGCGCTCTTGGCTAAAAGCGCGACGGCCCTACGAGCATCGCCATGCTCGCGACTGGCCATGGCCGCGATCTTTTCAATCACACCCGGTTCGACAGCTTTCGGGTGCAGCGCCTTTTCCACTCGGATGCGAAGAATGTGCTGTAGGTCGACGGCATCGTAGGGTTCAAAAATCAATTCGTTGAGTTTCAGGAAAGACTTCACTCTCGGATCCAAATGCTCCGGCCAATCCAGGCGGTTGGATACGAACACCAGGATCAGTTTTGCAGGTATCTTCTGGGGCAACCTTCGTACGAGAAAAGTCATGAAGTTGTCCTTGTCGCGGCGTACATTATCCACCTCATCGATAAAAAGGATGAGATAGCCGTGATAATCGGCCAATGTAGTTTCTATCCGGATCATCATCTCCTCGAGCGATATCCCTTTCTGGTATCGCTTGCTGGCATTGAGCAGGCAGGCCAGGTCGTTCAGGGCTCGAAAGCACGGCCTGGGATTGGATAGATCCAAGTGTTCGTGGCGTATGGGTATATTCTTGCTGGCGCACATTTCGGATAGGAGATTTAGAAAATAGCTCAAGGTCAGGGTTTTACCTGTTCCGGTCTTACCCCAAATGGCCAGATGACAGGGATGGTCACCTCGCAGGATCGCAGCGAAATGACTGCTGAGTTCCTGGATCTCGGTATCACGAACATTGGCATTGAAGATTTCCTCCAGCACGGCCAATTGCTCGGCCCTGATGAGCTGCTCATCATCTAAAAACCTTCGATCCTTTATGATCGCACAGCCCACCATATGCTGGATCTGGTTGAGGATCCTGGTCCGGACTTTGGTCGGTTCCATTGGAAAATCACCTCCATATGCGTTCACTGGAAGTGCTACTATAAAAATGTTTCGGCTCAGGAGCCGCGTTCAGGAAGAGATTTTCGCTTGGCTCATTATAATTCCGGGCGCAACATAATAGGAGTAATTTTCCAATGGAGAATGCAGGAACGCTTTTGGGAGATGCTTGTTTTTCCAGCTTTTAGCCTGTCTTCACTGACCAGTGAATTCTGTTCTCCAATAGCGCCTATACAAGGATTTATAAGTGTCGTCTTTATGTAGTAGTAAGTAGTCTATGTAATAATGTATATAATGGTAATCCCGGCAAGTTCCAGTGGAAAATCACTCTCGGCGTATCTTTGGCTGTCGTACCGATCACGATTCCTTTCCGATCCAGTTTCGGCCCTAGGTGGTGGTGAGTGACGGGCGGGAGGTTCCCGGCCGGCCGTTGCGAACAGTAACTTAAGTCGCCTGAATAGTAACATAAGTGCCCTGAACAGTTACATAAGTCGGGCCGAAAAGTAACATAAGTACCCCCGAATAGTAACATAAGTCGCCTGAACAGTAACATAAGTCCAATTTGGAAGCGCTGAACAGTAACATAAGTCAAGCGGCAAAATTCACCTAAAACCATATTGCAGAAAGCTTTAAGAAAAGTTACGAAAGTCGAATATATATATAAATCTCTAGTTTCAGTTTCAGGTACACGAAAACAGGCTGCCAAATACACGGATTCGGCGTGGTGGATCTGATTTTGATGCTGGTATAGGTGTTTAGAAATACTAAAGAATCAGCTTCGGTTCGGGTTGTGTAGGCTTGGGACAAATCGGACTTGCTACAGTCGGTGTTTTGAGGCGGATGTTCGTAGGCTGCTCCTGCGATAGTATACCTCGGTGGATATCACAAGATGCCGCTTGTATGACAAAATCACTCACGCTATGACCGATACGTTTCTGTGCTCACATGATAACACGAGCTTGGAATTCCTTGTGGGTCGCGAATTCGAGAGTACGCTTCGGCTCACGCAAACCGTTTATCGTAACCCTTTCCCCTGACAGGTTGGCCAAACGGCCTAAAGTCTATCGAAGGGTTTACTTAACGAACCTTCGCTTGTTGTATGGCGGTTCACCAAAAAACGGGTGAACCACCACACAGAGTGGTCCAGCCGGAGCTGACAAAAATGAACAGATACAAAGTGCGAGATATCGTGGATTTAATCCGGAGCAAGGGTAAGTTGCCAACGGACCCGTTCGGTCAGATTCTGCCTGTCGACGATTTGTTGGTTTGGTTCGGACTGGATGCGGGATTGGCACCTGACGAGTATCAGTGCGTCAGGCAGGAATTGGCTTTGATGGCAGAGTCTCAGGATGAGCTGGAAAAACTCAGATTGGCCGAAGAGTTCCACTCAGGTACCTCGTATTGAGCTGCCTTTCTTTTTTGTTTTTCTTCGCTTGCTTTCCATTGCTTGTCGCCGCTCCGGCTCGCGGGGGCTCGCCTCCGCGGCGCTGCGGATGACGCATTTCACATTGGCGAACTGTCTTCAAAAATGATTTTACTGATGGGGTGAGTTTCTGAAAGATTAGCCCAAGCTGCCAGTCTGGGAGTCTTCACTCGTGCGATAAGGTTTATAAGGTACGAAGACCCTCTTAACCCATTATGGTAAGAGGGTCTTTCGCATTTGACGTCAGACCCAGAGGTAAGAAAATGACAGGACAAGCACCCGTGGCTAAGTTCAGGGCAGGCCAGGTATCAGCGGCACTCTGGCAAAACGACATCCAGGTACGAGGCCAGACTATCAAGGTATTGAAGGCCACGGTACAACGCAGATACAAGGATAAAGACAGCGGCGAATGGAAGTCATCGATGAGCTTCAGCAGGAACGAAATCCCGTTGGCGATTCATTGTCTTGGCAAGGCATTTGAGAAGATAATCGAAACGCAGAACGAAAGCTCAGGTGATAGCAACGGTAGCAACGTTACGGAAGAGCCGATTTTGGATGGCGTGATTTGATTGGTTGTCGGCGGTTCATCGTCAGAACCGCTCTCTTTCTTTTTTACACGTACAAGTTTATTCTCATCCCTATCTCATATCGTGAAGGCTTAAACCCCTTTGGTTTAAGAATCCTGCAAATAGTTGATTTTGGAACCACTTCGGGGGCCGAACGTTCCTCCGAACCGCAAATAGGAATTTTCGATTTTCAATTATTCCGCTCGAAGGCTTTCGAGCGTATTGATTTCTCTGCGGAAAATCGAAAATCCCTTAAGCAGTCCGGCAAACGTCCAGCTCCAGCCAGAAGTAGTCCCAAAATCAAGGCCGTGCTTCCACCCTCTCATCTAATAGGGAGAGTCAGGATTTATAATGAAAACTCTACCCTGACTCGAATGGCACTTCCATAAGCTTCAAGCTCCTTTTAGCAAACGTGCTTTGGCGATGGGACGCGGTTCGTTCAGATAGACCAGTTTCTTGGGGCGTCTCTTGACGGCTCGCGGCTCGATTCGATCCGGT
>Ga0272441_10014654_pt1 | contig 11077 bp, 8 predicted proteins | sample SSMProp6N_FD_193582 | JGI IMG/M metagenome (GOLD analysis project Ga0272441, IMG submission 193582) | Marine sediment archaeal communities from Little Sippewissett salt marsh, Falmouth, MA, United States - SSM-Prop-6N | ecosystem: Environmental > Aquatic > Marine > Wetlands > Sediment ...
GAAGCAGAATTTATTGCAAGAGAAATTGAATATTTAAAGAGAAATGAAAAAATGAGTTGGTATCATTTTGTCGTATTGTACCGTACGAATGCACAGTCAAGATCTTTTGAAGAAGTATTTGCTAGAAAAAACATACCTTTTAGATTAATTGGTGGTATTAGGTTTTATGAAAGGAAAGAAATAAAAAATTTAATCTATTTATTAAAATTAATTGATAATCCCTACGATAAGGAATGTTGTCGAAGATGGCTAGAGATGGACAAAATGGGAATAGGAACAAAGGGAATAGAAAAGTTAACTGACATTTCAAATAAAGAAAAGAAAAGTATTTTGGATATCTTACCAGATTACCTCCAAACTTCTGGAAATAGAATAAGTTCAAAAAACAATGAGAAGATAAGAAAGTATCTTCGAATATTTATGAATTTGAGAAAAAGTAATATGAGCATATCTTCCTTATCGGAAAGCTTAGTTGCAAGAATAAATTATTATAGTATGTTGGATGATGAGGATGACAAAATAAAGAAAGAAAATAAAATTGAAAATGTTAAAGCTTTTCTTCAATCAGTTAGAGAATACGAAAAATTACACACCCAAAGCAACTTAAATGAATTTCTTACTTATATTTCCCTTATTTCAGATGTTGACAGCCTTAAGATTTCAAAAGATGGAGATGTGGTTAACTTGATGACATTACATTGTGCTAAAGGACTTGAATTCCCGGTAGTATTTCTAACAGGATTAGAAGAAGGAGTTTTCCCTCACAATAGAAGCTTAACAAGCCAATCTAATTTGGAAGAAGAAAGAAGATTATGTTACGTTGGAATGACTAGAGCAATGGATAAATTATATTTAACCTATAGTTGGCGAAGAAATATGGATGGCAAGACAAAATTTAATAAAGTTTCACGTTTTTTTAGTGAAATCCCCAAAAAGTATTTAGAAAAATCAGAAATATTATCTAATGGATTAATTATGAATAGGGAAGAAAATATAAAACAAGAAGATAAATATCTCGAAGTCAATGATTGTATTTACCACCCTGACTGGGGAGAAGGAACAATCGTCAATAAGAAGGAAGCAGGCAATGATTGTTATATCACAGTCTATTTTAAAATAAGTGGAATTAAAAGGTTGTCATTAAAATATGCTCCAATAAAAAAGATAGAGAAAGAATCTTAATATATTAATATATAATAGTATATTTAACAAGCTTTCTCTATCTTTAATAGAGTTAATATAGCTTTATATTTTAATTTTCTTTATTCTTTGAGTAATTCAAGATTTTTTTCGATAATTGCTTTATCTTCGATTTCTTTTAAATATTTATCAAAATTTTCTTGTTGTTTTTGGGGAAGCAACTGATACTCAATTTCTTCTTTCACTTCCTCTAATTCTAAATAACCTGATGGTTTTTTTTCTAATACTTTAAAAATATGGAAACCATTTTCAATTGGTATAATTTCACTAATTTCTCCGGGACTAAGAATAAACAACTGTTCTTCTATTTCACTTCTCAAAGTACCTTTACTTATAAAACCAATGTCTCCTCCTTCAGAGGCGCTAGAAGCAATAGAAGCATCTTCGGCCAATTTAGCAAAGTCTTCGCCTTCCTCTAGTTTTTTAACTATGTTTTCTGCCTCTTCTTCGGTTTCAACTAAAATATTAAGTGCACGAATTTCTTCTTCTTGCCAATAATCTTCTTTATTTTCCTCATAATACAATGCTATATCTTCATCACTTAATCTGGTTTCCTCGATGATCTCCTTTTCAAGGAGAGATTGAATTAATATCTGATCAACAGTACTTTTAATCTGAAAGGCAATCTCGGGATCTTCACGTAGATTCAATTCATCCGATTTTTGGATTAATAAAGTTTGTGTTATGAGTTGATCTAATATATCTTCCTTATTTAATTCGACCTTATAATTATCAGGGATCATATTCCAGAATTGTTCAAACTTTTCTACGGTAATCATTTCACCATTAATAATAACTAATGGTTCCCCACTGTCATCCTGTCCTTGTAAGGAAATCCCCTGTAAAGAGAATGACATAAAAAATAATAATAGGACACAAAGAAAAACGGTAACTACAGATAATTTTTTTTGTTTTTCAATCAATTAGCTAACTCTCCTTCCATTTTTTTAGATTTTTTGTTTTTTAAGTTTATCATAACAAGTATATTTAGTAAAGAAAATGGTTTTATAAGAATATACAAAAAGTGCTCTTTCTTTTCATGCACCTATAAACAATATTCTAGCTTAATCATTTATATCAAAGAAAAAAAATATACTAACCAATGTTACCTTGAACATTTCTGAGTGATAATATATAATGTTAAATAACTTGGTTAACTTGCCAGTCATTTCTGATGGCTTATCATGGCAGAGAAGGGGGTGAAAGGTATGGCAACAATAAGAGTAAGAGAAGACGAAGAATTTGATCATGCGTTAAAGCGCTTTAAGAAGGAATGTCAAAAGAGTGGGATTATCTCTGATATTAAGAGACATGAATACTATGAAAAACCAAGTGAAAGAAGAAAGAGAAAATTAATAGCAGCCCAAAGAAAAAAGAAAAGGAGAGGGAGAAATTAATTTTCTTAAATAAAATTAAAGAAAATGCAAAAGGAGATATTATTTAATCAAATTGTCAAAAAATATTAGAAGATATTCGAGATTAAATATAACCTTTTACAAAAAAACCAGAAGGCTCAGATAATTTAAAATAACTGAGTCTTCTCTTTTTTTATAAAACAATTTTTAAAAAATATTTAATAATTCAATCAGAAAGATTATGTTAAAAAAAGAAATTAGCTAATTTGAAGAAAGTATATAAAAAGCATATTATATAGTTACAAATCAGTCATTTCAATTAATTGTAAAACATGCTAATGTATTTTAATATTAATATCAATTTTTTGCAAAATATAATAATATTCGTTATAATATTTTGTCTTATATTCTTGTAGTTTATTATAATATAACTTCAAAAATAGAAGTTAGAAGTTTTAATAATATAATATTTTAAATTAGTTTAAGTGCAAAAATGATTATATTAAGTTGATAAAATGAGGAAATAAAATGGTTGAAGAATCAGTTATTATAAAAAATAAGGATGAGTTAAGGGAGCTTTTTGGTCACCTTGATACTAAAATAAAATTAATTAGCCAGTCATTATCAGTAAATATCTCAACCAGGAATAGCAATACTTTATCAATATCTGGAGAAAAGAACAATGTTCATAAGGCAGCTAAAATTATTGAGGATTTGCTGGTAATTATACGTGGAGGATATTCTGTTAATCTGTCAGAAGTCAGGTATCAAATTGATATGTTTAAAGAAAATAATACAATTCATTTAGATGAACTATATAAAGAAGCAATTCATGTATTTAAAAAAGATAAAATAATAAGACCAAAAACATTTGGACAGAAGAAAATATTAGAAAAAATACATAATAATGAAATTTTATTTGTAATTGGGCCAGCTGGAAGCGGTAAAACTTATTTAGCAGTTGCTATTGCAATTTCTGCATTGAAGAAGAAGGAAGTTGATAGAATAATTTTAATAAGACCTGCTGTAGAAGCTGGTGAAAGTCTCGGATTTTTGCCAGGTGATTTTATGGAAAAAATTGATCCATATTTTAGACCTTTGTATGATGCTATTTACGAGATGATGCCAACCGATAAATTTCAGAATCATTTAGATCGTGGAATTATCGAAATTGCACCTTTAGCTTATATGCGAGGTAGAACCCTAAATAATTCTTTTATTATATTAGATGATGCACAAAATACGACTTTGGGGCAAATGAAAATGTTTCTAACTCGTTTCGGTTTCGGATCAAAAATTATTGTTACGGGAGATATCACTCAGATTGATTTACCACAGAAAAAAAACTCCGGATTAGTCAAGATTTCTAAGATATTAAAGGACATTGAAGGTATTGAGTTTGTTTATCTAGAAAAAAAAGACGTTGTTAGACATAGATTGGTAAAAGAAATCATACGGGCTTATGAAGAGAGTGAAAATAGTCAAACTAAGATAATAAAAGACGTTTTGCAAAATAGCAAGGGTGAAAATGAAAAGAGATAAATTTACTAAAAATAAAGCTAAAATATTTCAAAAGATTAATTTAAAAAGAGTATTAATTCTATTGATTTTAGTATTATCTATTACTTTTATACTATCTATAAATTTTATACCAGGAAAAATTATCCTAAAAGAGGGGGAAGTTGCTTCAAGAGACATTGTTGCCCCGGAAACTATAGAATTTATTGATGAAAAAGCTACGGAAAAATTGAAAGAAGATGCATCAAAATCAATTCGCGAAGTTTACAACCTTAATTTGGCTAGTATTGAAAGTGTTGAAAATGATATTGGTAATTTCTTTTTGGATATAAGGAAATTAAGAGATGAATATAACGCTCATTTAGAGGAACAGAGAATTCAAAATAATGAAGTATTAAACAATGAATTTATTGATAATAATTTGAGTGAAATAAATGAAAAATATTTTATGGAAATAGAAGATGATTCTATATATAATTTAATAAAAATAGATCAATCTTCATTAGAGGAAATTGAACAAAATGTATATTTATCTATAAGAAAAATTATGGAGCAAGGAATCAAAGAAAATGATATTGAAGAAGCGAAAAAACAAATTATTAGGGAAATTAGTGAAAGATCAACGAACCCATACAATGCTATTATTTCCAGTGAGATAGGTGAAAATTTTATTAAGCCAAGTCTATTTTTGGATATAGGAGCAACAGAAAAGAAAAGGCAGGATTCAATAGAAGCAGTGAGAGATGTAAAAAATGTTATTCGCAAAGACCAAATAATTATTAGAAAGGGCGAGATAGTTAATCCTGAGCATATTGAAAAAATGAAAGCATTGGGATTGCAAAATTCTATCTTGCATTTTCAGAGTATGCTTGGCTTGTTTTTCATAATTTCTCTATTTATTTTATTGATAGTTTTGTATATCTATACATTCCATAAAAATATATTTGATGATACCAACAAACTAATATTGTTAAGTATAATATATATTGCCACGATGTTAGTTGCTAAAATTACAGGAGAAATATCCGGTTATCTTATACCAGTGGCTTTTGCTTCGATGCTGATAGCTATAACTATTGATTCAAGACTTGCCTTGTGGATGACTTTTATTATTAGCTTCAATATTGTTTTTATATTTCTAGGTGAAATAAATTATATGATTGTTGCACTGGCTGGAGGACTTGTTTCTGTTTTTAGTATTCGAAAAGCTACTCAACGTTCGAGTTTAACCAGAGCTGGATTATTAGTTGCTCTTACTAATATATTTTCAATTTTAGCCTTAGGTATGATGCATAGGAGTTCTTCTCAGATTATATTAGAAAACTGTATGTGGGGAGTATTGAATGGATTTGCATCAGCAATACTAACCATTGGTATACTCCCATTTCTGGAAAGCTTCTTCGACATAACTTCTTCATTCAAGCTAATGGAATTGTCAAATCCCAACCAACCTCTCTTAAAGCAGTTGTTGGTTGAAGCTCCAGGTACTTATCATCATAGTGTTGTGGTTGGTAATCTTGCTGAATCTGCTGCTGAGGAAATAGGTGCCAATGCCTTATTAACACGTGTAGGGGCTTATTATCATGATATAGGAAAGCTAAAGAGGCCATACTTTTTTGCTGAAAACCAGGAAGCCTATAAAAATACCCATGATGATATGGAACCCAGCTTGAGTGCATTGGTTATTGCTTCCCATGTTAAAGATGGCGTTGATATGGCAAAAAAATATAGATTACCGAAGGCTATTATTGATATTATTAATCAGCATCATGGTACAGGGTTAATAAGTTATTTTTTCCATCGAGCATTACAATTAACTGACCCCAAATCTACCGTGATTAACGAAGATAATTATCGTTATTCCGGGCCTAAACCAAAAAGCAAAGAAGCCGGAATTATTCTTTTAGCTGATATTATTGAGGCAGAAGCCAGAACTCTTAATAGCCCTACATCTAGTAGGATTAAGAATCTTACTCAAAATGTTATTAACAGAACTTTAGAAAACGGGCAATTGGATGAGTGTAATCTTACTTTGAGAGATTTAACTAAGATCAAGGATATTTTTTCCAGAATATTTACCGGTATGTTCCATAATCGAGTGGAATATCCGGATGAAGAATTAATCAATAAATTGAAGAAGGAGCGCTCTCAGGGTGAAAGTACAAATAAAAAATCATCAGAAACAGTCAATCAATCTTCAGAGAATGCAAAAAATACTAATAATAGCAATGAAATCAATGGAACTAAAAAAGGGCAGTGAAGTAAGTCTATTACTAACCAATGATAAGGAAATGCAGAATTTAAATAAACTATATCGTAATATTGATTCCCCTACAGATGTATTAGCTTTTAGTATGTCTGAAGGCTCCCATTGTTCTTCTTTACCAGAAGGAATTGATGAATATTTATTGGGTGACATTATAATTTCTACAGAGACTGCAAAAAAACAATCTAAACTTTTAGGCCATTCCTTGGAACAAGAACTGTCTGTTTTGCTTATACATGGTTTATTGCACCTCTTAGAGTTTGATCATATTAGCATAGAAGATTCTAAAAAGATGAAAGCTGAAGAGCAAAAAATTCTGAAGATTGTTAATAAAGAATTCTTATAATAAGAATTATACATATAATTATTAATGATAATTTAATATTACGATTTTTTACAAATACTATTTTTATTAAAATTCATAATTTATCTGTGTTAATTATAAAAAAATTGATATTTTTTTCTAAATGTTGCATAATATAACATATAAACACCTATAAAAATATACAGTAGGATTTTTTATTATTAGAAAGGGTGTGGTCAAAAAATTATATAGATATTTTATCAAGTAAATAATAAACAAATTTTTAAGGAGGTTATTTGATGAGAAAACTTTTCACTCTTTTAATCATTGTTGCTTTGATTGTAACATTTAGTTTAAGTGGTTCTGCGCAAAGGCAATTTCTAGCCATCGCAACCGGCGGAACCGGTGGTACATACTATCCACTTGGTGGTGCATTAGCACAGATGCTCTCTAATCAAATAGAGAATTTGATTGTTACTGCTCAAACAGGAAATGCCTCAGTAGCTAATTGTAATCTAATTGGCCGTCATCAAATTGAAACGGCCTTTGCACAAGCAAATACTACCTATTGGGCTTATAGTGCCACTGGAATATTATCTGACACCGAGCCTATTACTAATTTAAGAGGCATAGCTTCCCTGTATCCGGAAACGATACATATCATTGCTACCAAAGCTTCTGGAGTAAAATCTATTGCAGACTTAAAGGGAAAAAGTGTTGGAGTTGGCGCACCTAACAGTGGAACAGCAGCTGATGCCGAGATTATACTGAAGGCCCATGGTCTTTCCTTTGATGATATGAATATAGATTATATCGATTTCAATGAAGTGGCAGACCGTTTAATTGATGGTCAGATTGATGCTGGTTTTACTACTGCAGGATTCCCAACATCTAGTGTTATCAATATAGCTACTGTTAGAGATATTGTTTTAATTCCGGTAGATTTGGAAGTTGCCGAAAAACTAGTTGAAGAGATTCCTTACTATGGTATTACCGAAATTCCAGCCGGAATGTATACAGGTGTTGAAGAACCTGTAAGAGCATTGGCCACACCGGCTCTTTGGATCTGTGATTCCCAATTAGATCCCACACTAGTCTATAAAATGACCAAAGCTTTGTGGGAACATACAGATATATTGGCACAAACACATGCTAAAGGAAAGGATATTACACCAGAGACTGCGCTTGATGGTATGGGGGTTCCGCTACATGCCGGTGCAGAGCTTTACTATAAAGAAGTTGGGCTTGTAGAATAGACAATTAAAAAGTATAAGAAAAATCAGGGTACTTAACAAGTACCCTGATTTTTCTTCATATAAATGAATAAATACACAATAATCTAAAGATATTCTTTAATGAAAATGAAGAAAAAAAATACTACTTTTTTGTTAATATTTTTTATCATAGTTTTAATGTTTTTATTTTTAAATTTTTTTCCCCTTCAATTGCTTAGTATTCGGAATTATCCGAATGGTGTAGTTATTTTTCAAGATATAGTAACTCCGGGAGAAATATTTACCTTAAAATATACCCATTCGGTGGCCGGTACACCGGTCTGGGAATTCTTTAAAATTAATAAAAATGAAGAATTGATTCTTGTAGAGACTCATTTTCTTGATCATGGAGCGGGTTTGCCTTATGCTGCTTTTGAAGATGAATTTTTTGTAAATGATGATGGTAAGTTTAAGATTAAAAATATGTCCAGAAAAATATCTTTACCTTTATATTATCGCATTGGTAAGATAAGAGAAAACCATTTTCTCTATAAAGATCAGTATATCAATCTATCAGAAAAACTGGGTGATTCTGTGGTGACAATTAGTATTACTCAGAGTAATTTATTTGGTTATTTTTTTAATAAATATTTTGTTTAGGAATAGGAGGGAAAATATTTTGGAGAATAATCAAGAAAAAACCAAAAAACCTGTAGAAAGCCTTCAAAAACAAGCCAAAGAAGAAGGAAAAATCGATGTTCAAAAATTATTAGAACAATATGATACTGAATCAAACGTAAGAAGACCGATTGGTATGATTGCTATTATTATTTCTATTATTGCCATCAGCATGTCCATCTTTCATTTTTACACCGGTGGTTTTGGCTTATGGTTGGCTTTAAAACAGAGGGCATTACATCTAGCTTTTACCCTGACGTTGATCTTTCTTCTTTACCCTACTACTAAAAAGGGGATTGGCAGTGATAAAACTAAAGTTCCGGTCTATGATTTTGTATTAGCTGCATTTGGTGCTGTTGTTTCACTGTATCTTATTGTAAATTACAATGAACTTGTTCTACGCTCAGGATTACCAACAAATATGGATATTATTTTGGGAGGTATTTGTATTTTATTAGTCTTAGAAGCTACAAGGAGAGCAATTGGGCCAGAATTACCAATTGTTGTAGCTGTTTTTTTAATTTACTCTTATTTTGGTCCCTATATGCCTGGTTTTTTTGCCCACCGAGGTTATTCTTTGGAAAGAATTATTGAACATTTATATATGGGCACTGAAGGTATTTTTGGAATTCCACTTGGTGTTTCATCTTCTTTTGTATTTTTGTTTATTTTATTTGGAGCAGTTTTAAATAAAACGGGCATGGGTAAATTTTTTATCGATATGTCGATGGCCTTAGCAGGCCATACCACCGGTGGTCCGGCAAAGGTTGCTGTTATTGCCAGTGGATTCATGGGTTCTATTAACGGAAGCTCTGTTGCCAACACCGTAACAACCGGTAGTTTTACCATTCCCTTAATGAAGAGTATCGGCTATAAAAAAGATTTTGCCGGTGCTGTAGAAGCAGCCGCCTCTACAGGTGGTCAAATCCTTCCACCTGTTATGGGTGCAGCTGCCTTTGTTATGTCAGAGTTTTTGGAAATTCCCTATATCCAAATTGCAGCAGCAGCAGTGATACCTGCTGTTATTTACTATATTGCTGTAATGACCATGGTACATTTAGAGGCCTGCAAATATGGACTTAGTGGTTTACCAAAAGAAAAGCTTCCCAGAGCAAAAGAAGTGTTAAAAGAAAAAGGGCACCTCATTATACCAATTATAGGATTAGTGTATTTATTGGTAAGAAGTTATACACCGCTATTTGCCGCATTCTGGGCTATTGTCATGAGTGTAGCGATTAGTATGATAAAAGCAAATACTCGACTCAATCTTAAGGATCTCTTGGCAGCATTCGAAGATGGAGCCAGAGGTGCATTGGGTGTTGCCGCAGCCTGTGCCTCTGCTGGGATAGTTGTAGGAGTAGTCACTTTAACAGGATTAGGTTTAAAAATTGCCAGTGGTCTTGTAGCTTTAGGTGGCGGAAATTTATTATTGACCTTATTTTTTACAATGATTGCTTCAATTTTATTGGGGATGGGTCTGCCAACTACTGCTAAATATATTATACTGTCAATTATGGCTGCTCCTGCTTTGGTGCAGCTTGGTGTTCTTCCTCTGGCAGCACACTTATTTATTCTCTACTTCGGGGTTATTGCAGATGTAACACCTCCTGTAGCAGTTGCAGCCTATGCCGGTGCCGGGATAGCAGGTGGTAATACCATGAAAACTGGGTTAAATGCACTACGATTAGCTGTTGGTGGATTTATGATTCCTTATATATTTGCACTCGATCCAGGCTTATTAGGTTTAACTGGTTCCTGGTTCCATACTTTTGTATTAATCTTGACTTCCCTGGCTGGGGTATTGGCTTTAGGTTCTGCAGCGGGGGGTTATTTATTGACCTTAACAAAACCCATTGAACGAATTATGTTAATCATTAGTGCTATTTTGTTATTAACACCAAATATCATTACAGACATACCAGGCATAATTCTTTTGATTGCCGTTTTGTTTATGCAAAATACAAGGCAAAAGAAAAAAGGTTAAGCAAAAAAAGTAATGAATTAAACTTTTAAAATTTATTTTTGTAAATTTCTTATAAAATATTATAAGTATTAATATAAATATTGCTGTTAATAAACCTAAATATCGCGGAGAAACTCTTTTATTATTTAAAAATCCCTCCGCGATACACTTATTTATAAACGAATATAAAAAATAAAAAGTTAGAGTTATGTTTCTTAAAAATACTTATCTCATAAGAATATCTTTGATATTTTTTTTAATAATAATAACATTTACTTTATATACCAATAAATCTTTTTCTTCTAAGGATAATATATTAAATGAAAAACCGATTGCAGTGATGATTGGTAATTCTCCTGATGAAATAATTGTTCAAAGTGGTGTAAGTAAAGCTAAAATAATATATGAAATCGAAGTTGAATTTCCCTTTACGAGATTAATGGCAATTTTTTTAAATGATCAAGATACCATAGTGGGTCCTGTTAGAAGCAGTCGCTATTATTTTTCTCGAATTTGCGCCGAATGGTCGGCAGTTTTTGCACATTGTGGCGGGCAAAGATTAAAAAATCCAAATATATT
>Ga0272441_10014655_pt1 | contig 11076 bp, 9 predicted proteins | sample SSMProp6N_FD_193582 | JGI IMG/M metagenome (GOLD analysis project Ga0272441, IMG submission 193582) | Marine sediment archaeal communities from Little Sippewissett salt marsh, Falmouth, MA, United States - SSM-Prop-6N | ecosystem: Environmental > Aquatic > Marine > Wetlands > Sediment ...
AAAACAAAAGAGATTATGCGATTCTGAAGACATTCTATTATACTCAGTTAAGGCGAAGTGAAATAATTAATCTGAATGTCGAAGATGTTGATTTCCAGAGATATAAAATAAGAGTGAATGAAGGGAAAGGAAATCAATATGCAGAGATAAACATTCATCCTGTTGCTCTTGATGCAATCAGAGAGTATCTATGTGTACGTGGTATAGCTGAAATTGGACATGAAAAAGCATTGTTTCTCAGTAAATACAGAAAGAGAATCAGTAGGACTGCAATTAATTATCTTATCAAGAAATATGCAGCAAATGCCCGTATTGAAAAGAGGGTGTATCCTCATCTTTTCAGAATATCGAGTATTACACATATGGCTGAAAACGGATTGAATCTGGAGGAGATAAGACAACAGAGCAGACATAAACGATACGAAACATTGCAAGGTTATATACAGATGTCAGATCAACACATCAAAGATGCATACATGAAAGGATTAAACCTTGATGATAAGCAACAATCAGAACCAATACAACCACATCAGATAGCTCAACATACACAAATTACAAACTCAAATACCACATTACAGGAACAACTTATTCAGAAACTTATCAATGGGGAGATATCAAACGAAGTTTTTCTGCAAGCAACCAATCTTTTAAAATCAGAGAGCAAAACACAAAGTCTGACTGGATATCTATAAGACAGAAAATACTCAACTTAACAGAAGCACAATTATGTTCTAATATGTCATAAGGAGAAGCTATAGGTCAAAACCCAGAAATTCTAGGCCATAAGAATTTCTAATAGGACAGAAGAAACGTCCAATAGGTCAGAAGATGTTGGGTGTAGGCCGTAAGCCTCCTTCTGTTTTAAGACAGCATTCTACTAAGCGCCCTACCTGTGAGCAGTCTGGACAACTGATCCCACTATTTGGGCTTGCTCCAGGGGCAGATTGGCACGTTTCATCAAATCCCATAAAGACCTCAACAACAACTTGCATCATCGCATTATTCATGGGCTGTGTCGTTTCTGATCCTCTGCAGAGACTCTCGCCTCTCCTACTTGAATAGGTCCCCAGTCCAGAGTGAGGGAGGACTTTCCTCAGCACGAAGCCGTGAGCTGTCCACCTACTCCCAACAAGTATCCTTGATTTATCTTATGATTAATAATACTTATCTAAAAAAAGACTTTTCTTCTATCTTAAAGGAGATGAAGATATGTTGTAATCCATAATTTATAGATATTTAAAATCAATAGTAACTATTATATGAACCTATTTATATTTATATTAGAGGAATGGAATGAATCATGATTGAAAAAACAGTAAATTGTCCTGAATGTAATCATCAATTTAAAGTAACAGGAAATGAAAATGAAACCATTGAAATTACCTGTCCAAATTGTCAGGTCTCTGGAGAGTTTACATTTCATTCAAAAAAACAAAGTGTAACTGCTTCAACTCTTACAAAGCATGACATCACCTATTTTGAAAAACTACGAAATTTTAATGCGTTTATGGGATTACTGCATGTAATCCAAGGATGTCTAATGCTTGTATTATCAAATGATTTTTCCCTTCCATTGATGTATACTACTCCAGAGTTTAACACAGCAACACAAACAATCGCACCTGTTGCCATAACTTTAGTTGATGTACAAATCGGACCATTAGTTGCATTGTTTCTATTTATGTCCGCTCTCGCTCATTTTTTATTATCAACGATATTATTTAAATGGTATGGGATGAATCTTAAAAAACATATGAACCCTGGTCGATGGATTGAATATTCATTTAGTGCCTCACTGATGATAGTCATTATAGCAATGCTTGTCACCATTTATGATATTGGTACACTTATCGCTCTTTTCACTCTTACTCTTGTCATGAACTTGATGGGTCTAATGATGGAATTGCATAATCAAACCACACAAAAGACTGATTGGACCTCATATATTATAGGATGCATTGCTGGATTTATCCCCTGGGTTGTTATCTTTATTCCTCTTATCACTGCTGAATCGGTTCCGGATTTTGTGATTGCAATTTTCATCTCTATTGCTATCTTTTTTAATCTCTTTGCAATCAATATGTATTTACAATATAAAAAAATCGGCAAATGGAAAGAATATCTCTATGGAGAAAGAATGTATATTGTCTTGAGTTTAGTTGCAAAATCAGCTCTTGCATGGCAAGTGTTTGCAGGAACACTACGACCTGCGTAATATCATTTGTTCAGAAGATTAGCTAGATATGCTTGTCCATAGCAAGTGCCACCATCTCCCGTGGGAATTTCTTTATTGACTAAGACCTGATTCTTTAATAGATAAGATGTTATCATGGAATTATAGGCAACCCCGCCGGATGCAACAATGTGAACGTGTTCTTTATTTGCATGGTTTCTAGCTATTTGGTACAACCCTTTAGCTAGATACATTTGAGCGGTTGCTGCAAGAATTCCTTTTTTCTTATTTTTCTGTTGTAAAAGATATTCAAAGAGCGGAGTGGTCATCAAAATATCCTTTCCATCTTGCCGTTCCACTATTGGATCAAGGTGTAAAGGCTCAGTTGCAATACTTTCAAGAAGAATTGCAGGTCTTCCATCATAGGTTCTTTTATCACATAGGTTTAGATAGGATGCAACAGCATCAAGAATGCGGGCTGTACTTGAGGTATAACTGATGTTAAAATCATCAGCTAGCATCTTTGTATACAACACACTTTCTTTTTCATGAAAGAGGTTCATGGAAATCAATTCATCTTTGGAAAAGATTTTTGATAGAATTCCAAATAACATTTTTTTTGGATAGATAGTAGCACTATCCCCACCGATTTGTGGTTGGATTTCCAGATGCCCGACTCGTGTTATATCTATATCATCTTTTACTGAAAAAATTTCGCCACCCCAAATTTTTCCATCTTCTCCATAACCAAGACCATCAATGGCTATGCCAATATAATCAGAGAGATGATGCTCAGCAGCAACACTAGCGACATGGGCTTTATGATGCTGGATGGGTATCAATGAAGCATCAAAGCGTTCCTGTAATTCTTTTGCATAAACCGTGCTATTATAGGTTGGATGAAGATCACAAGCAATGATTTCTGGTTCCAACCGAGTTAATGTAATAAATTTTTCAATGGTTTCCTTAAAAAAGGTAAATGTTTCATGTTTTGATGTTTCACCAATATATTGGGAAAGATAACAGTGCTGTTTTTTTGCAGTACAAATGACATTGTTAAGTTCTGCACCAACCGCAATTGTATCCTTACAATTGATGGGTAGGGTTACTGGAATAGGGGTGTATCCTCTCGATCGACGTAAAAAAAGAGTATGATCATCAATCACTTTCAGTACTGAATCATCACATCGATTCACGATTTCTCGTTCATGAGTGAGGAAGTAACGACCAATTTTTTCACTTGTTGAAACGGGTTCACCAGGGATATTACAGGATGTCATCAACAGTGGTTCATGACAAAAATCAAATAATAAATAATGAAGCGCTGTATAGGGTAACATAACACCGATGGTATCTAATTCAGAAATCATAGAAAAGTCGTTTTTATGTTTTTTTTGTATCACAACGATTGGACGTTGAGAACTTGTTAGCAATTGTTCTTCCTTTTCAGTAAATACTGCATTTTTTTTAACCATGTCTATATCTTTACACATGATTGCAAATGGTTTGTTCATTCGCTGAAGTGCTTTTCTCACCTGTTCTACACTTTCATCATCTGTCCGTGAACAAATATGAAATCCACCTACTCCCTTTATTGATACAAATTTGCCGGATTGAATGTAAGATATCGCTTTTTGAATGGTTTCTTTATCAGATGAACCACTGATATCCTTTTTTTTGTCCAGTAAACGAAGTTTAGGGCCACAATTTTTACAAGCAATCGTTTGTGCATGATACCGCCGGTCTAATGGGTCTGTGTATTCTTTTTCACACGCTTTACACATAGCAAATGCATTCATTGAAGTAAAAGGCCTATCATAGGGATAGTCATTAATCATGGAAAAACGAGGACCGCAATTAGTACAGGTGATAAAATAGTAATCAAACCGTCTATTATCTGGATCCTTTAATTCATTTAAACAATCCTGACACATAAAAATATCTGCGGGTAAAATCGTTTCACCTGAAGCTAAAGAGCTTTTAATAATGGAAAACCGTTCATATTTCCTATCTGTTGGATGTCTTTCAATATGATACGTATTGATTTTTGCAAGCGGTGGGAGATCAATTAATTTATCAATAAAATGCTTATCATCAATAATAATTTCGACACCATTACCGGTATTTTTTACTGAACCAACAAGATGATGTTCCACTGCTTTCCTATAGATGTATGGTCTGAAACCGACACCCTGGACAATACCTTGGATAAATAATCTATACATCATAGTGAAATGGACCTATATCATATCAGGTATAAAATAGTGTTTCAAAGGGTTTAAAAAATAACATACTCTTTTTAGATGATATACCAAAGATTAAACAAGAGGTTGTTAATTACATCAGAGAATTATCTCATTTAAAGATATAAAAAATTGAGGTTACGGAAAATATGTGTTATGCAATACCTGCTAAAATTCTTGAAATTAATGGGGAGACAGCAAAAGTTGATTATGGCGGGGTTATGAAGAATGTCAATATTTGTCTTCTCGAATCATTAAAAATAGGTGATTATATATTGATTCATGCAGGTTTTGCTATCGAAAAACTTGATAAAAAATCGGCAGATGAAACCCTTCAACTCATTAAAGAAATGTTGCATCTATCTGAACAAGATTCATCAAATGCATGATGCTAGGTGATGAAAAGGATTATGGATGAAGAACATATTTTAAAAGATCATATCCATGCGATACAAAAAATCGCTGAGGATATTGGAAAAAACATCACAATCATGGAGATTTGTGGTGGTCATACAAATATTATTCTAAAATATGGCATTCGAGATATTTTACCGGAAAATATTCATCTCATCTCAGGACCCGGTTGTCCGGTCTGTGTGAGTTCCCAATATGACATTGATTGTATGATTGAACTTGCAAATCAACACATTCCCATAGCGACTTATGGTGATATGCTGAGAGTTCCAGGAAGCAAGTATTCACTTGATGATATACGCGCAAAACATGGCAATGTATTTGAAATTTATTCAACAACAGAAGTGTTGGATTTACAAAAAAAATATCCAAATATCGTTTTTTTTGGCATTGGTTTCGAGACAACTGCACCAATGACTACCTATCTTATCGAACATGATGTTATGGTCTATTCTGTTCATAAACTCGTTCCACCCGCCATGAACATTCTCTTACAGGGATTAGTTAATATTGATGGTTTTATCAACCCAGGTCATGTTTCAACAATTATAGGTACTCATGCCTATAAGGATATTACTGTCCCTCAAGTAATCACTGGTTTTACCGCGGAACGGATTCTGAGAGGGATTAGGATTCTCGTTGAATTAATACGTAATAATGAAAATACCGTTGTCAATGGATATCCTGAAGCGGTAACAGAACAAGGAAATAAAAAAGCGCAAACATTACTGGCAAAACATTTTTCCATTGTTGATAGTGAATGGAGAGGACTTGGTTTCTTACCAAAATCTGGCTTAGAAGTAAAAAAGGATACCTTAAATGCGAAAATAAAATATGCGCATCTGTTAGAAAAGGTTCCTCTTCCCAAAAAAACGAAATGTCGATGTGGGGATATTTTAAAGGGCCTTATCAAACCTGAGGAATGTCCTTTGTATAGAAAGGTCTGTACACCGGATAATCCACAAGGTGCCTGTATGGTTTCGGAAGAAGGAAGTTGTGCTATCTCATATCGATATGGGAAATAGAAAAGTGGTGAAAATAGTGGAGAAAGAATTTATTGGATTGGCACATGGATCTGGTGGAAAAGAAATGGTTGATCTCATCAATAGTTTTTCTTTTTCCCATCGAGGGACATGGAAAAATGTTGATAATGATGCGGCAACAATAGATATTGGAGAACAGAAAAAACTAGTGTTCACCACTGATTCATTTATAGTTCATCCTATTTTCTTTCCAGGGGGGGATATCGGTCATTTAGCTGTATCAGGAACCATTAATGATTTAGCGGTTATGGGGGCAAAACCTCTTGGTTTATCCCTGAGTTTCATTATTGAGGAAGGGTTTTCTTTTCATGATTTACAAACCATAGTTCATTCAATTAACCTGCTTTCAACAAAAACAAAGATTCCGATTGTTACTGGTGATACAAAGGTCATGGAAAAGGGAAAACTAGATCAAATTATTATTAACACATCTGGTGTTGGAATCGTTTCTGATGAGGAATTATTTACTAAAGAACTTCAAGTTGGTGATGCAATTCTCTTATCTGGAGGACTGGGAGAACATGCTGTAGCACTGCTTTCAAAACGATTTGATTATGAAACATCAATAATTACCGATTCAAAACCCGTTATTGATGAAATTAATGCAGTAAAAAAATATATTAAAATTGCAAAAGACCCAACAAGAGGAGGGATTGCTGCTACTTTAAATGAAATTTGTATGAGAAACAAAAAAGGGATTCTTCTCTATGATAAGGATATTCCTGCAAAACAAGAAGTACGTACCGTTGTTGAAATGCTGGGCATTAATCTCTATGAATTGGCTTGTGAAGGAAGATTTATTTGTTTTACTGAAAAAAAACATGCAAAAAAAGTAGAATCAATACTAAAAACATTTAATAATGATGCAGCAATCATTGGAGAAGTGACACAGGGAAATAGTGTTATAATACAAAGTATTCTTGGAAAACGAATGCTTCCTAATCCAACTGGAAGGATTGTTCCACGGATCTGTTAAAAGGTTTTGTTACTTATGCATGAATTAGCCGTCACACAAAGTCTTATAAATTCTGTTCTTACTGAATGTAAGAATCGAAATATTACAAAACTGGAAAACATCATTGTTGAACTAGGTAGTCTTACCTCCTATGTGAGTGATTCTATTCATTTTTATTATGATCTATTAAAAGAACCATATGAGTTATTACATGATGTACATCTTATTATTCATAAGGTGCAAGGAATAATTCACTGTAATGCATGTAAAAAAGAAACCACAATCGATGATTCCTTTATCATAATGTGCAAGCATTGTCATTCAACTGATGTCTATATTGTAAAAGGAAAAGAATTCATTATTAAATCATTAGAGATAAAAGGAGATGAATAAAACAGATGTGTGAAGAATGTGGCTGTCAAGATCATCATCAAAGCCTTGATCAAGAAAAACAATCATCTAAAATCATACCTATCAATCAATCAGTTACTGCAGCTAATGATATTATTGCTGATCAAATAACACAAGTACTGAAAGAAAAAAAAGTCCTTAGCATAAATCTGATGGGTTCTCCAGGCTCTGGAAAAACAACGGTTATTGAAGCGTTAAGTAAATTTATTCCTTCAAAGGATATGGTGGTTATTCAGGGGGATCTTGAATCGGATATCGATAAAAAACGTCTGGAAAAGAGCCATATTCAAACCTTTCAAATAAATACCCATAGTGGGTGTCATTTGAATGCATCTATGATCAATAACATCCTTTTGCATGAACCTATTGTTGATAAATCCTTTTTAATCATTGAAAATGTTGGTAATCTTGTCTGTCCTGCTGGTGTTAACATTGGTCAACATGTCAATGTTGTGGTAAGTTCTGTAACGGAAGGCTCAGATAAACCAAAGAAATATCCGATTGTCTTTATGGATGCGCATGCGATTGTTTTATCTAAAATTGATTTTGCATCGCTTGCTGAGTTTAATGAAGAACAATACCTGCACGATTTAAAGGAGATCAATGGAACTGCACCGATTTTTAAAACTGCTGCCAAACAAGGGTCAAGCTTTAAGGCGGTTGCTGATTTTCTTATTCATAAAAGGAGTCATCTCATTGGTGAACGCCATCAGCATTAACTTCAATGAAAAAATGCTCTCATACTACTAAGAAAAAAGGCTTATCATTGAATAAATTTTTTCTATGTCATTTTTACAGCTAACATTTAAAAGGAATTACTGACAACATAGTATATTGAAGGAATGATGAGGATGAAAGAAAAAAAAATAAACCCCTATTTTTCTGACCCGTTTGCTACAGCATATTCCCCTATGTTTAGTGATGATTTCGTTAGGAAATTAACCCATATCTTTCTTGATGAATAATTTTTTCATATTTTTGTCCCCCAAAAATATTTCATCCTCTTTCATTTTTTTTTCATGATAATTGAATGGCAAGATTTTAGTAACAGATTTAGTTTTCCTTCTCTTGATAACATGCGAATTGATCCATGGAGTTCTTCAACATATCAAGATTACGCCAGATTAAGAGATGAATTTGGTATTGATGAATTTTCTGAGAAACATTGGAATGAATTACCTCATCCTCATCGGTTATTACGAAGAGGTGTTGTGTTTGGTCATCGAGATTTTCCGGTGATATTGAATTGTGTCAAGCAACAGAAACCATGGGCAATTCTAACGGGATTGATGCCATCAGGTAAGATGCATCTTGGTCATAAAATGATTATCGATGAAGTCATCTATTATCAGAGCATTGGTGCGGATATCTTTATTGCTGTTGCAGATATTGAATCGTATGGCACCCGGGGTTATTCATTACGGGAAACAAAAAAACTAGCCGTTGAAGAATATATTAAACATTACATTGCCCTTGGTTTAAAACCTGAGCGATGTCAGATTTATTTTCAATCAAAAAATCAAGATGTTAAAGATCTTGCATATCTACTTGGGAAAAAGGTAAATTGGTCACAGATGACAGCGACCTATGGATTTAATGGAACAACGAATATGACCCATGTCTTCTCACCGCTTATTCAAACGGGCGATATCCTTCATGTCCAATTAGAAAAATTTGGGGGTATTCGACCGGTTCTTGTTCCCGTTGGTGTTGATCAAGACCCGCATATTCGCTTAAGTAGAGATATTGCACAAGCCCATCGGTTATATAATGTTATGAAAACAAAAGATAATCAAATTGGTGTATTTATTAAACCTGATGATTTAGTATCAAAACTTCTTGATGTTGCAGAAGAAATACTTGCAGATATTGGTTTTGCCAAACTTCGGAGAATAACGGATTATAAAGCTATTTATATTGATGATGCAACTGAGGAAGATATTACTTCAATTGATCATAGTCTTGCCCTTATTGAACCCCAGTTTCATGGCTATGGATTTCTTCCTCCTGCAGCAACATTTCATCGCTTTATGACTGGACTTACTGGTGAGAAGATGTCCTCATCAAAACCAGAAAGTGCTATTTTTTTATCAGATACTACTTCTGATGCAAAAAAGAAAATCATGCAAGGTAAAACTGGGGGAGCGGTTACTCTTGAAGAACAGAAGCGAAATGGTGGCAATCCTGATGTCTGTATGATTTATGAACTAATGCTATATCATTTAATTGAAGATGATAAACAACTTTTAGAAATCTATCAGGCATGTAAAAATGGTTCACAACTCTGCGGTCATTGTAAAAAACTAGCATCTGAATTAATAGAAACTTTACTTACTGATATTCATGAAAAACGCAATAATGCAGATCAGGTCATCGATCAATATGTAACAAAAGAATAACCAAATATCTCTTTCATTTATTAGCATCATTAGATTTTTCTATGGTTTCTTACAAGTAATGCTGCATATACGTAGCGAATCTGGCTTGTGTAGAAATCATATGAAAAACACAAAGATAATGAAAATTCTTAAAATAAGGACCGCATCTTATTAAAGATGATATTAAAATTAGCAATATAAATATTAATCATATGCTTGGTATAACCCATCTTTTTTGGCCATTTTTTCAAATGCTTCATCTACTTTTTTTCTTGATGAAGTTATTGTTTCTTTCATCGTTGAAAAAATCTGATTCGAATTTGAAGCTTTTCCACGAACCGGTATCTTCAAGCCCAAATCATCACCCTTGATAGCTCCATCAATAATTTTATTTGGATGAACCCCTCGATTAAGATTTAGAGCAATTTTATGAATATCTCCTTGTATAATGCCAAATTCGCCGGATAAATTCGTAATGTTTTTTTCAATATCCTGGTCAAGATGTCGAGCTATCTTTCCCCCGACACCTTTCCGAACAAAAGGATTCTTGTTATATTCTTTTAATAAATATAGGCCAACATTAGGATGATATAAATAAGAATCAGATGATAGAGAATGATTATCTTTTCCAAATACTGCATTCCAATTATTTGGATGATCCTCTGCCTTAAGCAATACATCATTAAGGATTTCATTACGTGATTTAATTTTCATACTGTATTCAACGTGCTATAAGAATATAATACTTGTTTATAAAATATAATGAAAAAAATAAAGTAATATAATTTAAAATAATAAAAAATAATAATATTAAATATTAACCCAATTGATTATAATTTCATCGGGAGTATTTCTAAATTTTCTCTTACCTTTCTTTTTTACACTCATTGATTTCTCCCCCATTTTATAGCTGTGAAGCTAATAATCTTGCTTTTTTTCCAATAAGAAAATTCATGGTTATATTTTCAATTAATTGGGCTTCTGCTTTTGATGATACCTGTCCAACGATTATCATTTCTCATCATTCCTCATCCTCCTGTTTTGTAGCTAACCTTATTAAGGAGTTGTTGTACAATCATTGCCAACAATATAGACAGTTCTTTCCTGAATTAGAGGTTCTATTTTATTGGTTATACTATATAAAATACTTCTCAGTTTAAAAACAATACATTAACTTAAGATCTAACATTTTTTTTGAAAATATATGAATGGTTCTTTACTGATTTACCCTCATAAATTAAAAATAATTGCTTAGATCCTTTTCACAATAGGATTCAAATAAATTATTTAAAAAGTTTTCTTCTAAATATATATAGCATAACTCCAACAAATAGAATCATTATTGAGGCAACAGTAATAATTAAGAATTGTCCATTCTCATTTTTTTCAGAATCATTATTCAATTCATTTAAAGATGAATAAATGGTTACCTGAAATGTATCTTTTCCAGTTCCTCCTT
>Ga0272441_10014656_pt1 | contig 11076 bp, 7 predicted proteins | sample SSMProp6N_FD_193582 | JGI IMG/M metagenome (GOLD analysis project Ga0272441, IMG submission 193582) | Marine sediment archaeal communities from Little Sippewissett salt marsh, Falmouth, MA, United States - SSM-Prop-6N | ecosystem: Environmental > Aquatic > Marine > Wetlands > Sediment ...
AGGGGTGCTGGGGGAGCTGGGGGCGGTGAGCTGAGGTCACGTCTTGAATTACAGGGCGGGGTGCTTGGGGCAAACTCGATTGGAAGTGCTCTGGCCATAGGCCCATTCTACCAGCAACAACCAATAATCAAGGGGTTTGGCGGGCCTTCGCGAACATGATCAAAGGCTCCGCTCCGCATAGATGCTGTCGCGATCAACGGCAACGTCCTGACCCAGGCAGAACTCTCGAACCCTGAAGGGCTTCGGCGCGTGCCGCTCCTTGGGTCGCGCCGTTTCCACATCGTTCTTGATCGATTGCAGGATCAACTCGATGAGACGGATGCGTTCCGCAACCGGTTCCTGCTGAAAGCGTTCCACCGTGTCCTTGTTGATCACGCCATTCACTCCATGCCTGTGACCGATTCTGCGGCAACCATAGTCATTTCGCCCTCTTCCTCCTCGCAGGTCCTGGTCTTGGCCGGCGGGAAGGTGCATGTCCACATCCAGTCGTGAGCGTACCTCTATGGCGCGCGTCGCGCGGCCCCGCGTCACACATCATCCGGACGATGGATTCATCCTACCACTGAGATCGACCAGGAGCAACAATGAGGCGGGGGCTTTGGGCGTGTTTCGGCTCGCGAGGACGCTCGCCCCACCGTGGCGCAGGCCTGACTGCCTCTTACGGTGGGGCGAGCGTCCCCGCGAGCCGTTGCGCCAAATCGCCCTGCCCTATGGCGCGCTGATCTCGAACGTTGGCCGTTGGGGCATCTCGAGTGCGGCGTGGGTGTAGAAGGGATACACGCTCCACTCGACGCAGGTGAGTAGATCCGGTTTGCCGTCGCCGTCGAAATCGGCGGGCCAGGCGTTCGGGCCGTGCGAGGTTACCTTGATGGGTGTGCCGAAGCAGCAAAACGTGCGCGGCGCGTCGAACACGGGTTCGGTCTTAGCGCCCACGTTGCGGAGCAGGTAGATGCTGCCCTTGGCGGCCTCCGTGCCCGCGCAGTTGTACACGAGGTCGACCAAACCGTCGCCGTCCCAATCGATGGCGCGGAACGACTCGGTCCAATGCGCAGCCCGCTCGACAATGGCGTCGTCAATGAGGCGTCCGTCGCTGAGTCGCATCGGGGCCTGCTTCCTCAACCGCAGCCGGCCTTCCTCGTCGCGGTGCTGGACAAAGAGCGTCAGTTTCCGCGTGTGGCCGCCGTGCGTGGCCACGTCCATCAGGCCGTCGTTGTTCCAATCCGCAAACGCCGCGCCGGTTCGCCAGAAGAAGGGCTGCTCCTCTTCCAACGGATACGTGGCATCCAGGGCGCGTTCCGCGGAAAGGCGGCGCAGTTCGGGCGAGTCGGGGTAATCGTCGACGAGAAGCTGGCGCCGCTCGCCGAACTGGGGTTTGTTGCGCGTGCCGATGTTCTTGTACCAAAAAATGCGGTTCGTCTCGTTGGGCAACATGAGGTCGGGCAATCCGTCGGCGTCCCAGTCGACATAGCCGGGGTATGGATAGCCCATGTTGTGCGAGTGGACGGGCTCGCCGAGGATGTCGTTGCGCAGGATGCGAATGGGCTCGCCTTCGGTCAGGATGCACTGCGGCTCGGCATACGCAGGCATCTCAGTCGTGCCGACATTCACGACAATGCGCGGCCAGCCGTAGCCCCCGCCTACAAGCAGGTCCTGATCGCCATCGCCGTCCCAATCGCACGCGCACGGCCAAGCCTGATCGCTGAGGGCCATCACGGCAGAACGCGACTGCGCGCGGGCGAACGGCGTGAACGTGGCCTTGTCCGTGTCGGTCGGCGTGTGTTCGTAGAAGGTCACAACCTGATGCGCGTCGTGCAGCACGAGTATGCCGCGGCGGGGCCCGTCGGTCACAGCCGCGACGTTGGCCGGGAAGTGCGGGGCCATGCTCGCGACAACCAGGGGCTCGGCAAAGGCGGGCGGGTCGCCGCCAAGGTTCTTGTGCCAGACCACGCAATTCTTGGATGGGTCGTGTTTGTCGACTTGGTGCAGGCACACCGCGTCGAGCTGTCCGTCTTGGTCCACGTCAAAGAAGCACGGCGCCTGCTCTAGGTCGAGTCGCGCGGGCTCAGCAAGCTGAACGGGCCAGCCGTCGGGATTCGTGTTCTTGAGGTAGAACGACGCGCGCGGATCGCCTTTGTACACGCCGCCTACCACGAAGTCGATGGCGCCGTCCCGGTCCAGGTCCACAGCACGGCATGGGCACCACGTGTCTTTCGGGCGCGGCAACGATCCCTGGGCCACGAACACCGGCATGCCGCCCGTATCACGCTTGCCGCTGTTGAGGTATAGGTGTATCGCGTCGCCGTTGCGCGGGGAATAGACGAGGTCGACGAGCCCGTCGCGATTGAAGTCGGCGAAGTCGGCCACCATGTAGACCGTGCTGAAGTGCTTGTAGCCCGTCGAGCCCGGCTCATCCACGTACCGAATGCGCACCAGGTCGCCGAACTCGAAGCGCTCCGCATCGCCCACGCGCGGGTAGCAGATGATGCCGTCCCACGGCCAGCCCGGACGGTACGCATAGTTCCACGTGCCGAGCAGGTCGCGCTTGCCATCCCCGCTAATGTCGACCAACCGGCTCAGATAAGGGGCCACGATAGGGCGGGGTGCGTCCGCGTTGCATCGCAGGAGATCGCCCACGCCGATGCGCGGCGTGTAGGCGCGCGGCATCAACGGCGGACGCTCGCCCGCCGTGTGAAAGCGGATCTCATAGACCTTGTGTTCCGGGTTTGTGATGACCCATTCGACACGGCCCTTGTCGCTGTATGCAAGATCCTCGGTCACCGCGCAAGGCACCGTCTCGCCGGTGGCGGCATCCTCGATTGTGATGGAATTCGGGTCGAGCACGCCGTCCAGCCCTGCGTCCGCGATCGCCGCGCCGAAGTCGACCACCGGGTCCATGGGCGTCCGTGGAAACCGAAGATCCGAGGTCACGGCCAGGCGGATCCGTCCCTCACCGGCATGCGCTGTTGGTAGTGCACAGAGGGTAAGCAGGATCATGAGACCTGTTGTTGTGTACAGTAGGGGCCGTACTTGCCGGTTCATTGCGGTTCTCCCGGAATCCGTGGCGCCGCTATGGCGAACGGCTGCGTTTGACAGGACGATTGTACGACAGGACAGTTGCGGGAGACCATTGGGCGTTTTCGCCGGCGTTGTCGGGTGATCGAAGGAGGGCCCGTGCGCGTGTTGTTCCACGAAGCTTGCAGTTGGTTGTGCGTGGTTGTTATCTGCGTATGTCTAAACGTTTCTGCGGACGTTGTGAAGCACACGGATGCGCCGCCCTTTCCGCTGACCCGCAGCCAGGCCATCGAGCGCTACAGCAGCGGCTCGGGAAATGCTTACGGGCAATTGGCCCGGCTGGCACTGGGCAAGCCCATCGACGAGGAGGGCTTCCGGTCCGCGATTGCCTCTATCGACGAGCGAGGGGATTGTGCCGATTTCCGGCTGCACCCGGTCCTGCGCTTGCTCTACCAGTTTGGCGAGAACCCAAACGTGAGCGAGGGCCTGCTCGAGGAGGCCCGGAGGAGCGTCCTCGGATTCAAGTACTGGCCTGACGAGCCGGGCGTCGACTCGATGTGCACCTGGTCCGAGAACCACCAGATCCTGTTCGCGGCCGGGGGATACTTGGCGGGCCAGCTCTTTCCGGACGCCGTGTTCACGAACTCGGGTCAAACCGGGCGCGAGAAGATGGCGGTCCATCGTCCTCGCGTGCTTCGCTGGCTCGACCTGCGGTTCCGTAGCGGGTTCAGCGAGTGGCTCTCGAACGTCTATTACGACGAAGACCTCGCGCCGCTGGTGAACCTCGTGGACTTCTGCGAAGACGAGGACATCGCACGGCGGGCCGCCATGGTCATCGATCTGCTGCTGACCGACATGGCCGTCAACAGCTTTCGCGGCACATTCGGCAGCACCCACGGCCGGACCTACGAGTCCGAGAAGAAATCCGCCGACGCAGAGAACACGGCCGATACCCAGGCCCTGATGTTCGGTACACGCCCGCCCCTTGGGCACGGCAACATGAGCGCCACCTGCTTCGCACTCAGCGACAAGTACCGCATGCCGCGTGTAATTCGCGCCATCGCCAACGACTCCGAGCGCCCCGAAATGGTCAACCGTCAACGCACGGGGATCCGGATCGCGGAAGCCAAACAGTGGGGGCTCGGGTTCCGCGACTTCGAGGACGGCATGGTGTTCCTGAGCCTCGAGGCCTACGCGCACCCGCGCACCATCAACCTGATGATGGACATGTTGGACGCGTACAACTGGTGGGAGAACGAGTTCTTTGAGGACTTCAACGCCAAGCGAGGTCTCCTCAAAACCGCGCGCAAACTGCGCCTCTTGCCGCTCGTGGCGAAGCTTTTCGAATGGGACATCACGCGTAACGTCCGCGAGGAGGCCAATCTCTATACCTATCGGACGCCGGACTACATGCTGAGTTCGGCCCAGGATTACCGCAAGGGATACGGCGGCGACCAGCACCACATCTGGCAGGCCACGCTCGGCCCCGAAGCGACGTGCTTCACGACGCACCCCGCGCGCCGCAAAGGGCCGTCGCCGAACTACTGGGTGGGTTCGGGCGTGCTGCCGCGCGTGGCGCAAGTGCGCAACGTCGTACTCGCGATCTACAGGATCACGAAGCGCCCGGCGTTGTACGTGCCCAACCGGTTGATGTTCACGCATGCGTGGGTGCCCAAAGATCAATTCGACGAGGTCGTCGAGCGCGACGGCTGGATCTTTGCCCGCCTTGGGGAAGGCTATCTTGCGTTGCGATCCCAGCATCCCTACCACTGGCAAACCGAGCCGGGCAAAGACCAGAACGGAGAGGTCATCGTTCCTGGCCAACAGAACGTGTGGCTCTGTGAACTTGGACGAAAGGAAGTGGACGGGGACTTCGCCGATTTTATGGCGAGAATCCTTGCTGCCCCACTGTCCTTTGGCCGGTTGAAGGTGTCGTATCACTCCCCGACACAGGGCAAGCTCGAATTCGGATGGCGCGGTGCGTTACGCCAAGACGGGTGCCCCGTCCCACTCGATGAATACGCCCGCTATGAGAACCCCTACACGTACGCGGCGTTCCCAGCGCAGGAAGTCGCGTTGCGTTGCGGCGACCATTGGCTGCGGCTGAACTGGGACAAGGGCACGCGCGAGGCCAATGAATTCCTCTAACGCGACAGGTGTGGCATGATGCAGACGACTCGAACACTGATCGAAGACACGGATTGTGAGGGCGCCCGGCTCCAGTTGTGGGAGCACGTCGTCCAGGGCAAACGCGAGCACGAGTTGGTCATGAACGGCGTGTTTCTCATGGCGTCCTACAACCGGGAGTCGTCCGAGGCCCTCATTCACGCCGCCATGAAACGGCTGGGTGACCGCGGGGGCGTGCGCGTGCTCATCGGCGGCTTGGGCATGGGGTTCACCGCAAGCGAGGCCTGCCGCGAGCCCAGCATCGCGCGTATCGACATAGTCGAGCTATCACCGACCATTCTCGCGTGGAATCGCCAGTACTTCGAGGAGCACAACCAGCATTGCCTCGATGAGGAGCGGGTGCGCGTCATTGTGGACGATTTCCACGACTATGTGAGTCAAACCAAAGACACCTACGACGCCATTCTCATGGACATCGACAACGGCCCGGCGTTACTTGTCCGCGAGCCCAATCGCCGCGTGTACACATCCGGGTTCTTTGAGCGAGTGCGGAACGCCCTCACCCCCGGCGGCGTCTTCGTGGTCTGGTCCTGCTCGGAAGAGGACCTGTTGGAGCAGGCGGGCCGGCAAGTCTTCCCGGGGTGCGATGTCGAGACTATCGTCGAGAACCGGGATGGCAGGGACTGCCGGTATTTCCTTTACGTACTGCATAATTGTACCTAACCAGACCATGGAGTAAGAGCACGATGGCTTTCACAACCGTATCGAGTAAAGGCCAAATCACCCTTCCGGTTCAACTTCGGCGAAAACTCGGCATTCGACCTGGGGATCGATTGCAGATTGAGGCGGTCGACGACGCGATCCTCATCAGGCGTGCCCCGGACTTCTTCGAATTGGAAGGTTTCCTCGGCAAGGCCCTTCCGAGAAGCGAAGAACTGAGATAGGTGATCAGGGGTTGCCCGCGAAGCACGCCCAGGTAAATGCGCAGCCGACTGCTACGAGTGGAACAGCGCACACGGCACTCACAGCCGTCTTGTAGGCGCGGCTCTTATCACGCATCGGGATGAGACTGAGGCCGCAGCCCACCGCGATGTTGACTATCAGCGACACGGGATAGATCCAGGTGAAACTCAGCGCGGGGCCGCCCGTAAGGTCCCAGAATGCGACGAGGAATGCCGCCACAAAGCCATAGATTGACCCCCAAACCGCCCCAAATCCTGTGGCGAACGGCACGAACATGGCAAAGAAGAACAGCCCGAACAGCGGCGCGACAAAGAGCCCGTTGGTTTTTTGTGTGACCTCGAACAAGTTGCCCGGGATCTTCCCCTCGACGATGCCCAAGAGGATCACCAATACGCCGATGACCACGGACGTCCACTTGGCCATCCGCACTTTCTTCTCTTCGGTAGCGCCCTCCCCGAGGAAGTAGTCGAGGAAATCCGTGTTGACGACCGTGGCCCCGGAATTCACGCCAGAAGACAGCGACGACATGGCCGCGGCCAGCAGCCCTGAGATGACGAGTCCCGCCATCCCGTACCCCATGAAGTTGACGATGAAGTAGGGGAACAGGCTGTCGGCGTCCCGCTCGAGGTTCAACTCGCCGAGTTGGTACTGGGGGTTGGCCAGGAAGAACCCGAGCAACGCAAACCCCAGCAGGCCCAGCACGATGGTCACGAGTACGTCGGCGATGCAGTTGATGAGGAACGCCGTGCGCGCGGCCTTGGCATCGCGTGTGGCCAGGTAGCGCTGGATGGCCATCTGATCGGAACCGGCGGTGCAGATCCACCATACGATGCCCATGCCCACCATGCCCACCATGGTGACGCGCACCGTCGGGTCAAAGCTGAAGAGCGGCTGCGTGTCCCAGTTTGGCGACCATTCCGTTGGGAACCATCCCACGCCCCCCATCCTTACGGTAATGATGACCACGCAGACCACGGCGCCCACGAAAAGAATGAAGGTTTGGATGGTGTCCGTGAGCACCACGGCCTGCAGCCCGCCCATCGACGAATAGATGACCGTGACCGCGCCCAAGACCACGATGACGTAGGGGATCTTGTCCGGGGACAAGCCGATCGCGGGGACGATCACCTTGGATGCCGTGAAGACCACAAGCCCCATCCAGACCAGCCGGATGAGCAAGAAAACCGCAGACCCGAACAGCCGCGTGGGCCGGCCGAACTTGGTCTCGAGGATCTCGTAGGCGCTCGTGATGGGCAGCCGCATGATGAATGGGATCAGCAGGTAGCCGACGATCACGAATACGACCGGCAGCGCGACCACGTTCAACAGGGCGATAGGGCCGTGCTTCATGAGCTCGCCGGGCACGGCCAGGTAGGAAATGGTGCTGAGGAGCGTGGCAAACAGAGAAAGCCCCACCATCGAGGGCTTCATTTTTCGTCCGCCGAGGTAGTATTCCTCGGAGGTCTTCATGCGCCGCGCGTAGTAGAACCCGATCGCGAGCATGGCCGCGGCATAGACCACGACCACGCCCCAGTCAAGCGCGCTCAAGCCGCCTCGCAAACCGCTTGCTGTCGCTCCTCCATCACCTGCCGCAAAGGCGCCGGTCGATAGAAGGATGAAGAGTAGGCAGGCGCCTGTGCACCGCGTTTGTCTCAATCGTGCCATTTCAATTCCTTGTCTTTGATTTGGTGGACTACCGAATCACGGCCCAGTGGATTGCCGTGACGTCGGTCTCGGGCCCAGCGTAATACACCAGCAACGCCCCGCCGTCCGCCAGTGGCGCCGTATTGGGCAGCCCCACCGAGAACTTCTCCATCTCAGACCAGGCGTCCTGCATCGAGGACTTGGCCTCGCTCTGCGAAGATCCACCCGCGCTATACACAACAAGCTCCCCGTCCTGCGGCCACGAGCGGGCGCCGTCCGTGCTGCGCCGGACCTTGATCGCCGGCGCGCCTGTGCGGTCCACGAAGGGCATGGCCAGCGTGCCGTCCGCCAAGGGGAACACTGCGCCCGGCTGCCCCGCCACGCCGGTATCCCAGAGTTCGGACCACGTGGAGCCGGCATCCACCGATTCCCGCGCATGGATGTTGAGATAGACGGAGCGCTCCCGGTCGAAGGTCCAGAACACGCTGAGGATTCGGCCATCTTCGAGCACGAGAGGGCGCTGATCCCAGTAGAAGATCCGGTTCGCAGGGTCCTGCGTGACGACCGAATAGCGTGGCCAGGTGAGCCCGCCGTCCGTCGAGAACATCAACACCGAGGCGTGGCGCCACGGCTCGCGATCCTCATAGTGCTTGTTCAATTCAAATTGGCAGGCCAAGGCGCCGTTCGGCAGCTTGAGGATTGGGCCGGTGAAGGGCGTCGGCATGGTGAAGGGGGACGTGTCCATGAGGCGTGGCGTTGACCAGGTCTCGCCTGCGTCCTCGGACGTCGACAGGAAGAGACGCGTATCGAGCAGCCCTTCGGTCGTCTCATTGAAGAACGGGGCCTCCGGGTCCGAATGATCCACCCAGCAGACAACCGCCAACACCCGGTTGCCGTTCAACGCCGTCAGACCGGCGCCGCGCATGAGCCCCGGCTTTCCATCGACCGTCGCCGGTTTGAACGGCTCGATAGGCGCGTGCCACGACCGGCCCTGGTCGTCCGACCAAGTCAGCAGCGTGCGCTGGCCTTTCGTGCCCGCTTTGGTCGGCGCGGCTCGAAACACGCACAGCCAGCGGCCTTTAGGTGTAACGCAGGGCTGGGCGAATGCGCAGCTCTGCGTAGCGGTCCCGCGGGTGCCCGCGAACACGATCCCCTCGTCAGCAATGCTCAATGCCCTCGATTCGCTTCGAGCGCTGTGGCGCATGCCTTGACCTCCCGATATCCCCTTTAGTGGTTTGCGTGCCGCCGATAGTACCAGGATCTCTGGCTGGCTCGCGAGCCGCTCTTTGGCCTAAGAGCCGGCAAGGATGCCGGCGGTACCGGTGGGCCAAGCGCGGTGGGGCGAGCGTCCCCGCGAGCTGGTCTTCGGGCTAAGAGCCGGCACGGATGCCGGCGGTACCGGTGGGCCAAGCGCGGTGGGGCGAGCGTCCCCGCGAGCCGTCTTCGCCTATTGCGCAAGCTGAAACAGCTTCACTTCCCCGGTGTCGCAGCCGAACGCCGCCAAGGAGGCGCCGTCGCCACTCCGAATGGGCAAGATACAGGTCAACGCTCCATCCACCTGCCCCGAGCGTATCGCCGCGCCGTCCTTGTCAAATACACAGACGCTGCCGTCTTCACATCCGACCACGATCCAGGGGGCGGTCCCGCCGGCCGGCACGATGCAATTCATCACGGTCGGAACGTCGTCGATGCGCTTTGCCCACAGCTTCTCGCAGTTGCCGTCGAGCGCTACAAGCATCCTGCCGGACGTCGCGACCACGATCTCCGGCAGACCGTCGCCGTCAAGGTCGGCGGTATCGATGTCGCGCATGGTCTTGGCGGGGATCCGCTTGCCCGGTCCGAAACTCGCGTCGTACTTGGCCCCGCCGTTCGCGTCCCAGATTGTGACGCGGTTCCACGACCCATTGATCTCGCTCATCACCTCCTTGGTGCCGTCGCCATCGAAGTCCTCGAAGAACAGGTAATGGCGATTCATGCTGGACCATCCGGGCATGTGCGTGTGGCCGGACGGCACGGAATAGAACCCGCGCGGGGACGGGTTTAGGGTCTCGTTATTGATAATGGCCACGGTGTTGGTGCCGTTGTACTTCCGCGCCGCCAGCAGGTTGAGCGTATCGTTCTGCCCGGGGATGATGCGCATGGTCGAGACTTTGCCCCAGAATTGCGGCATCCGCTTGACGAGTTGGCCGGTTTCGTCGAGGATCTCGAGCGTGCACGCGCTCCCCACAAAGGCCTGGCTCTTGCCATCGAGGAACACGCCGGTGTGCAGGCCGTGGATGCCTTCGTGGCCGGACGCAGTCTTGAACCAGTAGGTCTTCGCCGCGCGAAACACCGCCGGGTCCATCTCCGAAACGAATACCCACGCGCGCTCACCCGCCTCGTTGAACGCAATGACCTTCTCGTCGGCACAGCCCGCCAGCAGGAGCTTGGGCTCGTCCCACCAGCGCAGCATACGGATCGCGCCGTCTGCTTGCAGGGCGCGCAGTTCCTTGCCCTCCAGGTTCAGCACGTGTACGGTCTGCCCTTCGGTCGCGCAGAGTCGTGGCCCCTCATCCGAGGGGATCTCGATGAGGTCGACAATGGCCCCGGGGAAGGCAACGGCGGCCGCTGCGGCCAGGGGCGGGAGAGTGGGGGAGGGCGCGGCCGCTTCGCGGACCTGCTGCGCGCGGGCTCGAACGGCTTCGTCGCAGGACTCGACCAGCCCCGCCGTCCAGGTTCCGAGCGTCTCTTGCGGCGGCAGGGCGCCTTCGACAACGTGCCGGCCCTCGGGCAACTCGAAGTAGGTGAGTTCGTTTGCGCCGCCGAGCGGGGGCCGCGGGGCCGAGTTCAACGTCAGGCGATCAGGCTCGGCAAGGACAAGCCCAAGGCGCGTGGCTTCCGCTGCCACGATCTCGATGCGCCCTGTAGCGAGGTCCCAATCGATATCGCAAGCCGACTCGGCCTTCAAGAGGCCGGCAACGTGGCGGACCGCCTTGCCGTAGACGTGATCCGTGGCCAACACCAGGAGTTCCGCCTCGTTGCCGGCGTATGTCCCAGCGACCGCCAAGCCCGGTTGAGGCTGCCACAGGGCCGCCGCGTTGGGTGCCAGTTGGATGCAGTTCAGCGGCGCGGAGCCGTTCGCTTCGATGCCGATGAGTGAGAAGAAGTGCCGTTTCTCGCCGGTCGTTACCGGGCCAACCCATTCCACGACCGCGGCGGTCCCCTCGGGGATCACGTCGATCCGTTCTGAGGTGCAGACCACCGGCGTGCGCGCCGGGGGCGCACCCCCGGCCTTGATGGTAATCCCGCCCAAAGCAATATAGCACGTGCTGCTCGTCGCATACGGCCGCA
>Ga0272441_10014658_pt1 | contig 11075 bp, 9 predicted proteins | sample SSMProp6N_FD_193582 | JGI IMG/M metagenome (GOLD analysis project Ga0272441, IMG submission 193582) | Marine sediment archaeal communities from Little Sippewissett salt marsh, Falmouth, MA, United States - SSM-Prop-6N | ecosystem: Environmental > Aquatic > Marine > Wetlands > Sediment ...
TGCGGATCAGTCGCCGATGACGCGGCGGGAGTACTTGAAACGGCAGTCGGGGTGGGGGCAGTGGAACACCTGCACGCCTTTGATGTTTTCGATGATCCGCTTGCACCGGCGGCAGCGGAAGGCCTCGACCGCCTGAGGGGCGCCGCACTTGGGGCAGACGATGGGGAAAGGCTGGTCGTAGGGCTTGGCCGTCTTGCCCGTGGCCTTGCAGGCCTTGCAGTAGTAATAGACGGTGTGGCCCTTCTGGACGATGTCTTTGGCCCGCTGGTCGCCGCCGTCGCCGACGAAGATCCACGCCGCCGTCGCCAGCAGCACGGCGGCGGCGCCTATCGCCGTCCAGCGCCCCGCCGGGGAGTTGATCCACTGTCGGGCTCGGCTGATCCGCGATTCCTCGGCCATGTTCGGTCGTCCTTGCCCTATTGGCCCACCGGCGGGCTGTGATAGCCGTCGATGATCATCCAGATGTCATCGTGCTCCCAGTTCCACACCGGGTCCCAGGAATCGAAGGGCAGCCCGTTGTCGTAGAGGACCTTGCCGGTGGTGTCCTCGTAGAAGCCCACGTGCCCGTCGAGGTACTGGACGTTGACGCCGGGCACGTGGCTCATCAGCGCCACGGACGGCATGCGGAAGTTGTCGGCCATGAAACTGAAACTCGACGTGTTGGGAATGCGGTCGACGCCGGTGGACCAGATCATGATGTTGTCGTCGCGGGTGTCGTAATGGTTGTACTGATTGGCCAACGACGGGTCGTCGTAGTTCTGCATCCGTCGGGTGCCGTAGGTCATGGTGGTGTGGTGCTTGCGGTTCACCGGCCAGGGGTTGTCCTCGTTGAACCAGTTGCCCCCGGTCTGGCCCTCGACGGTGGGGCAGACGTAGGTCCGCTCGCTGCCGATGAACTCGGTGCCGTAGAGTTTGCCGGCGTTGACGTAATCGGGCTGGCCGGTGGTGCCCTCGTAGCGCCCGTCCACGAACGCGGCGCTGCAGATGTAGATGATGAAGTTGAACTGGCTGTAGCAGTCGGTGACCTGCTTGAGGGGGTTGAACATGTGCGGCGTGCGGTAGTCGTAGGCCTCCCAGTACATCTGCCAGCCCTTGCCCAGGGCGTTGAGGCTGGCCTTGCAGACCACCTTGCGGGCCAGTTCCTTGCACCGGCTGAGGCTGGGCAGCAGGATGCTGACCAGCAGGGCGATGATCGCCACCACCACCAGCAGTTCGACCAGCGTGAACGCTTTGCGTTTCCGCCTGCTCACCACAGGCAGTTCGACCAGCGTGAATCCCTCACGGCGTCTCGGACGTGATCCGGCCTTCATGGGCGCCATCCCGTCACACCTATCTCAAGAATCAGGCGCCCCCGCTTACGTTGCCAATACTATTGCCGCCGAGCATAACCCAATCGCCGGACGGATGCAATCATCCATTCCGCCACGTGCAGCGTGTTTCGCCTGGCGGCGGCCTGGGGCTGCACGACGGGCCCCATCCGGCGCAGGAGGAGCGGTTGACGCCGTGGCGGCAGCGCCTTACCCTTTGCGGCAGTCTGGCATGTCATGTAGACATCACGTGGCGCCGAATGCATGGGGAGGTCTCGGCCATGAGACACGGGGCAGCGGTTTTCGCGGCACTGGCCTTTGGCTCATTGGCGTTCGTGTCGGCCCAGGACAGCCAACCCGCCAGCGCGCCGGCTACGAATCCGGCCCTGGCGCGGCAGTTCCTGTCGGCCGGGCGGGATGCGATGCGCAAGGCCAAACCGACCGACGCCGCCGAGGCCCTGCGCCGGGCCCTACGCAACGACCCGTCCGTGCTGGAGGGGTATTACCTTCTGGGCAAGGCCTACCAGGCGTTGGGTCGGACGCAGGACGCCACCGAGATGTACAAAACCCTTCTCAAGCGAATGGCCGGGCGGAACGACCTTCCGGCCGAGGCGGGGGCGTGGAGGCGGCACGCCGCCGCGCAGATCGACCGCCTGTGCGTCTTTCCCAAGCAGTGGGCGACGCTGAGCGCGGCCTATGCGAAGCGGTTTCGCAACACGGCGGCCGGTCAGGGCGGCATGGTCTCGTGCGTGCGGGCGTTGACGATCGCCGCGGCGTTGACGCCCGCCGACGCAAAGGTGGCCGAGGAACTGAAGGTCGCCCGGGGCTTGCTGCCGAAGGCGTTGCCGGCCGCGCCGGCCAAGCCCGACGAGGTGGGCGCCAATCTGTTGGTGGACAAGGCGGGGCGGGAGTTGCGTTCGGGCAAGCCCGCCAAGGCGGTTGAGACGCTGCGCCAGGCGGCCGGCATGTGGCGCCACCCACAGGTGCTGGCGCCGCTGGCGGAGGCGTACCTGGCCTGTAAGCGACCGGCTGATGCCGCCGTGGTCGTGGCGGCGGCCGAACCGCTGATCAAGGACCTGGAGGTCAAGTTCCAGGGGGCGTATCGGGGGCGCCTGCTGAAGGCCCGGCGTCGGGCGGACCCTGCCGCGACGCGGGTGGCGGCCCTGACGCTCCAGTGGGCCGGACAGGCAGAGCGCCTGGCCGCCCGCGCCATCGCCGGAAAAGATTACGACATAGCCGACGAGGCCGTCTGTCTGGTGCTGCGGTTTCTGCCCGGGCGGCAGTCGGCGATGAAGTTGAGGGACAAAATCACCGGCGCTGGACCCACCTGCCGCAGCCTGCCCAACCTCACCAGCAAGTGGGTGAAGGTCTATCACAACGGGCCGGCCGCCCGTCAGGTCAACGTGACGGCGCGGACGGTCGAACTGCTGTGCGCCACCGACGAGAAGGACACATCCGCGATGATCCGGCTCACCCTGACCCCGTTGGTGTGGGGCAAGTCGATCCGGAGCACGTGGCGCCTCCGCCAGATCGCCCCGCCTCCGGCCAAGGGCGACAAGGGATACCCCTCACTGCTGGCGTTGCCCATCAAGTACGAGTTCCGGATCGACAACGCCGGCAAGAAGGCTTGGTCGCTTGTGTTGTCGTCAGCGCCTTTCAAGAGCACGACGCTGTGCGCAAAGGGCGTGCCCGAGAAGATGTACCGCCCCGACGGGGTTTACGACATCGCGTTCGTCAAGGACGGGGCGAAGATCGCCGTGAAGGTCAACGACGAGTTCCTGTTCCGGGCGGAGTTGACCGCCAAGCATGCCCAAGCCGTGGCCAAGCAGCCGTTCTTCTTCGACGTGGCATGGCGATACGGGGCCAAACAGAAGGTGCATCTGAAGGCGACGCTGCTGGAGTTTTCGTGCAGCCAGGACTGCATCGTCCAGGGCAAAGGCCAGTAGGGCGTTTGGGCCTGCCGGCAGCGGCCCCCGGCGGGGCGCGAGGAAATTCAGCAAAGGCCTTGACAATCCTGCCTCGTCTGGCAAAATACGTTGCTCTTTTGTCGACAGAGACCGTGTGTCATCAGTGGAAGCGGATATGAAGACGTACATGGCCAAACCGGGTGAAGTGGCTGCGAAATGGTACGTGGTGGACGCCGCGGACCAGGTGCTCGGGCGGATGGCGTCGAAAATCGCCACGATCCTGATGGGCAAACACCGCCCGGAATACACCCCGCACGTGGACACCGGCGAGTTCGTGATCGTGATCAACGCCGAGAAGGTCCGCCTGACGGGCAAGAAGTGGACGGACAAGACCTACGGGCGGTACAGCGGGTATCCCGGCGGGTATCGGGAAGTCACCGCCGAGCAGTTGCGCCGGAAACACCCCGACCGGATCGTGATCGAGGCGATCCGGCGGATGCTGCCCAAGAGCCGCTTGGGCACGGCGATGTTGAAGAAGTTGAAGGTCTACGCCGGGCCGGAGCACCCGCATCAGGCCCAGCAGCCCGAAGAACTCAAACTGTAGGACAGGAAGGCTAGCAGCACATGGCTGAGGACGAATCCGCCAAGACGACACCGACCGGAGAACCGAGCGCGCCCCCGCCGCCGGCCGAGGCGCCGGCCGAGATCCCCGCCGCCAAGGCGCCCGAACCGGCTGCGGCGCCCGCGGCGCCTGCACCGGCCGCAGCGGCCGAGCCCGCGCCCCCGGCCCCTCCGGCCGAAGCGGCGCCAGCCCCCGAGGCCGAAGGACAGCCCAAGATCGGGGCCACCTACGTCTGGGGCACAGGCCGACGCAAGAGCGCCATCGCACGCGTCCGCATCCGCCCCGGCACCGGAAAGATCCTCGTCAACAAACGCGAACTGGACGACTACTTCCCCTCCGACCAGGACCGCCGGAGCGCCCGAAGCCCTCTCGTCGCCGCCGGCATCACCAGCCGATACGACGTCTGGGTCAACGTCACCGGCGGGGGCACCACCGGACAGGCCGACGCTGTCAAACTCGGCCTCGCCCGCGCCCTGATCAAGGCCCAGCCCGACGTGACCCTCGCCCTGCGCGAAGCCGGACTGCTGACCCGCGACGCCAGGATGAAGGAAAGGAAGAAGTACGGCCAGAAGGGCGCCCGGAAGCGGTTCCAGTTCTCGAAACGCTGACCTGAACCCAACGACGTTCCCCCAAGCCCCGGCGCCGCCCGACGGACCGGGGCTTTCTCTTTCCGGGTGTGGACGCTCCTATTGATGAAGCCGCCGGAGTCTTGTACGGTTTGGGCGAGAGCCTCAAGACGGGCCGGCGTTGATCCGTTGATTCGTGCTTGTTGCCTGATGTCGGATGCCTGTCCAACGGGAGCAAGAGATGTCCAAAAAGTCCCAGACGATTCGCGTGGCGCTGATCGGCGGGAGTGGGTACGCGGGGTTCGAGGCGATTCGCCTCCTGCGCCGCCACCCGGGCGCCGAGTTGACGGGGATCTACGGCCCGGCGGGCGAGGTCGGACCCATCACGGACTTCTACCCGCTGCTGGGCAAGACCGTCGAGATGGACCAGCAACTGTACGACCCGGCCGAGGTCGCCGCCCGCGCGGACCTGGCCATGCTCTGCGTGCCGCACAAGGTCGCGATGAGTTACGTCCCCGCCCTGCGCGACGCCGGCGTCCGCGTGATCGACTGGTCGGCCGACTATCGGCTGACGGACGCGGCCGTCTATGAGAAGTGGTACTGCCCGCATACGGACGCGGCCCGCCTGCCCGAGGCGGTGTACGGCCTGCCGGAGTACTTCGCCGACGGCATCGCCGCCGCCGACCTGGTCGCCAACCCCGGCTGCTACCCCACCTGCGCGGTCCTGCCGCTGGCGCCGGTCCTGTCGGCCGGCCTGATCCAACCGAGCGGCATCGTCGTCAACGCCATCAGCGGCATCACCGGGGCCGGGCGAAACCCGTCGCCCGCCCAGCACTTCCCGCACCGCAACGAGAACTTCGAGCCGTACGCTCCCGGCACCCACCGCCATATGCCCGAGATGGAGCAGGTCCTCGCCGAGATCACGGGCACGCCCCCCGAGGTCCTGTTCGTCCCGCACCTATGCCCGATGGATCGCGGGATGCTGTGCAGCATCTACGCCACGCCCGCCCGGCGCGTGACGGCCGCCGAGGTCGCCGACTGCCTCCAGGCCGCCTATGCCGACGCCCCGTTCGTCCGCGTCCGCACCGATCGCCTGCCGGCAACCAAGGACGTCGCCACCACGAACTTCTGCGACATCGCCGCCCGCGTTGAAAAGGGCAAGGTGATCCTCTTCTCGGCCCTGGACAACCTCGTCAAGGGCGCCTCGGGCCAGGCCGTCCAGAACATGAATCTCATGTTCGGACTGGACCAGACGACGGGACTGTACTGACCGGCATTCCCGTTGGAGAATCGCATGAGCAGCATTCGACACATCACCTTGCCCGCCGGTTTCCGGGCCGCGGGCGTCCAGTGTGGGATCAAGGCCTCGGGGCGCGAGGACCTGGCGCTGATCGTCGGGGACGATCTGGTCTCGGCGGCGTTGATGACGACGTCGAACCAGGTGGTGGGCGCGCCGGTGCTGTGGTGCCGTCGGGTCCTGCCGGCCGGGGCCGGGCGCGTCCGCGGCATCGTGATCAATTCGGGCAACTCGAACGTTTGCACCGGACGCCGGGGCGAGCGGGACGCCGGGGCCATGGCCGCCCAGGCCGCCCGCGCCGTCGGGGCCGAGCCCGAGCAGATGCTCGTCGCCTCGACCGGCATCATCGGGCACCTGCTTCCGATGGCGAAGGTCCGCCGGGGCATCGCCGCCGCCGCCGCCGCGCTGGGCCGGCGCGACGACCGGGCGGTGATCCGGGCGATCATGACCACCGACACGCGGGAGAAATCCGCCGTGGTCCGCACCCGCCTGGGCGGCGCCGCGGTCACGGTCGCCGGCATCGCCAAGGGCGCCGGCATGATCGCCCCGCACCTGGCGACGATGATCGCGGTGATCACGACCGACGCGCGGGTCGCCCCGCGGCTTCTGGGGCGCCTGTTCCGCTCGGCGGTGGCGGGCAGTTTCAACGCCCTGACGATCGACTCGGACCAGTCCACCTCCGACACGGCCGCGGTCTTCGCCTCGGGCCGGGCCGGGCGGGCGATCGGCCCGGGACCCGACGAGCGGAAGTTCGCCGCCGCCCTGGCCGAAGTCTGCGGCGCCCTGACCCGCGCGATGGCGCGCGACGGCGAGGGCGCCACCCGCCTGGTCGAGGTTCGCGTCGTTGGCGCTGCCAGCGCCGCCGACGCCCGCGTTGCGGCCAAGGCCGTCGCCGACAGCCCGCTGGTCAAGTGCGCCGTCCACGGGCGCGACCCGAACTGGGGGCGGATCGTCATGGCGGTGGGCAAGAGCGCCGCGCGGGTCGATCCGTCGCGGCTGGGGGTGAAGATCGGCGGCGTCCGCGTCTTCGCCCGGGGGCGCCCGGCGCCGTTCGCCGCCGCCGCCGTCCGCCGCCACCTCGGCGGGCAGACCGTCGTGATCGACGTGGACCTGCACCTGGGGCGCGGGGCGTTCACCGCCTACACGTGCGACCTGTCGCGCGAGTACATCACGATCAACGCCGACTACCACACCTGACCGCCCGCGCGGCCTGGCGGATCGGAGAGACCGCGATGATAACACGACCCATGGCCCTGTTGGCTGTGGCCTTGGCGGGCGGGGCGGTCATCGCGGGCGCCGACGAGGCCAAGACGATCCTCCTGGACGAGGCCAAGTACGCCTCCGCCGCCGCGGCGCGGGCGGCGTGGAAACCCATCGACGAGGCCACTCCGCCGGTCGGCGTCCACACCACCGCCGCCGGGCCGATGCTCAAACTCCCCTGCAACTTCAAGACCAACGCCAAGTGGCGCGTCGCGTGGGACCGCCAGGGGAAATGGAACCTCGCCGAGGCCCGCCGGATCGAACTGGCCGTCGTCGCCGGCCGAAGCCGGGGCGCCCGGATGGTCCTGCATCTCCGCAGCGGCGACGGCTGGTACGGGTGCGGCTTCGATGTCCCCCCGGGCGCCAGCGTCATGAGGATTCTGCGCAAGGAGTTCGGCGTGGAGGGCAAGCCCGCCGGGTGGGGGCGCATCGACGGGATTCGCGTCTCGGTGCTTCGCGGGGAGCCGACCGACGGGACGGTCCTGATCGGCACGATCCGGGGCATGGTCGCCCCGGCCGGCGTGGTCGTCTATCGGAACGACGCCGGCGCGGCCGAAGAAAGCGGCGCCCCCCGCTATGCGCGCCTGATGGCCGACGCCCTGGATCGCCTGGGGCTGACCTACGACCTGATCGGCGACAAGGAGGTCGCCGCCGGGCGCCTCGCCGGCAAGAAGGTCGCCATCCTCCCGCTGAATCCTGTCCTGCCCGCGGGCGCGGCCGCGGCGATGCGGAAGTTCGTCGCGGGCGGCGGTCGGCTGATCGTCGCCTATCGCCTGCCGGACCCGCTGGGCGAGTTGCTGGGTGTCCAGGCTGCCGGCGCCATCGACGGTATGGACGGGGCGCTCGACGCCATCCGCTTCCAGGGGCGCGACGATCGCCCGAAGATCACCGCCAAACAGCACTCGTGGTTGGCCCGGCGCATCCGTCCGAAAAAGGGCACGAAGGTCGCCGGCCGCTGGGTCGACCGCGCCGGCCGGGTGACCGACCTGCCGGCCGTCACGCGAAACCGCCACGGGTACTTCATCGCGCACGTCCTGACGCCCGACGACGCGCCCGCGAAGGACCGCCTCCTGATGGAGATGATCGGGCAACTTGCCCCGGACGCCTGGAGGGAGGTCTATCGCGGCCGACTGGCGTCCCTGGGGCGGGTGGCGGGCTTCGACGGCGTCAAGGCCCTCGTCGCCGCCATCGAAAAGAACCTCCGTGGGCGCGCAGCGGGCGAGGCCAAGGCGATCCGGGATCAGCGCGCGCAGGCCGACCGCCTGGTCCGCGACGCCCGGTCGATCATGCGCTACGGCGACGCGGTCGCGGCGGCGGAGGACCTCGCCAAGGCGCAGGGGCTCTACGCCGGCGCCTACGCCGCCAGCGTGCCGTCGCGGCCCGGCGAGTTCCGCGCCGTCTGGTGCCACGACCCCGCCGGCGTCCGCGGGCGCTCCTGGGACCAGGCTGCTAGGGCCCTCGCCGACGCGCACTTCAACGCGATCATCCCGAACATGTGCTGGGGCGACGCCGCGGCCTACCGCAGCGCCGTCCTGCCGGCGGCCCCGGTCGTCGCCGAGAAGGGCGATCAACTCGCCGCGTGCCTGGCCGCCGCCGCCAAGCACGGACTGGCCGTCCACGTCTGGCGCGTCAACTGGCGCTTCGGGTCGAACCGTCCCGGCCCGTTCCGCGAGAAGATGGTCCGCGCGGGGCGCGTCCAGCGCGACCCCCGCGGCCGGGCGCTGGACTGGCTCTGCCCGTCCCACCCCGCCAATCGCCAACTCGAGATCGACGCGATGGTCGAGATCGTCCGGAAGTACGACGTGGCGGGGATCCACTTCGACTACATCCGCTACCCCGGCGCGCAGGGCTGCTACTGCCCCGGCTGCCGGGAGCGGTTCGAAAAGGCCCACAAGGTCCGCGTGGCCCACTGGCCCGCCGACGTCCGCACCGGGCCGCTGAGAGACAAGTACCTGCAGTTCCGGCGGGACAACATCACCGCCGTCGTCGCCGCCGTCGCCGAGCAGGCCCGCCGGGTCAAGCCGAAGATCCTGATCTCCGCGGCGGTGTTCTGGCACTGGCCGAGCGCCCGCAATGACGTCGGGCAGGACTGGAAACTCTGGATCGAGAAGGGCTATCTCGACTTCGTCTGCCCGATGCAGTACACGACCCGCGCCGCGGCGTTCGAAGGCCGGACGAAATCCACCCTCGCCTGGACGGGCGGGAAGGTCCCGCTGATGCCCGGCATCGGCGCGACGCTGGGCCTGCGCCCGGACGAGACGCTCCAGCAGGTCCTGACAGCCCGCCGCCACGGGACCGCCGGGTTCGTCCTGTTCAATTATGACCCCGCCCTGGCGGCGCACCTGCGGCTGCTGCGTCTGGGAGCCACGGCCGGGAAGGCGACCTGGACGCCGCCGCAGAAACGCCCCTCGCTGAGCCCATGACGATCACCTTGATCAACACGAACCGCATGGCCCCGCCGATCGGGCCGATCGGGCTGGACTACGTCGCCGGCGCCGCCCGGGCGGCGGGGATCGCCACCGCCGTGGTGGACCTGAACCTCGCCGACGACGCCGGCGCGGCCCTGGCAGCCCACTTCGCCGACCACAGCCCGCAACTGGTGGGCCTGTCGTTCCGCAACATCGACGACTGCTTCTGGCCCGGTGTGACGTGGTTCGTTCCGGCGCTGGCTGAGACCGTCGCCGCGGTCCGCCGCCTGACGGACGCGCCGATCGTCCTGGGCGGAGTGGGGTTTTCAATCTGCCCCGAGCGGCTCCTGGCCGCGGCCGGGGCGGACTTCGGCGTCCGCGGCGACGGCGAGGCCGCCATCGTCGCGCTGGCCCGGGCGGTCGGCGGGCAGGGACGGCTCGAGGACGTCCCCGGCCTCCTGCGGCGCGCCGACGGACCGGTCGTCGCTAACCCCCCGGCCTGGCCCCTGCCGCTGTCCCTGCCGACCGGGCGCGACGCGATCGACAACGCCGCCTACTTCCGACTCGGCGGGCAGGGCGGCGTCGAGACCAAGCGCGGCTGCGACCGCCCCTGCATCTACTGCGCCGACCCGCTGGCCAAAGGCCGGCGCGCCCGCTGCCGGGCGCCGGGCGAGGTCGCCGACGAGGTCGAGGCCCTCCTCGCCCAGGGCGTGGACGTCCTGCACCTGTGCGACGGGGAGTTCAACGTCCCGTACGACCACGCGCTGGCCGTCTGCGAGGAGTTCATCGCGCGCGGCGTCGGGCGGCGCGTCCGCTGGTACGCCTACCTGGCGGTGAGGCGCTTCGACGCGGCCCTGGCGTCGGCGATGCGCCAGGCCGGCTGCGTCGGCATCGACTTCACCGCCGACTCGGCCTCGGCGGCGATGCTGGCGACGTACCGCCATCAGCACCGAGCCGACGACCTGGCCGAGGCCCGGCGGCTGTGCGCCGAAAACGGCATCGCCGTGATGTTCGATCTGCTGCTGGGCGGGCCCGGCGAGACGCCCGAGACCGTCGCGGAGACCATCGGCTTCATGAAGCGGATCGACCCGGACGCGGTGGGCGCGGCCTTGGGCGTGCGGGTCTGCCCCGGCACGGCGATGGCGGACCGGGTCGCGGCCGAAGGAGCGCCCGAGGCCAACCCCGCCATCCGCCGCCGATACGACGGGCCGGTGGACTTCCTTAAGCCGACCTTCTACATCGCCCCGGCCTTGGGCGAGAAGCCCGCCGCCCTGGTGTGCGATTTGATCGGCGACGACAAGCGGTTCTTCGCCCCCGCCGACGATCCGCGCGACGGCGAGGACGACGCCAACTACAACTACAGCGACAACACCCCGCTGGTCCGCGCCGTCGCCGACGGCGCCCGCGGGGCCTACTGGCACATCCTCCGACAACTCCGCGATTGACGTCCTAGTGCAGGTGAAGGACGCGGAAGACCTCTTCGAGCGTGGTCTGTCCCTCGGCGGCGCGGCGGACGCCCTCGGCGGCGAGGGTGGTCATGCCCTCGGCCACGGCGATGGCGCGAAGGTCGTCGACGGATGCGTCGTCGCGCAAGGCCGTGGCGACGGCGGGGGTGACCTCCAGCATCTCGGCCAGCAGCGTCCTGCCGCGGAAGCCCGTCTGGGCGCACCGCGGGCATCCGACGGGTTTGCGGAACGTTCGCGGCAAG
>Ga0272441_10014659_pt1 | contig 11074 bp, 11 predicted proteins | sample SSMProp6N_FD_193582 | JGI IMG/M metagenome (GOLD analysis project Ga0272441, IMG submission 193582) | Marine sediment archaeal communities from Little Sippewissett salt marsh, Falmouth, MA, United States - SSM-Prop-6N | ecosystem: Environmental > Aquatic > Marine > Wetlands > Sediment ...
CCCCACCGCGGCCTTCTCGGCCTCCGGCCCTACGCAGTCGGGCGCCGTGCGCACGGTCGCGCCGAGCAGTTCCCCCAGCCGCACCGCGACCGGGGCCATGGAGTACTTCGGATCCGCCTTGCCCTTGGGCCTGCCGAGGTGCGAGACGAGTATCGGCCTCCCGCCGCGGTCTATGATGGCCTTTATGGTGGGCAGGGCGGCCCGTATGCGCGCGTCGTCGGTTATGTTCCGGTCGTCGTCCAGGGGGACGTTGAAGTCGACCCGGACCAGGACCTTCTTGTTCGCCACGTCGAGACTGTCGAGGGTTCTCATGGGGCGCCCTCCGCATCGTGCGGCCGGTCGAAGCTACAAGGCGGCGGGGCCTCGGGCACGGTCACTGCCCGGCGCCCCGCCGCGGCCTTCTCCACAGCGGACTTATTCTACTTGCCGAGCATGTATGCGATCAGGTCGATCACCCTGCACGAGTATGCCCACTCGTTGTCGTACCAGCTCATCACCTTCACCAAGGTGTCCACGGCATAGGTGCAGCCGGCGTCGACGATGGAGCTTGTCGAGTTGCCGACGAAGTCACGGCTGACGAGCGGCTCGTCGCAGACGGCCAGTATGCCGTTGAGCGGCCCGGAGGCCGCCTTGCGCATAGCCGCGTTGACCTCATCCGCGCTGGCCTTCTTCTCGCACTCGACGACCACGTCGACGAGGGAGACGTTTGGCGTGGGCACGCGGATGGCGAGGCCGTCCATCTTGCCCTTGAGCTGGGGCAGGACGAGGGAGACGGCCTTTGCGGCGCCCGTGGTGGTCGGGATCATCGAAAGCGCCGCCGCCCTGGTCCTTCGCAGGTCCTTGTGCGGCAAGTCGAGTATCCGCTGGTCGTTCGTATAGCTGTGGATGGTGGTCATCAGGCCCTTGACTATGCCGAAGTTATCCAGCAGGACCTTGCATACCGGCGCGAGGCAGTTGGTCGTGCACGATGCGTTGGAGATGATGTTGTGGGCCTTGGGGTCGTACTTGTCCTCGTTGACGCCGAGGACGATTGTGATGTCCTCGCCCTTGGCGGGCGCGGATATGATGACCTTCTTCGCGCCGGCGGCGAGGTGTTTGGACGCGCCTTCCCGGTCGCGGAAGATGCCGGTCGCCTCTACGACGTACTCAACGCCGAGCTTGCCCCATGGGAGCTTAGACGGGTCCTTCTCGGCCGTTATGCCGATCTTCTCGCCGTTGACGACGATGGCGTCGTCTTTGGCCTCGACGGTGCCGTCGAACGGGCCGAACACGGAGTCGTACTTCAGCAGGTGCGCCAGCACCTCGGCGCTGGTGATGTCGTTTATCGAGACGATGTCGATATCGTCCTGGCCCCGCTCGATCCAGTAGCGGAGAACGTTCCGACCGATTCGGCCGAAGCCGTTGATACCAACCTTCACTGCCATGCTTTTCATCCCTTTCTGACTTGCGTTTTCGCTATTAGGACGGGCCGGTTTGGAAGGGCCCTTATCCCTTCCCCCGCAGCGGCTTGCCGCGAGCCCTGTATATTAGTGGAAGAAGGCGGAACAGTCAAGTGAAGGGTGGGGATGGGTGAGCGGTGGGTCTTCCCTCGGGCGTCGCCCTGGCACATAATGTTGTGTAGGAGGTGCCGTCGGAGTGGGAATCTGGGGTAGCGCGAGACGGGTATGGGTGCCACAGAGGGGCCGCCGCGAGGTCCTCCTGGCCCTCCTGCTGGCCGCATTCTGCCTTGGGATAGGTGCGTACGACGGGTCGTTCCTCTCGGCCGGCAACGCCCGCGACATATTGGTGAATGCCTCCTACGTGGCCGTGGTCGCCTGCGGGATGACGGTTGTGATAGCCGCCGGGGGGATAGACGTCTCGGTCGGGTCGCTGTTGGCGGTTTGCGCGACGGTTGCGGGCCTTCTTGCCCGCCTGGGCCTCCCGATGCCGGTTGTGGGGCTGGCGACGCTGGCCGCGGGCGCCGTGCTGGGTGCGCTGAACGGCGCCCTGGTGCACCCAGGGCGGGTCCCGCCGATCATAGCGACGCTGGCGGCGCGCTCGATGTGGCGCGGTGCCATCGTGTTGTGGATGCGCGGGCGGTGGATAACTGATCTGCCGGACTCGTTCCGCGCGCCCGGCCTCGGCAAGCTCTTGGGCATACCCGTCCCGGTTATAGTGATGGTCCTTGCCGTCGCATTGGCGGCCTTCTACGTGCGGAGCACCCGTCCCGGGCGCAACGTGTTGGCCGTCGGGGGCAATGAGCAGGGGGCCGCGCTTGCCGGCATCCGCGTCGGCCGCGTCCGGTTCTTCTCCTACGTCCTCGCCGGCCTGTCGGTGGGGCTGGCGACGCTCGTCTACGCAACGCGCTTTTACGCCATCCAGCCCAACGCCGGGGCGGGCCTGGAGCTCCTGGCGATAACGGCGGTCGTCCTCGGCGGCAGCCCCATCACGGGTGGGAGGGCGAGCATCGCCGGTACGTTCCTGGCGGTATTGCTGCTTACGACCCTCGGGACAGGTCTGACGTTTCTCCACGCCTCGGCGTATTGGATAACGGCGCTGCAGGGGTCAATCGTGCTCTGCGCAGTGGTGTCGGACGCGCTTGCCGGTCGCAGCCGCGCGGCGGGTGCGGAAGGGGCAGTGGGGGCTACGGCGTGAGGGGAACCGCCCTCCTCCCATTCCGCAAGGAACTCGTGTTGGGGGCCCTGCTGGCCCTGCTGTCGGCGGTAATGTGGAGGTTCGCGCCCGGCTTCTCCAAGCCCTCCAGCCTCTTGGGCATGACCCGGTACATGGCCGAGGTGGGCCTTCTGGCCCTGCCCATGACGGCGATCATCATCTCGGGCGGCATCGATCTCTCCTCCGCATCGATAATGGGACTCTGCGCGGTGCTCTTGGGCGTGTTGTGGCAGGGTGCACTCCTGCCGGTGTGGGCCGCCTGCACCGTTGCCGTCGCCGTGGGAGGGTTGCTCGGGCTGTCCAACGGCCTGGTCATCTCGCGCCTGGGGGTGCCCCCGCTCATCGCAACGCTGGCGACCATGGCGGTCTTCCGGGGCGCCGCGCTGGGGATAAGCAAGGCCAACCCCGTTCACGGCTTCCCCGAGGGCTTCTTCTTCATCGGCCAGGGTCAAGCGGCGGGGCTGCCGTTCCAGGTGTGGATACTCGTGCCGGCGAGCGTGTTTGCCGGCCTCTATCTCTGGCGCGCCCGCGGGGGCAGGAGCGTGTATGCGATAGGGGCGAACGAGGCGGCCGCCGCGTTCTCGGGCATCCCCGTCCCGAGGGTCAAGATGCTCCTGTATGGGGCCTCGGGGCTTGCGGGCGGGCTGGCCGCCGTCGTGTACGTCTCGCGCGTATCCACGGCCAAGGCCGACGCCGGGCTCGACTGGGAGCTCGATGTCATCACGGCCGTCGTGCTCGGCGGCGCGTCGATAACGGGCGGCACCGGCCGCATAGCCGGGACGATCCTCGCACTCCTCATCATCCAGGTCCTCCGCACGGGTATGAACCTGCTGGCGCTGCGAAGCGCGTGGCAGCTCATCGCCGTGGGAGCCATACTGGCCGCCTCGGTCCTGGTCGACCGCCTCCGCCTCAGGGGAGCCGCGGCGGGATAGGGAAGAGTGGGCGAGGCTTCCCCTGGCGCAGCGCGAACCCGGCTGCTACCATCTCCCCGGTTGTTCGAGCATACGAAAGGGGCATTGCGCATGAGATGCATTCTGCTGGCCGCGGCCGCGGCTGTGTTTCTGGGCGGGTGTGCCGACGACGGGGGCGGGCTCGCGGCCGACTCGACCGGCACCGTCACGGTAACGGTGATCACGAAGATCCAGGGCATCGAGTATTTCAACGCGGCCGAGGTCGGCGCGCGGCGAGCAGCGGAGGAACTCGGCGTCGAGCTTGTCTTCGACGGCCCGACCGAGAACAAGGTCGACCGCCAGATCGAGATGATAGACGGCTGGATAACCCGCGGCTGCGACGTGCTGGCCGTCTCGCCCAACGACCCGGTCGCCATAGCCCCGGTTCTGCGCAAGGCCCTGGCGCATGGCATTCACGTGATAACGTGGGACGCCGATGCCGAGCCCGACGCCCGCGAGTTCTTTGTGAACCAGGCTTCGATAGACGCCATCGGCGTGGCGCTTGTCGACGTCATGGCCGAGCTGGCCGGGCCCTCCGCGAAGACGGCCATCGTCACGGGGTCGATGACGGCGGCGAATCAGAACGCGTGGATGGACGCCATGCGCGCGTACATGCCCAAGGCGTTTCCCCAGATGTCGATTGTGGATGTTAAACCCTCGGAGGAGGATCAGCAGCTCGCGTTCCGGGTGACCCAGGACCTTTTGAAGGCCTACCCGGAGCTTGATGGTGTGTTCGGCATAACGTCGGTGGCGCTTCCCGGGGCGGCGGACGCGGTTCGCCAGGCGGGGAAGACGGGTCGCGTGGCGGTGACGGGCCTTTCGACGCCGGGGACCATGCGCGAGTGGGTCCGCGACGGCACGGTCGGCACGTTTGTATTGTGGAACCCGGTCGATCTGGGGTATCTGACGGTCTACGCGGGGCGGATGCTTGTTGACGGAACCCTCACGCCGGAGACGACGGAGATCCAGGCGGGTGAGTTGGGGACGATCGAGGTGTGTGGGGACGAGGTCTTGCTCGGCCCGCCGATGCGTTTCGACGCATCTAACATCGACGAGTTCGATTTCTGAGGCGTTGGGTGCGCGTCGAGTAAGGTGGCACGCCGCGCCAGCGTTTGCTGATCCTCAGACCGGGTGACCAAGAAAGACATCTCCGCCGAGGTGCCTGCCATGATCCGCTGCGACGACAGGGCCACGCTTCTGGCTTTCTGCGAGCGCGACCCGATCCGGTACAGACACATCATTCACGAGCTCGCATCGCCGTGTCCCGAGTGGGACACGGCTATGCGGAGCTTCTACGGGTCGAGCGCTCAGTCTTCGGCGTTCTTTGTGGATTCACTCGCCGACAGCAGCCTCATAGCACACCTGCGCGGGCGCGAGTTGCGCCTCGAGGGCCAAGCAAAGGGGGCTGCGGCCGGCGACCTGGCCTCCTGGTGTCGAGGCCTATCGCCGGGCCTGATCACGACCACGCACAAGCCGATAAGGAGCTGCCTCGCGCAGATCATTGGCGAGCATGAGTGGGCCCTGGCAAGACAGTACACGGCCCACGCGGGCAGCTTCCGACCCAAGGTTGGCCAGACCGTTCGGATGCTGAGGCCGGAGGATCGCCCGACGTGGGAGCGCTTCGTCGCGCGCCACGCCGACGAGCCCATGGTCGTGCCCGGCAAAGGCGGCAGCGGCGCGGGCGTGCGCGATTTCGAGTTCATGTGTTCGGGGATGCCCGCCGACTGCTACGCAGCCGAGGAGGGCGGCGAACTGATAGGCTTCATCTCGGTCAACCCGATGACGCGGGGATGTGACGAGGTATCGGCGATGTATGTGTCGCCTGATCATCGCCGAAGGGGAGTTGGCAGCGCCCTTCTTTCAGCGGGCACCAGGGACATACTTGCCAGGGAGCGCCTTCCCGGGTACTTCGCCGGCGAGGCAGGCGGCGATGTTGACGCCATGCTGCGCGGCGTGGGTTACGAGCTCGTGTCTAGCGTGTGGACTGTCCGGCTGTAGCAGCGCCGGCCGCCGCTAGAACCTCAGCTTATAGTGCCACTCGCGCCCGTTCTTCCACTCGCCCACGTTGACGAAGCCGAGGTCTTCGTAGAGCCGCTGGGCGCGCTCGTTGTCCTTCAGCGTGGTTAGCCACAATCCGGGGAGGTCCCTCCGCTTCGCCTCGTCGATGAGCCTGCGCATGAGGGCCATGCCGACGCCTTCCCCCTGCCGGTCGTCCACGACGCCTATGCCCAGCCCGGCCATGCCCTCCTCGTCGGCACCGTCGAACCACGCGTAGCCGACGAGGTGCCCGCCGTCGAAGGCGCCGATGCGGTACGCGTCCGACGGCCGGCAAATGCGCCTTGCGTTTTCGTCGTCGAACGGGTGCGGGTGGAAGAAGTGTCGCGTCCGCTCGGAGAGGCCGTCGAAGTAAGCGAGAACGGCGTCGGTGTCGTCCGGCCGCATCGGCCTGTAGGTTAGATCCTCTGGGGCTCCCACGTGCGCCTCCCCTGTGCGACCGTCCTTGGTATCGCGGAGGGCCCTCGCACGCCAGCGCGAGCGCCATCCGGCCGTTGTCGCCTATCAGTTCCGCGTTATTGCTTTACAGCCCGGCGGCATGCGTGCATCCTGCCCTGCCGTGCCGACATCATAACTCGGATCGGCACAAGGAGGAATACCATGGCCGGCAGTGTGGACCGTGAAAACGTCGTGCGCGAGCTGGCGCTGCACCTCACGCGCGCGTACGAGATAGCCGAGCAGCTTCTGGACACGTGCGAGGACGGTGTTTGCGGTGTCGAGCTGGGCGGGCTCCTGTCCGACAGCCACAACGCCCTCAGCCGTCTGATCGACCGGGCCTCGAAGCTGGAGGATGGCTCCCTCGACCCGCCCGACGTGCAGCTGTTGAACCGCCTGTTGCAGATCGAGTACGACGGCATCATCGGCTTCCACCGCCACGCTCGGATGATAAAGGACCCGGAGACTGCGCGCATGCTGGTCGAGTTCGGCGAGCGCGAAGTGGCGGACGCGACGTGGCTTGCCGAGGCAATAACCGAGCGCGGCGGCCGCCCCCGCTGGAAGCTCTCTTACATCGAGAACCGCCGCGAGATGGACGTCCTTGACGTCCTCGAGGGCCACAGTAAGGCCGAGGAGGAGGTTGTTCGCATCTGCCGCCAGCAGCTCGGCCAATCCGACGTCGACGATGACCTGCGCGCGATTCTGACCGCCATTGTGGAGAGGGAGGAGGGGCACGAGCACGGGTTGGACGACATCATCGACCGTGTCCGCCGCGAGAGGGGTATCCCACGCACGGGCCCCGACTGAGTGGTGGAAGAGTAGCATCCCCCGGCGGGACAAGAAACACAGGCGCAGGCCGCAGCGGCCTGCGCCTATTCTATTGCGCACGTCGAGTGTGTGCGACTGTCTGCCGACACGACCCCAGCGAGCGGCCTCAGGAGAACTCGCTCAGCAGTTTCATTCCGACCTGCGGGTCGATGGGCTGATCGACGAGCGGCCCCTTGCGCAGTGCGGGCAGCCTCGCTTCGAGCGTCGGGCGCGCGCTTCGGTAGATGACCCCGATGGGTATCTCGTCCCCCCATGCCAGCGCCTTGGCGAGAGCGGCCTGCCTGTCGGTGGGGTCGTGGTCATCGCCGAGCGGTCTAACGCGCTCGCGGTACCAGCCGTACGTGTTCACGTCGTTGTACGACACGCAGGGCTGGAGGATGTCGATGAGGGCAAAGCCCTTGTGTCGGATGCCCTGGGCGATCATCTGGGTCAGGTGGTCGGGGGTGGCGGCGAAGCTGCGGGCGACGAAGGCACAATTGCATGCCACGGCCATGGCCAGGTGCTGCATGTGCGGGTGCGGCGAGCCCTTGGGCGACATGCCGGACGTGAACCCCTGGTCCGTCGTTGGAGACGGCTGGCCCTTGGTCAGGCCGTAGACCTGGTTATTGTTGAGCAGGTAAGTGATATCGACGTTGCGGCGCATGTTGTGTATGAAGTGGTTCCCGCCTTCGGCGAGGCCGTCCCCGTCGCCACCGACGGCGATGACGGTGAGGGCGTGGTTGGCGAGTTTGGCGCCGACGGCGGCGGGCAGCGTCCTCCCGTGGAGGACGGTATAGGCGTTGCAGGCCATGTACTGAGGGAGCTTGGCGGCCTGGCCGACCCCGGAGACGACGAGCACCTCGTGCGGGGCTATCTCTTCCAGGACGAGCGCCTGCTTGAGCGCCATGAGGATGCCGAAGTTGCCGCAGCCGGGGCACCACGCGTTCTCGGCGGGGCTGTTGTAGTCGGCGACGGATGGGGTCATCAGCCTATCTCCTCTTTGACTCTCTTCGCGATGGCGCTCGGGCTGAAGGGCCTGCCGTCGTACCGGAGTATGGTGGCGTCGACGGACATGCCTGTCTCGGCGCGCAGCAGGTGGGCCAGCTGGGCCGTGGCGTTGCCCTCGACGTCGATGAGGCGCAGGTAGCGCGAGAGAAGCGACTCGACGGCGCGGGCGGGGAATGGCCACAGGTCGGTGAAGTGGACCATTGCGACGGAGTAGCCGTCGCGGCGCAGGAGGTCTATCGCCTCGCGGCACGCGCCGTAGGTGGAGCCCCAGCATAGCAGGCCGATGTCCGCCCCGCGCGGGCCGTACACGGAAGGCCGCCCCATCTCCCGGACGAGTGCACGCACTTTGCGAAGTCTCTTGTCGACCTGTGCGACGCGGGGCTTGGCGGCCTCGATCATGAACCCGCGCTCGTCGTGCTCGTCCCCGGCCGTTACGACGAGTGCCTCTTGCTTGCCCGGCAGCGCCCGCGGCGAGACCCCGCTGCGCGTGATCGCGTGCCGGGCGTAGCCCTCGGGCACCTCACCGGGGGGCAGGAGAGCACCGCGGTTTATCGGCACCTCCGCCAGCTCGGGAGCCTCGACCGTGCGGTACTGGTCGGCCAGGTGCTGGTCGGTGAGGACGAAGACGGGTATCTGGTACGCCTCGGCGAGGTTGAAGGCGCGCAACGTGCATTCGAAGGCTTGTTCGGCCGTGCCGGGTGCAAGGACGACCCTGGCGAACTCGCCGTGCCCGGCGTGGATGACAAACTCCAGGTCGGCCTGTTCGGTGCGGGTTGGCAGGCCGGTGGCGGGTCCGGGCCTCATCGCGTCTATGATGACGATGGGCGTCTCGGTGGCCGCGGCCAGGCTCACGCCTTCGACCATCAGGGCGATGCCGCCGCCGGAGGTCGCGACCATGGCGCGCGCGCCGGCCGTGGCGGCGCCTTGGGCCATAATGAGGGCCGATATCTCGTCCTCCGCCTGCTCGAAGACCAGCCCGCACTTGTCCGCATGCATGGCGAGGTATTCGCTGATGGACGTGGACGGCGTCATGGGGTATGCCGAGGCGAACTTGCAGCCCGCCGTTATTGCGCCCACGGCGATGGCGTCGTTTCCTCGCATGAGCAGGTGTTTGACCGAGCGCCTGTCCATGCGTCTGTCCCAGCCGTCAGGCGTGTGAGCCCGGGCGTAGTCGTGGCCGGCCCTGGCCACAGCCAGGTTGGCGTCCACCACTTCCTTGCCTTTACTGCGGAACTGCGAGCGCAGCACCTGGTTGACAAGGGTTATTTCGCAGCCGATCAGCCCCAGTGCCACGCCGGCGCCGACCGTGTTGCTCATAACTGCCGACCCGCCCGCCTTCTTGGCGATTCTCTCCAGGGGAGCGGCGAGCACGTTGCACTTGGCGGACACGTTCTTGATCTGGTCCGAATCGAATATGACGGCGCCGTCGGGCGCCACCGACGGCAGGTGCCTGCGCACCCCCTCGCGACTCAGGGCGACCAGTATGTCGACCTCATCGGCCGGGCCGTACACGGGCCAGTCGCGCGCACGGATGTCGAAGTGGTTGCAGCCCCCGCGGATGCGCGATTCGTAGTCCTGGTTGGCGAAGACCTCGATACCGCCCTTGGCCAGCGCCTTGCAGATGATCTTGCCGATCGACTGCATGCCCTGGCCGGCTTCGCCTGTGATGCGAAAGGTGATGTCGTCGGACATAGGCACCTCTTGTTGCGTGCGTTGGTCGGGGGTGTCGGCCGCCGGGTGGTATGGTAACCCCGGCCCCTCCGGCTATCAAGGTCTAGCGTATCTGGACGAGGGAGCCCCGCCGGCGCCGGTCATGTGCTGCGGACCTCTACGGCGACGGCTCGCAGGGCCCCCGAGGACGTATTAGCGATGGAATGGGACGAGCCGGCGGGGATATGGACCACGTCGCCGGCCACCACGGCCCCCGTGGTTTTCGAGACGGTCATGCGCCCGGTCCCCGAGAGTATGCAGTATATCTCCTCGGCGGTCTCGTGTACGTGGGGCGCGACGCTTTCACCGGGCTCCAGCTCGAACTCCCAGGCAGCGGCCACGCGCGAGGTCGGAGGCAGGGGGAAGCGGGAGTCCGCGCGCAGCAGTTCCATCCTCATCGGCCGACCTCCCCGGGCGCGGCGTGCCCCCAGATCACGCGTCCGCCGCTTCGGGCGGCCGCCGTCGCGTCCTCCCTCAGGCTCGGCAGGTCCCTGTACGTCTCGCCGACGCTGGTGCTCTCCACCCACTCCGCCGAGCCGTCCACGCGCAGGAGGTTGCATCCGCCCACGCCGTGCGCGTCGAACGGATGAACCCGGAACCGGTCCTCGGCCCACAGGTCGTCCCATGCGAGGGGAAGGAAGCCCGGCGAGTCGGCGGTCAGGCCGGCCGCGTAGGCGTAGGTTCTCCCAGTTACCTCAGTGCCCTCACCCACGCGGCACTGCGGGCAGTAGATGATGGCGGGGTCGGTGATGTAGGCGGGAATGAGCAGCGCCAGCGCTGCGGCGGAGGTCGCCGCAGTCTTGCCTTCCGCGGACGATGGGAAACGGCCGCCGTTGTCTTGAGCATAGAGCGAGAATGCTTCTGCGAGCTCATGGAGTTGCGCGAGGCACGAGGGTTGATTCGATGCCGTCCGAAAGCCCATGAAGTGCATTGCCGTGCGGCCTACGAACAGTGCGCCGGCCGCCAGACTAAGGAGCAATCCGGCCGTGGCGAGGGCCGCAGCCGCGCCGGCGGACCCACCCCGCCTGGAGCTTACCATAACGGAGGCTGCGGCGAGGATCCCCGGTATCCACAGGAAGGATCGCACGAAGGGGAGGAACGCGAGCGCCCCGAAGGCGATGGAGGCCAGGGCCAGTAAGGCGAGGCCGCCCGGGCGCTCCCGGCGGGGTGTCGCGGCGCGCGCTCTGCCGGCGGCGGGCCTCGCTTCGTCCTCAGTCTCGGGCGCATCGGCCGGCCCCTGGTCCGGGAACAGGGCCCAGAGCCGAGGGACCATCTTTATCGGCACCCACGACCCGGTTGCCTCGTCCATCACCATGGACGAGCGGCGCACCTCTCCCTCCTCGACAAGCCGCCGGATGGCTTCCTCGTCGAGCGGCTCTGACGTCTTTCCCCCCGATATCGTCACCCGCCAACGCGCTTCCTCAGCCACGGGCGGCTCCTTCGGATTCGGAGATCGA
>Ga0272441_10014660_pt1 | contig 11074 bp, 5 predicted proteins | sample SSMProp6N_FD_193582 | JGI IMG/M metagenome (GOLD analysis project Ga0272441, IMG submission 193582) | Marine sediment archaeal communities from Little Sippewissett salt marsh, Falmouth, MA, United States - SSM-Prop-6N | ecosystem: Environmental > Aquatic > Marine > Wetlands > Sediment ...
TCATGGACTCCTGAATCAGGGAATCCGGCCCTGCGTCTCCGGCTACCCTCAGCTTGACCGTATAGGTCCCGGGCTGATGATAAGTGTGGGACGGATTTTCATTCGTGCTCGTTCCACCATCTCCGAAATCCCAGTCATACTGTTCAATCGGGCCTTCCGATAAATTGGTAAACTGAGTCGTCAGCGGTGCCTGCCCCTGTATAGGATTTGCTGCAAATTCAATATCATAAATATGGTCAAACACATACAATCGAAAATAATGAATATCGCACTTTCCCCGATTGTCAGAGGCTTTCACACCGATAACATGCGTGTCGACACCTGCAACCTGCCATTGAATGGAGCCACTATTGGAATTGACCGTACACCCCTGCGGGCCGTAAATGAGGGAATAATGAATGGGATCTCCATCCGGATCAGAAGCATGGCAGTCCGTCTGCCAGAAATTATCGCGCAATGAAACCGTATCCGGAAATAATGTAAATTCAGGAGCATTGTTGTTAAAATCCAAAGGATCGGCAAATGGATTTGTATATCCTGACACTGTCACTTCCCGGTTATTGAATTCGGCAGATCCGGCAAGAGCCCACACGGTTTTACCGTCACTGGCTAAATGCGCAATACCGTCTTCCCATTCAACCAGCCTTGCTGTTGACCAATAACCACCATCGGAATTAATCGAGAAAAATCGCTTTTTGTGATTGGACATGGGGCCCGACTTACCATGGGCATAAAAAACGGTTCCGTCTGAATAGACCGCAGTCACTCCATAGGGATCCCCCGTCGCTGCAGTAAAAATGGGATATGTATTCACACCCAAATGTGTATCCCACTCAAGACCCGGCTCATTTGCAATTGCGCAAAAGAGTTCCGACTTTTTATCATAATCTCCTCCCAATTCCTCCCAGGGTCTGCTTCTTGACCATGACAGATATATATTATCCTGAAAAACAGCAAATCTCGGTGCCTTGCCTACACGCATGGTTTCATGAGTCACCTGCGTGGTCTGCCAATCCAAAAATCCGGGAATTAAAAACGAAAACATCACATTATGATCATAATCATAATCCGGCCACTCATTGTTGAAAAATCGAGCAGTCAAATATAGAATACCGCTATCGCTGCTGATTAAATCAGGAGTGTCCGCCATCATAATCATCTGAGGATATGATAACCATTTTCCATTGATGCGTTTCATAAAGAATATTTCTTTAATAGGGCCTCTGGATGCATCTTCCCAAATGATAAACAAATTATTATCAATCACTTCTATTTCAGGAAAGCAGGAAGGACGGGATTTCGGAAAAACCCGATAGGGTTCGGACCATTGACCCGAATTTCCAGTAACATAATAAAGATCGCCGTCTTCCACACCATAAACAATATGCGCGGCTCCAAATTCATCGACTGTGATACCACAGCATTTCCGTAACCATCCTGACCCGTCTTCCGCTGTTACAAACAATCCAAGTGATGGAATGATTTCATTTTCGCTCCATACACCATCAATCGTGCGGCTTGCATACTTTAAAATGCCATATTGACTGGGCCAGATACAATGGAGTGTTCCATTTGTCGGATCCATAGCCAAATCTCCGGCAAAACCGGTTGAATCAAGCACCACTTTCTTAATGATAATAATATTATCAACAGTGACAGCATGCAGTATACCTGAAAACAGAACAACTGAACAAAAAAGGATCACTCTGCGCATAACAAATTTAAACATTTCACCTCCATTTGAGAAACAAATTCAATTATGATGCAATCACCGCTTATTAAATCATGTGAATTATGCAAATTTTATACCGCCGTCATTTCGTCAGATGTATTATTTATGATTCGATCTATCCCAGAATCAAGCAAATAATTTAATCAATATATAGAATAATTTCTTATTGTCAAGGTGAAATTTTACAAACTGAAATGACAACCGCTGTTTATATAAATAAAACAGCTTTGAGAGGCTGATGAACATCCAGTGGATTATTAAAAAATCAGACATCCAATCAGCATCATAACGTCCGTTATTATCATAAATCACTGGAATTGTCTTAAAGATTTTTTCCAGAAGAATTCCTTTTAAGCATTCGGATACTGTTTCAAATCGGGTTTGATTGAAACTCGTCATTAAATGGAAAAAGATAGCAAAACACTATTGTCTGCTTATTTCAGCAGTGTCATTTTATGAGTCGAAGTAAATCCGTTTTCTTGAAGCCGGATCAGATAGATACCGGACGGCACGGGTTTCCGGTGACTGTCTGTGCCATCCCACAGGACCGTATAGATACCCGGTGGTTTCGATTCATCCATCAGTTTGCGAATGAGGCGGCCACGCTCGTTGAAAATATAAATTGCTACCGGGCCGAAATCGGCGATTGAAAACCGAATGGACGTTTGCATATTAAACGGATTCGGGAAATTTGGATATAAATAGAATTCCGGCTGAACTGAATGTGAGGCGATACCGGATGCAATTGAAATGGCCGCTTCGTTGGATAAAGATTCATTCCCCGCATTATCAATGGCTGCAACCTGGATTGAAGGAGTACCTCTGTATAATTGTACAGGCACATTGATTCGGACAATGACGCCAGCCATCATAGAATCCGCCGGAATCTCCAAAAAAATACGATCGCTGTCATCAGCCGCTTGGATGCGATACATTGATACCTGGCCCTGATATCCGTTATCGCCAACTGCTTTCCAGCACAACTGTAATGAATCATTGTTCATTTGAATCACTTTAAAATCTTTAATCTCGGCCGGTGATTGATAATCATTGACAGTCAATGTCACCGGAATCATACATTCAGAATTCTGCGGATCATTACTGAATAAAGAAAATTGTGTATTGTAAACACCGCTTTGCATGTTCCTGCCAAGGAACATAAAGTGAATATTTTTATCTGATCCCGGATCTACACAAAATGTATCCTCTGATGTACAAAGCCAGCAAACAGGGATGAGGGAAAAACCACCTGTCAGGATTTGTTCTCCTTCGTTTTGAAGCTTAAAATGAACAATCCCTGTATCTCCTTCATTGATTTCAAGATCAAGAGCAGGTTGATTGACCTTAAGCTTTGCCGGAGCAGGCGCTTTCAATGCAAGCTCAATCGATTCCATTTGTCCAGGTGATACATACATATCCGCTGTTGTATTCGGAATACCGTTCGCTTTGGCAGTAATGGTGTAATTACCTGTTGAGAGCGGATAAATGCGATGGCATGACAGTGTACTGATTGCCTGCCAAATAATTTCGTTTTCACCATCCATTAAAGTCATCTCATAATCGGATGAGTCAAGATCTGATGAAATGTGAATTTCGCACCCGCCTTCAAGGGGTGAATCCCCATCCAACCGGGTGGACGGATCTCCGTATAAATTAAATGCATACAAATTATTTAAATGCAGCCAGGATCCGTGACATATAGACTGATAATCTTCTCTCGCCGATTTTAAAGCTTTTCCGACCTGATAACCATTCTGAACAAGATGCTGCCAAAAATAATAGGACAGGCTGGCAGCGCCTCCGTCTTGAACCTCCTGCCACCCCAATGTGGCAAAAGCCTCGCGTGAAGCGGCAACGATGGCCGAAGCACCGATTCGAATCAGCTGCCTTGCCAAACTGGTCCTTTCCGGCCATCCATTATCACAGGCGCTGGCAAATATGATCGGCTGATATTGCGTGTTGACATCTGTATCGGAGATTGTAATTAAATTCTGCCATTGAATCTCTGTTGATTCGGGAACTTCATTTCCATTGTCCTGTTGCCACCACTTCCTTTTCAGGGCATTGTAACTGCCGTGCGAAAACCAGCTTAAGCATCCAAACATACCACCCGCCCAAGAGGAAATAAAGTTATCACGGTTTAATGAATCATCACAAATGCAATCAGAGGGAGCACTGCCTTCTTTTTCATACAGTGTCCGTACATTTTTTGATGAAAAAATATCCGATTTAATTTTTTCCATCAGGACTGCGCCGTCTGTCTTGACATAATATTCAAAAGAATGATTTTCATTTTTATAATTACTGATCGCTCCTGCCAGTAAAGCACTTTGCTTCCAGGTGCCATTGTCTTTTTCGAATTGAATGATTTTATTTAAAATCGCAGACACGACATCCGGCTCACTAAAAGGTATTCTTCCAATATTCAATTCTGCAATCAAGTCAACTTGATCATCATTATATTCTCCTGGATATCCATCCTCGTCTCCATCCCAGCTGCCGCTTAGCTGCGCATAATAAAAATCACTGGGTATACCGCCGGCAGGTGTATGATTGTCCGGATTGGGATAAAGTTTCTGATAAGGAATTTTATCACGGTGACCGATAAGAAGTACATGATCCACTTCACCGTTTTGATATTTCTCCTGCAAAAACCGCCGTATCTTTTCCGCTTGAGTCTGGCCTTCCACTTCCTGTAAAATTGAGTCAACCGAAATGAATGTGGCCTGATAACCCAGACAAGCTTTCCAAAACAGGTACGGATCCAGTCGACTTTTTACAGATTCTGGTCCGATGATACAAAGAGACTGGCGATCCTCATTTTGATTGGCTTGAAAATTCCTTTCAGGAATGGATTTTAAAGAATACGAAGCCGGATCCTGATAATGAATGATCAAATCCGCGTTTTCCACTTTTTCCAGTGTCTGTTTAAGAGGATGATACCGAAATGGATTAAATTTTATTTGTACAACGGGTGTTTTATTATGATAAAAAACACCCGTCCAGGATATGCATATCTCAGGATAATACATATCCTGCTGATATATCAATCGCTTGTTCAGATAATGGGTTTGAATCTCACTCATGAGGGCCGCATCGGAAGATGCCGGAACCATCGGAGCAATCGGTTCAATCAAATACTGACCAGATAAAGCAGTATAGGAAACAGAGGAGATATGCACATCGATATCTGTCGCCCCCTCTGGTAAATGAATGGATAATATTTTTCCAGGAAGCTTTGGAGCGCCTGCATCGTCAATCCATCCATACTCCTCTGCATCAATTTTTGAATACTGACCATCTTGTTTAATCTTATAATCAGGCGCTTGAAGATTCAGCGTCTTCTGACCGGCATACATTGTCGAATGTATGCACAACGAAATTAAAATGAAACTGATCTGTTGATAAAGCCATTTCATAACCGGTTCACCCTTGTAAATGATCTTCTCTTCGATTGATCATACGCAAAGGTTATACCGAGTTGATGCGACACCTCCTAAATTATTATTTTTTTTATTATTAGATGATTAATAAAAAAACAGATCAATGCAATTTACGGCAATTTTTGCCGGGTTGTCGCAACATCGTTTTTCCGCATAATTATTATTCTACTAATCGATAATTAGCGCCAGTTTTATCATATTTTGGTGTTATAATAATAAAGGAGTTCTTGATACAAACCCGGGAGGGCATTATGAAATCAAAGCACATGCTTCACAACTTTTTTGGAAAAATATCTCTAGTTGGATTAATAATAGGTTTTTCCGCTTCTGAACAGATATTCGCTGCAGAAAATAACAGTGAAACACTCACCCATATCTGGTCTGAAGGAAATGGACGTGTCGCTGTCCGTATAGAGGTCCCCATCTCAACACGCTATCCAGAGGGCGCTCCAATTGTCGTGGAAGCCTCCACATGGTTTGTGGATCAGGTGGAATTTCACCGAAGAAATGATACACGAAAAATTGGTGCAGTAACCGTAAGCTATATATGGCCGGGTCGGAAAGACTATCATCGGGATATAGCCAGTGATGGTGTATTCGATCATGGCGGGCCGTTTTCTCTTCTGGCTTTCCGGGATGTGATTCAATTCGCCGCTGGAATGAGACCGGATATCGACGGTCATTATATGCAGGATCTTTTAAATTTTTCGGTCCTATATGAAAATCTGGGGATTTTTGCTTCTTCCCATGCCGGAGTTGTTGCTACCAACATGCTTGCACATCATGGCTCGTACCTGCCAGGTGTGAAATATCTCATCGGACGTGAGAATCCCACACGGGATGAAATGTATCCTCTGGAGCTGGGACATTTTGACGATCAGGATCGACCCGTTCATAATCCTTTTTTTAATGAAAGTCATTATTCAACCACTGAGGTGATTGTCGATTACAGTACGGTTGGTTGGTATCAGGTTCATCCGGATTCAACAGGAAGACCGTATTTCGCTGAAAAAGAACCATTGCCGGAACACATACTGCATCCTGAGATTTGTCCGAAAATGTGGGGCAAGCGTTACTACTCACGGGCAATTACGCGTGCTTTACTTGAGAACGGTGCCCTGACTTTAGATCAGTGGCCCGAGGATTTGGCTACCCCGGCTGAAACAGAGGCCGCCTGGCCATTCAGAATATGCATCCATAATTATCCGGCATTTCTGGTAGAGGCACCGGATCTGAAAGTCATGCTGGTTTTCTCCCAAGACGATCATGTACAAACCGCTCCCACAAAACCGCATATCCATCAGGCCTGGGATGGATTCCATAAGACGGCAAATTTATGGACACGAATGAATCCGGATCGAGCGTATCTGAAATCCATAAATCCGGATTATGGTTCTGGATTCCCTGATAATCCCGCCAACCAGGAACCATTGGATTGGATCAATATTAGAGACTGGGGATTTCCTGCAGAAATGGGTACACGTCAGGATGTGTGGCTGGCCTCTTGTGCAGAAATGGCGGATCGTATAAAAGCAAACGATTGGTCAAATAATCTTGATTCTGTCTTTTTTCCTACATTGGTGGGAACAACAGATACAAACGTATATAAGCGCAATGAAACACCGAAGGATTGTATTTTATTTCCGAACCATCCGAATCCCTTCAATCCGACAACTTATCTAAATTATCAGCTCAATCGTTCCTCATTTGTCATATTATCAATATACAATATCCGCGGAGTAAAAATTGCCACTCTCGTCAATGCGTATCAAATGCCCGGATCGTATCGGTTGAGGTTTCATCGAGACGGCCTCCCGAGTGGAGTCTATTTTTATGAATTAAAAACAGATCGTTCAATTCAGAGAGAAAAAATGCTCATTGCCAAATAGTATTATGTGACCAGAGAGAGGTGTCGATTTTACGATCTTTGATGATCTGCCAAAAATATTGAATACTACAGAAAAATATGCATGTCAAAATTTTATACGACTCCCTGGTCCAGCATGGCATCGGCGACTTTTAAAAAACCACCCATATTGGCGCCATGTACGTAGTCAACAATATCACTCGATTTCTTTCCGTATTTGTAACAGGTTGCATGAATTTTTTGCATAATCTCACGCAATCGTTGATTTACTTCATCACGGCTCCACATCATTTTCATCGCATTTTGTGACATTTCCAATCCGGATACCGCAACACCACCGGCATTGGCAGCCTTACCCGGTGCAAAAAGAAGACCCGCATCCTGAATAATACGGGTCGCTCCCAATGTACAGGGCATATTGGCGCCTTCGCACACGCATAAGCATTTATTGTTCACAAGCGCCTGCGCATCCTGTTCATTCATTTCGTTCTGAATGGCGCATGGAATGGCAATGTCACAAGGCACTTCCCAGGGTCGCTTTCCCTGAAAAAATTCCACACCTGGATATAGATTTGCATAAGGGGCGATCACATCATTATTGGTCGCTCGCAGCTGAATCATGGAGTCTATTTTCTCGCCGGACACACCTGCCTCATCGTACACATATCCGTCAGGTCCGGACAATGTGATCACCTTGGCTCCCAGTTCATTGAGTTTCATTGCAACACCCCATGCCACATTGCCAAATCCCGAGATTGCAATACGTTTTCCTTTCATTGTTTCACCTCGGGTTTTCAGCATCTCTTCAACAAAGTAGACGACACCAAAACCCGTTGCTTCCGGCCGGATCAGACTGCCCCCCCATTCGGTTCCTTTACCTGTCAGCACGCCGGTAAACTCGTTCTTTAGTTTTTTATACTGCCCAAATAAATAACCGATTTCTCTTCCGCCAACACCGATATCCCCAGCCGGCACATCCGTATTGGAACCAATGTATCGGTATAATTCATTCATAAAGCCATGACAGAACCTCATGATTTCCAAATCACTTTTCCCTTTGGGATTGAAATCAGATCCCCCCTTACCGGCTCCGAGCGGAAGACTTGTCAGACTGTTTTTAAAAGTCTGTTCGAGTGCCAGAAATTTCAAATTACTCAAATTGACGGAAGGATGAAACCTCAATCCCCCTTTGTATGGTCCGATTGCACTGTTCATTTCCACACGGAATCCGCGATTGATATGAATATCACCCTGATCATCTATCCAGGGCACGCGAAATAGAATCACCCGTTCCGGCTCGATCATTCGTTCGAATACTTTCGCTGACTGATATTCAGGATAGTGCTGATAAATCAAATCAACAGATGCAGCGATTTCTTCAACTGCCTGATGAAACTCTGCTTCCCCTGGATTCTTGGCAGTTACTTCTGCCATCAGATTCTTCACATAATCTGACATGAACGGGCTCCTTTCAATGGAAATGTTATCCTGGATTCTATTTCAACCGCTCCTGTTGAATCTTAAATTCAATATATAGGTGTCATATTCAAAAAACAATGGAATAATGAATACTTATCCGCTTGACAATAAATAAAAAATTATTCATATTGTATGTTCGATCATATTGATTCAACTGGATACGAATCGATATTTATTTCATCAATCATTCACCTGAACCGAAGGGCGGTCCATACGCCTGACAGCAAGGGAGGATCCCATGAAAAAACGCATTATCTGTTATCCATTCTTTTTCACACTTATTATCACTGGATTTACAAATTACGCCGCCGATACACTTACCTACCGGCTGCCGCGAATTACAATCACAGCCAACCGTTATGAAAAGGACAGTTTTGAAACTCATTTGCAAGTTCATTTACTGCATGAATCAGAGTCCTGGCAGCAGGGTCACTCCAGTCTTGGCGACTGGTTGACATTGATACCGGGCGTATCTCAGTCACAGTCCGGGCCCTGGAGTCACAAACCTGTAATCCGGGGCCTGTCTGAAGCGCATGTTTTAATACTTGTGGATGGTATGAAACTGGATGTACTGCGGAATTACGGCAATCACGCACCTCTTGTGGATATCGATCAAATTGAAAGAATCGAGGTGATTCGCGGCCCTGGCTCTGTATTATATGGATCGAATGCCATGGCCGGTGTCATAAACATTATTACCAAGTCACCACAAAACACAACCGATCAATATGCATTAAAAAGCCGTATTGGTCTTCAATATGCTTCCGTGAATCGTCAAGTGAGCGAAATTGTAAACCTTCAGGGAGAATATGGCAAAACCGATTTCTTACTGAACATCACCCATCGCGATGCAGAGGACATCAACACCCCGAAAGGGATATTAATGAATACAGCTTTTTCAGGGTATACATCGGATCTGAAAATTGATTTTCATCCCGATACCAATCATCATATTCAGGTTTCAGGTCACCTGACCCGGATGGACAATGTGGGCGTTCCCATCAATCCGAAAGCACGTACTGCTCATTTCAATATGTATAATCGAAATCGTATTGCTTTGAATTATCAATGGCGGCAGCCCAATCAATTGATATCCCGTATCATAACGGATATGTATTATCAACAGGGAGAGCGGGAATTTGATGCATTATTGGTACATATTCCGAAAGGCAGCAACTTTGTCAACAATCAGTTGAATGCACATCGAAATGTAAAAACCTGGGGTGGAACATTGCAAACAGGATGGAAGTTGGCCGTTGAAAATTTATTGACAGCAGGAGTTGATTTTTTCGCTGAACAGGATGATACCCGCCGAATTTCAGATCCTGTAATTGTTGATGCCCTGGATAATGTGAAAACGGATCCACCCGCGGACTTAATCCCACCCACTCCGTTTTCACACCGTGAAGGCATGGCTGTTTTCCTGGAAGATGACTGGCGTATCATCTCATGGATGTCTCTGAATACTGGATTGCGGTACGATGCGATTTTCAGTCATGCAGACGGTACACCAGGAACCCTGACGGAAACGGATCGCAATGAAACCGATCGTGATTTCAATGGTAACATCGGCATGGTAATTGGACTGTCCCGTCACATGCGTCTCACCGGAAACATGGGAAAAGCATTTAAGGCACCGACACTTCAGGAACGATTCTTCAAAGGTACCGCCCAGGTAGGTTATCTGAATGGAAATCCGGATTTAAACAGTGAAACCAGTCTGAACATGGATGCCGGTTTCCGATGGAGATCTGAAGATTTTCAAACATCCCTGAATCTGTTTCTGAATCAGATTGACAATTTTATTGTTATGAAACCGGTTTCTTTAAATGCCGATACATTTCTTTATGATAATGTCGGCGAAGCTGTATTATATGGTGCTGAATGGACCGGCCGATTTCGTCTGTCTGGCCGGTTAGAATTATCTGCCAGTGCTGCATGTGTCCGGGGAAAAGATCGGGAAAAGATTGAAAATCTGCCAAAAATTCCGCCCTTGAATGGCAGGTTTGCATGTACCTACGATGATCCGATGCGGGCTTATTGGATCACATTAGAGAGTGAATTTCATGATAGCCAAGATTACACGGCGGTCAATGAATCAAAGACAGATGGATACATTCTGGCTCATTTCAGCTCCGGATTGAAAATCAACCGGCTCTTTCAGTTGAAAGCACCCATCTATGTCACATTGAATGTACAGAATATATTCAACGAATCCTATCGCAATCACCTTTCCAATGTGACCTGGTGGGATGCACCGGGACGAAATATTATTATTGGCATTCTCGGGAACTTCTAATGTCCTGCTGTTGTAATAGAATATGATTGGTCGGGGACCTGTTATCAATAAAATCTCTCCCTCCCACAGGTTCTCGGCCAATTTATTTTCTTCAGCGAATTATCCGTTAAGTTTTTCTGTTGTTACAACCTTACTCAATAGGTGTTATATCAAATATACATTTTATTATTATGAATAGAAAAAGTCTTTTCATTGCCCGGTTGTCATTACTGATTGCAGTTACTCTGAGCATACAGACGCTTGGGCTTCCTCAA
>Ga0272441_10014665_pt1 | contig 11072 bp, 4 predicted proteins | sample SSMProp6N_FD_193582 | JGI IMG/M metagenome (GOLD analysis project Ga0272441, IMG submission 193582) | Marine sediment archaeal communities from Little Sippewissett salt marsh, Falmouth, MA, United States - SSM-Prop-6N | ecosystem: Environmental > Aquatic > Marine > Wetlands > Sediment ...
TGGCCGCTTGCGCCTCGAGCGCCGGGTTTTCGAAGTAGAACCAATGCACACCATCCGGATTACAGAAGGCATCCCATGCCTCACCTTCCTCACCAGGCAACTCGCCGTGCACACGCCATTCATAGCGCCCGCCCGGGCGAGGCTCCACACCGAACTCGGAGAGTGACAGGCTGCTTCCATCCGTTGTAAGCTCATGAAGGGACTGATCGGGTGTGCGCAATACCACCCGCCAGCGTGATGCTTCATCTGCCTCGTCTGTCAGCTGCCATCCCATGGCAGGATCATCATCCATTGAGAAGACGGTTCCGTCTGGCGGTGAAAAACCATCCGCCTCGAGCACTTGCGTACACTCGGGCAGCGGATCAGGAGGCGCAGCTTCGCCGCCCATATCTGCGTCGAAAGACACTTGCACGTTCGGTAGCAGCATCGCCAACAGGAATACCGCCAGCAACCCCACAAAGCCTGCTACCAGGCCGACTGGCACGAGTCGATCCGGAGCAGCCTCCGGCCAGACCACGCGCACCAGGACCAAAAGGCCGCCCAGCAAACCAAGGCCGGCCAAACCGAGGGCGGACATGGGTCGTCCCGGCAGGCTGAAGCAGCGCGCCAGGCGGTTCTCGGCGAACTCTGATGTCTCACCATCTGCGTTGGTTGCGGTTGCCGTGATCGCATCGCATGTCTCCACGCCGCTGATATCCAATTCCCAATTGCCGGCGATGTCCGCACGGTCTTCCCCAAGGAAGGTCTTGCCCTCACCGTAGCCGCTGGGATCCGATTCTGCCAGGAAGACCTCCACCAGACAGCCGCGGCAGGCGAAACCTTCGACGTGCGTCTCATTGGCGGAATCAATGCGGGGAACATGGTCATCGTGACGATTGGTTTCGATGCCCAGGTCGCCGTTATCGTAGATACTGTTTTGCGTGAAGGTGTGCACGTTAAACACGAGGCTGTCCACGAGAATGCCGTATTCCCCATTGTCGCGGATCGTATTGCCGGACAGCGTCGCCGGGCCTGAAGTGTCATAGAGTTGGACACCATGCCTTCCGTTGCCGAAGATTATATTTCCTTCGCCGCCGCCCAATCCGCCGATCGTCAGGTTATCGGCCTGGGTGAATATGCCATCCAGTTCGTTGGGAATGGCAACCGTCCCACTCGCATCGGCGCCAATGATATTGCCCATGACCACATTACCTTCTGTGAAGTAGAGCTCGATCCCGTGCCGTTCATTCCCGGAGACGATGTTGCCTTCCCCGGAAGCGTCGCCACCGATCAGGTTGTCATGACCGGTAACGGTGATACCATTCGAGAGATTCCCGTTCCCGTCTCCCGCTTCGCTGCTGCCGACGGTGTTGCCCTGGATCGTATTGTGATTGCCGTTCACGGCAATGCCAAAGCCGCTGCTGCGAACAATATTGCCTTCGAGAAAATTCCAGCTTCCGCCTACACTGATGCCCACACCGAAAATCCCCGCATATGCGCCGGTCTCCACCTCGCCAAATCCTTCCACAATCACGCCGCGGATGACATTGTGTGAGGAATCAAGGGCAAGTCCGGCTTGACTCACCGGATCCGGACTGTAAATTCGCACCACTGGCGAGCCATGGTAATCCGGCTCGCTGGTACCGTCGATCACCGTATGATCATTGGTGATCCTTGGCAGCGGTGGGTATGATTCAATACGAATGGTATGCGGCAAAAGACCGTCGATGTCGAAGGTGATGGTATCACCTCCTGGATGGCTGTTGGCGTAATTGATCGCCTCGCGCAGCGAGCAGTGATCTTCTGTACAGTAACCGTCATCATCGTCGTCTGTGGTGTTCACGGTGAGATACGGTTCATAAAGCGGCGGCGCTTCGAATACCATACAATCGCCTGCAAGTTGATTCAATGCAAACCCGGACGTATCGCCCATGGAATCGGTCATCGTAGCCGTGATCGGGTCGCAATCTTCTACCGGCGAATCCAGACTTATGGTGAAGTTACGCACACTGTCCGCATCCCCCGATCCCAGAAACGTCATACCCTCGCCGTAGCCGCTTGGATCGGGATCGGCCAGGAACACTTCCACCGTACAACCGCGGCATGCCTCCCCGCTCACTTCCGTCAAACCCACCGACAATAGATCTGGTGGATCGATTTGATTATTGTTGTTGGTAATATCGATCCCCAGTTCGTCGTTGTCGAAGATACTGTTCTGGCTGAAGGTATTGGCGTTATAGTGAAAACTCTCGGGCAGATAAATCCCCGCACCGCCGTTGTAGGCGATGACGTTGTTCTCGACGACATTGCGACTGCCCCGGATCACAACGCCGTGCGAGTCGTTGGCGCTTGCGTCACCCCAGGGCATCACACCAATCAAGTTGTCGACGATGCGATTGGCGTCCCCATCGAGAATGATCCCATGGGTGCTGTTGGGCATGACGTTGCCCTCGATGAGGTTATCATCACCATGCACGATGATCGGGGCGCCTTCGTCGCCACCCCAGAAGCTCGAAAATTTAAATCCGCGGATCGTGTTCCCATTCGATCGTAAATCAAAAGCGTAGGAAATATCCTCATCACCAACAAGCACCACCGAAGGTCCGCCGAGGAACTCCGGCATCGTTGTGGCGTCGATCGTCGTATTATCGTCCGAAATTACTGGAAGTTCGCTGTCCAACCAGATCACCCAGTTCGGACTGCCGCTGGCGATGCTGATCTGGATCGTGTCCGGTCCCCAATTGGTATTTGCTGCAATGATCGCTTCACGCAGCGTGCAGCTGCCGACCTCGCAGCCCCCATCGTAGAAATCCCCCAGATCGTTAACCACGTAAACCGCAGCTTCCGCAGGCTGCGGTACGACAATGAAACCGAGAAACAAAGAAAGTATGGTAAAGCTTCTTAGTAGGGACAGTCGATGTGCTCGTAACCATCTGGGGCAAATCATCACATTTCCTCCTGAGTCTACAATACGGTGGAGCATCGGGTCGCGGCGAAGACAAGCGGACCCGTATACCACTTATTATTACAACGTAGGAACTCACCAAATTGTGACATAAAACTACAGTTTCACGATCAACAAGCAGAAGTGATTTAACCAAGACCAGTATAAACTGTGCATAATTATTTTCCCAATGCGCCTTAGGTTACATATCTTTCAGAATGGACATACTGATCCACAAACCGAATACTAATACAGCAAACACCATCCCAGAACTGACAGATACAGAGTGGACATCCGAGCGATAAGCGCCATACCCTGCTAGTACTGAAGCACCCTTGTTCAGACCAAGATAGGCGATTATAATACTTTGCATTCTTTGGTTATTTTTGTTATTTTGGTATTTTCTATTGGTATCGAGATGAAACTGACTCAACGGCAAAACGATTTTATAAATAAACTGCTCGAGCTCTATCGCGAGTCTGCAAACCCCATTCACTATTCAGAAATTGCCAACAGATTGGGCGTGAGTGACATCACCGCCTATGACATGTTGCGTCTTCTGGAAGAAAAGGGACTCGCTTCATCTCAATACGAATTACCGGATAAAAAGGCCGGACCTGGCCGATCGAAGATCACCTTCCTGCCCACACCGCGCGCCCATCGTCTTATCGGGGATCTAACCGAGGAGGCGCTGAGTGAGGGCTGGGAGTCGGTTAGAGAGCGCCTGCTGGAAAGGTTAACAGAAAACGATATTGAAGCTGAAGAATTTACCCGGGAAGTCCTGGCGCGCGTGCCGCCTGAAAACCGCAGCCCTCTGCAAGACTGTATCGAAATTATGACCATCCTGACGTTACGTTTGCGTCGCAGCGCAGGTCGCAACCTACTGCTTGAATTCCTTCCCAGCATCCTGCCCTCCACGGATCAAGCCAGTAGAGTAAACCTCAACCTGCTTGGCGGATTTACCATGGGCATCCTGGCCCAGGAGAACGAGGATGACCCAGTGTGGGGCACCGAAATAATTGTCCATGTTAAACACTACCAGGCCCTTGTTATCGAGATGAACGATAAAGAACGTAGACAGTTGGCAGCGCAATTGCTAAAGGTCTTTGGGACACTCAAAGCCCTGGAATGACGAGCTTATTTACTACTTTGGTATTATGCAGACCGTATTGCAATTAAAATCGAAACCATCGCTGCAGAAACAGCGAAAGCAGAAAAGGAGACAATAACTGTGCTTGAATCACTAATCGACCGTATCACACGCGCCTCACTGCGTTTCAAGTGGGTCGTAATCGCCCTCTCCATTCTCGTCCTGGCTGGAGGGGTTCTGGCTGTAACGCAACTTAACCAAGAGTTACTGCCCAAGATTGAGTTCCCCCAGTCGATCTTACTTACCATGAATCCGGGGAGCAGCCCTGAGGAGATGCAGGAAGAAATCACCATTCCCATCGAGCAGGCGGTGGCTGATATCGAGGGTGTCGTCAATATCGAATCGACCACCACAAATGGTGTTTCCGTCGTTGTTATATACAACGAATTTGGCATCGACATTGAAGCCACTCGAGAGGAAATCTTCGACCTGGTGCAGGCGTTGGATTTCCCCGAGGGCACACAATTCCCAGAACTATTGACCTTCAGTATGTCCGATCTGCCCCTGGTTGCATTGAGTGTCTCGTCAGACCAACTGTCGCTTTCTGAACTGAAAGCATTGATCGAAGCCGATATCGTCCCGGAACTTATGAATGTCAACGGGGTGGCGGACGTGCAGGTAAGTGGTGGCCAGGAGCTTCCCTCTGCGGATGAAATGGCCGCGGAAACTACAGAGCCGGGCGAAGCCGAAGCGGATAATATGCTGCCGGAGATGTGGCAAATGGCCGGGAATATGCAGGGCATCCCCTTGAACGTCCCTTCAGACATCACACCACAAGTTATCCAGGGCATCGTTAGTATGGCCCCGCAGCTTCTTGATGAATTGACCCCGGACAATCTGCGCGCCTTCTCTCCCGAAGTGCTCGCCTGGTTGCCCGACAGCTATATCGAAACACTCGATCCCGCTTTGCATGAAGAACTCGATCAACTGGCACAACCTGCCGGTGGTCTGGGTGCTCTGGCCGCTGGTGGAAGCACCGCTCAACCAGTCCCCGAAGAGCCGCCCGCACTTTCAGGGCTGTGGACCGAATCGACAGAAGAATCCAGCTCAACGGGCATGCCAGCCTTCGAAACTGCCGCCGACCTGATGGAAAGCGGCTTCACGGATAGCGCCGGTGAACTGTTGAGCATGATGCTGCAGAGCGGCATCCCGCAAGCTCCACAGCTCATCGCCGACCTGACTCCCGATGTGGTCCTCTGGCTGACAGCGAATGAAGATGGCTTCCTGGAAAACCTCAGCCCTGAAGTTCTTCGTCTGCTTTCCCCCGAAGTGATTGCCGTATTGCCGGGTGATTTCCTGGCCAGCCTGGACCCCGCGCTGCGAGCCGAAATCGCAGATACTTCCGGGGAAAGTTCACAGACCTTCACTCCCACCGAAACCATCAACCGCTTGGACGGCGTTCCCAGCCTTTCGCTGGTGGTTTATAAGGACAGCGAAGCGAACACCGTTTCTGTATCACACGCCGTTTTCGATAAGCTGGCTGAACTCGAAGCTGAATTCGACGGACTGCGATCAGAGGCGGCCTTCGAACAAGCATCTTTCATCGAGGAATCTATCAGCGGCGTCGCGCGTGAGGGCGGCCTGGGCGCCATCTTCGCCGTGATCGTGATCCTGATATTCCTAAGCGGTTTTGTACGCGGCAAGTACCGCCTTTCCTGGCAGAGTACGCTCGTCACAGCGGTAAGCATCCCGCTCTCCGTATTCATGGCCTTTGCGCTCTTCAAGTGGTTGCCGCCCGTGACCAACCTGGTCACCGAACCGCTGGTTGAAGCGACCAAGGATATCGCAATTTTGGGTGCCATCGTCAACGTGATCGCCCGCCTCTTCCCCACCAGTATGACGCTGAATATCATGACTCTTTCGGGCATGACCGTAGCCATCGGCCGAGTGGTGGATGACTCGATCGTGGTGCTGGAAAATATCTACCGCCATATCCAACGCGGCGAAGACATGAAGGTGTCGGTTTTGAAAGGTACACGTGACGTAGCTATCGCCATCTTCGCCTCCACCATGACCACTGTGGTTGTCTTTCTACCCGTCGGTTTGCTGGGCGGCATTGTGGGTGAGTTCTTCCTGCCGTTTGGCATCAGCGTCACCTACGCCCTGCTCTCCAGCTTCCTGGTAGCCATTACCATCGTTCCCACCCTGGCATTCCTGTTTATCCGCAAGGAGCAATTGCCGGAAGAACGAGAAAGCGCTCTGCAGCGTGGGTATACCCCGATCCTGCACTGGGCTTTGAGTCATCGAGCACTAACGCTCATCGTAGCCCTGGTGATTTTCCTGGGCAGTATGGCTTTGCTGGCCCAGCGGCCGCGAGCCTTCATGCCTGAAATGGGTGAGCCGCAGATCACAATCGCCATCGACCTCCCCAACGGTGTCAGCATGGCTGAAACCGACTCCAATGTGGCCGAATTCGAAACCAAACTGGATGACGTTGATGGCCTGGGCGCCATCATGACCCAGGTGGGTTCAGCCGGGGGAATGGAAGCTCAACTCTTCGGAACCGGGATCGATCAGGGCGCAGCCAACATCGAAATGGGAATAGAAGCCAGCGATGACATTGATACCCTCACTGCCGAAGTTCGCCAACTCGCCGAGGATCATTTCGGTTCCGCAAACGTGACCGTAACCAGCGGCACGCTAACAAGCAGCGCTTTCGGTGGCTTCTCGCTGGTGATCTCGGGCGATCAAGCCGATCTGGTAGCCTTCAACGACCAGGCAATCACCGTCCTGGAAAAGGTCGATGGTCTGGCGAATGTCACCAGCAACCTGGCCAATCTCGATCTGATCCTGCGCGTCGATGGTGAGCCGGCAGTGAGTTTCGCCGGCGAACTCGAAACCGAGGATGCCATGGGATTGATCGCCGCTGCCAAAACCGCGGTGGAAGAAGTCGCTCCAGCGGGCATCACGGTGAGTGAAGGTTTCCAATCCGAAATGCAGACTGAGGGTTTTGCCCAATCTGTAGTCGGGGTGCTGATTTCCATTGCAGCCGTATATATCTTCATGGTGATCACATTCCGATCCTTCATACATCCTTTCACCATTCTCTTCAGCCTGCCCCTGGCCATCATCGGAGCGGCCCTGGCGTTGTGGATCACTGATCGAGTGCTGGGCATCTCCGTACTGGTAGGTTTGATGATGCTGGTGGGCATCGTGGTTACCAACGCCATTGTGCTCATTGACCGCGTGCAAGCCAATCGCAAGAAGCGCGGCATGAACACACACGACGCACTAATCGAAGCCGGTCGTACACGACTGCGCCCGATTCTAATGACCGCCATCGCTGCCATGCTTGCTCTCTTACCGCTGGCGTTGGGCTTCACCGAAGGCGCTTTGATCGCCGCGGAGTTAGCTACCGTCGTGATTGGTGGATTGTTCACCTCGACCCTGCTCACGCTGCTCGTTGTACCGGTAATGTATCGCTTGCTGGACCCGCTTTCGCGTAACAATAAGAAGATAGAAGAAGTTGAGTCTGTAACGTAGCAAAGAACAGGATGAGCCAAAAGGGGCTGTCCCAAAGGGGCGGCCCCTACATCATAAGAATATATGTCACTTGTAGGGGCGGGTTTGAAACCCGCCCCTACACAACCCGATCCGCAGTAGCATACACAAAATCAACAGCCAACCCGACGAGACACCATATAAGGTCACACCCATGTATGCGCCTGCGTACTACAATTTGGAAATCGGGCTCAGTCAAGCCCCAACACTTGTAAACCGAAAGCTGCAGAGACAGTCCCCCGTGCTCGTTACGATCTCTTACGATTGCGATAAAACCGATTGATCCCTTTCACAGACCAGAGTGTTTAGTACAATAGACACGTCTTTTCAATCACGGATTACCAATTATCATAAGGAAAAAACAATGATTCGTTGTCATAAATATCTACTTGTTGTAATCGCCATCGGATTGGTCCTGGTTGCATGCAGCCCGCCAGCAACCGAAGAAAGCCCTACCATCATCCCAGCGGACACACCCAGCCCAACGGATACTCCCGATCAGGCAGCCATCCCCGCTGAGAGCCGTCTATCTATAAAGTGTGTGGAAACCTCTGATGCAGCTCCAGATACCCTTCAGTTCCGCGGGAGGTTGTTCGTCGTTGCCGTCGATGAAGGCAATAAAACTTACTTCTGGGGTATAAGCGACGATCGGAAGATCGAGGTCGATACCGGCACCACGCATGTTGTCATATCCCCCGATCGGGCACGGCTGGCGGCGATCAATCGTCGGCTGGAGGCCCTGGTCATTTTCAATGCAGACGGCACGCTCCTGCTGGAGGTCCCGGAATGGGGAGATGAGTTAGATATCCTCCAATGGCTCAAAGATAATCAACTGGCGGTAAAAATGCCCCACGGAGATACCACCTACGAACCGGATGCGATCTTTGTGTTTGACATCGCCACGAAGGAACGCCTTGAAATACTTCCGGAATTACCACTCATCACCGACTCCATCGAGGATCTTTCCTGGGGTGGCTATTCCATCAGCCCCTTGGTGCCCAATCCCCAGTTCACCCATCTGATTTATCCTGCCAACGCGGAAGCGGACAATTCATTCATTCTCTGGGATCGACAAAACGAGATAGAAGTCAAACGCATCTATCACCACGATTCTCCGAACACCGGCATATATCTCAGTGCTCCGGCCTGGTCACAGGATGGCTCAAGTTATGTCACCAGCGCCATGCTGCGCTACGCATACGATCCGAAAAACGATGCCGAACCCATCCGCCCCTTGCAAGCTGCTTCAGAAGCAGCAGAAAATCCCTTCATCAACGTGGATGATCCTGCCGGTTACATTGGCGGCTTCGAATTGATCCGTGTGAATCAAAATGGAGAAACCCAGCGGTTAACCTATCTCACCACCACTTTCAACGCCTCGCAGGAAGACTGGGTCTGGTCTCCTGACGGAACGCGCATTGCATTCTGGCTCACCATCGAAGATGATGCTTTCCCGGTACGCGATGCGTTGGCCGTCCTGGATGTGAACAGCGGCGAAGTGACCAATTACTGCATCAGTGGATACCGTACGCCAGTCTGGTCTCCCGATGGAAGCCAAATCGCGATCAATCAAAACATCGAGGGTCGGGACACCTTCAAGATCGTGGATCTCGAAGCTGGGGTTGCCTATAACATCTCCGGAGATGAGGCCATCAAGGCTGAAGGCTGGATGTTACCGCCGCCGTGATGCATGAATAACATCTTTCACATCTTAAATAACGGAATAAGTACTTCGCAACATACGTTGTCAATTACTACTTTAGCAGGATGACGGAGGACAGCGTTAAAGCATCGGCACGAACCCCGGGCGATCTTGCTCCCAATGAGTCTGATCGAATGAACGACGTCACAAATCACATCTGGATTCGTTATTAACATGAATAATAAACCGACCCGAGAAGGGCCGCAGATGAAAAAAAACACGCTTGTCCTACTATTGTCCACTTTCATTTCCTTATCCCTGTTTGTTACGGGGTGTAAAAAGGGAGCGAGTGCTACATCTACACCAGAGCCCGAGGATCAGGATCCTGCTCCGCACCCTGTAGATGAACCCATTTTCATTCTGTCCGGAGATGAGTTCTACTTTGCTATCCAGATTGAGCGCGTGGGAACCTACAAAAGCGGTCCTCGACAGGCTGAAATTTGGATCATGGCACAAGTCCCGATTTCTAAGGTTTACATGGACGATCACAGTTTTGAGGGGGAAGCCTACGGTCAGTACTCGGCGAAAGGCGTCGCCGGTGAATTGAGCGACAGCGTCCTGCGCGAGGTCAAATATACAATTGCTGGCCATTTTAGCGGTCCTCCCAAGTGTGAGATCCAGCTCGATGTATTGGAAGAAATCGGCGAGGGGGAAGAATGTGTCACCCTGCCGATCATTGGAACGTCGTGCGAGGAAATACCGGAGAGCGAAAAGGAAACCTACCATTTTAATCCCATCGTAATTCCGTTCAAATCGGAAGCGGAAGCTTACGATTGGGAGTACACCCATACATGGAACCTTGGCGATATGTTGTGGACCGACCACTTCTCGATTGTGCAGGCTGGCGAGGCGTTCGAATTGAAGCTGTTTGAAAACCTGGGCTGCGTCCCGACAGAGCTAGACGAGGCCTATACATTTGATGAATAACTCCAGATCGATTAACAATTCTTCAATTTGTTATCTGTAGCGATAAACGAAAGCTTGGCCAGCCCACTACATACGAGAGCTGGCCAAGCTTTTTAACTACTACATTTGTCGCTTGAGTATATTAATCTACGGAATATCCTGTTCCTCCTCACAACGAACGGCTCGGTCTTTCCCGCTGCCGCCGAGGCACACGTCGTACCCGTGCCCGCCGTTGAGCAAGTCCGCATCCGGACCGGCGTCGATCACATCGTTCCCCAAGCCGCCGATGAGCAAATCGTAGCCTGAGCCGCCGAAGAGCCCATCGTTGCCTTTCTGGCCGAGCAGCAAGTCATTGCCGCCCAGCCCGCAGACCAGATCGTTCCCCTTGCCACCGAGGACCAGGTTATCCCCATTGGTGCCCACGATGACATCATCGCCAGATGTACCGCGAATCATGAAGTGGTAGGTCTGTCCATCCTGTGGACCGCCAACGATCAGCCCGTTGAAATCAACGTAGATCGTGGCGTTCTCCCCACCACACTGCGGGATCAGATGCAAACCCACCAAGACCGGATCGTGATCGGACGAGCGGTACGCATCAGGCGCGTACAAATCCGGCTGGTTGTAGTCGTTGTAGTCCAATGCTGCCGGCTCGTCGGCGTTGATGTGCCAGACAGCCACGTCCGTCACCTGAGAAGCCAGATTGCCGTTCGCCAGGGTGTGGTCCAGATATCCCGACTGCCCGTCGAAGACGTAGGAATACGCCTCCGCACCCTCGTACGCAGCCACCATATCGTTATACCCTACCGACTGCAGGGCGGCGATGGGATCTTCTCTGGCGTAGGAATTTAAATCACCCATGATCAGGAAATCGGGATCACCGCTGCCGG
>Ga0272441_10014666_pt1 | contig 11072 bp, 8 predicted proteins | sample SSMProp6N_FD_193582 | JGI IMG/M metagenome (GOLD analysis project Ga0272441, IMG submission 193582) | Marine sediment archaeal communities from Little Sippewissett salt marsh, Falmouth, MA, United States - SSM-Prop-6N | ecosystem: Environmental > Aquatic > Marine > Wetlands > Sediment ...
ACACCAAAACCGGCATAGAAAAAGTCTTTTGAAAATTGAACATAAATTTACTTTTTGCGGCCGTTCAACTGTGCCTTAAAACCTTGGATAATGGTTAACAAATAATCCAAATTTATATTAAGGCACTATCAACTGAATATCATCAAAGTACACCGCCCCGAGCCCAGGGACCGGATCAGGTGTGACTGGCTCGCCTACGCCAAGCTCAATCGTCTTAACTGCGCCCATATCAAAGCTGGGATTATCGTCAACGAAGCGTTGCAGAGTAATATTCCAATGCTGCCACACCTCAAGCTGCAGGTCGTCAGTATCCCAGGCATCGCTGTATCTGACTATGGCTATGTCATTGTCACTATCCGTGAGCCTTACATACATCTCGTCGATAGTTGCACTTCCTTTATACCAAAGGGACAGACTTTCAGCAGTACCGCCGATAGTCCAGTCTTCGGGTGCAGAGGTTCGGCTAACCCCGCAGAAATACGGCGGATCGGCGTTATAATACGAAATGTACAGCGACTTGTCTCCGGTATGCGCAACACCTGTCGAAAGATAATAGTATGTTTCGGTTGCACCCGTAGGCTCCCAGGTGTCTCTGAGAGGATTATCTCCCACAGTAGAGCCGGTATAAAACTCAAAGCCTTCGAGTTGCAAATAATCAACCTCCTCTTGATTTTCGAGCCAGTGGGCCGCTAAAACGGCATAATCAGGAAAGTCAACCTTTGAATTAAAACTGAGGTCGGCACCATCACAGTTATTCGACCCGTCGCAACCCTGTTCGAGCCATTTTGATGTCAGGGTATCAAGGTAATCGTAATAGTCTTCGACATGTGGTTTGTACCGTCCTTTGAAGACGCTTCCGCCGAAAGTCGTAACATAAATTGTGTCATTATCGGCTGGGTCAAAATAAACCCGCTGGATTCTTGAGAACGGAAGTTTCAGGAAAGGCTCCCAGGTGGTACCGTAATCCTTGCTGAGCCACAAAGAAGCATCCTCCGGGGCACCCCAGTCACCCATAGTTGCATAAACATAGCCCGGGCGAGAGGGATGCAGATAGCCGCCAAAATGATTATTGCCCATATCTCCAATTTTCGTCCAGCTTGTGCCGCCGTTGAGCGTTCTCCACAGCCCGCCCTGGGTATTACCGGCGTTTGCCGCCCCGATGTAAATAATGTCGCTGTCTTCGGGGTCAACGACGAAATCTTTCGGCCACAGCAGAAAGTCATTTATTCTTGTCCAGCTATCGGCACCATCTGTCGATTTATACAACCCAACACCGGTTGTATCGTATGACCCGTCATATTTTGCGGTAACAACACAAAAAAGTGTACCGTCATTGTGACGCCGCACACGATATGTCCGCTTGTTGGCGAATGTACCAAGTCCGATGTTCTTGCTGACCCAGCTTGCACCGTCGTTGGTTGATTTGTAAAGGCCATAGTTGAAAGTAGCGGCATAAAGAGTCCGGTTGCCTGCAGGAGAAGTCGGGTCAACTATAACCGAGCAGACCGGACCATCCATAATACCCGTTGTGCGCTTTGTCCAGGTTGCGCCGTAATCATAACTTACTCCGACCCCCCCGGACCTGTTTGTGCTGTGCCCGCCCAATATTACATTCGCATTGGGAATATCGTGAGCCTCGGAAAAAGCTCCCCAGATTTTTCCGGGAGTATCCGGGTCAAATGCAAGTTCATAAGTTGTATTGGACCAGGGAATCGCCTTGAATCCCCACTTCCACGTCTGCCCGGAATCAAGCGAACTGGCAAAACCGATATCCGTGTAGCATATATAATGGCGGTTAGACTGGAACGGGTCGATGTAGTAATGCCAGGAGGACGTTACCACCAGACCTGTATTTAGAAAATCTGTCGGCGGAGTAGGCGAACCTGGTACCGGCCGTGTCTGCCCGTTAAACCACGATACTCCACCGTTATTTGTTATGTAGCACATCTCGTTGTCAGTATGCATCAGAATATTAGGGTCGCTCGGCGCTATCATCGCACTGTTGGGAACACTCTGCCAGGCCTGGTTCAGATAAGCTGTATGATAATTGTATTCGACATTGTATTGCCCCGTAAAGCGAGGATCCTGATAAAATACTGCCGTCCAGTTTGCACCGGCATCCGTACTGCGATAAACCGTGGGGTGATGCGGTGGCCAGAAACCTGTACTGGCGTTGTATGTATAGACAATCTGTGGGTCAACATTTGTTGTTAACGTATGGTAATACTGGGCGATTTCACCCATCGCATAGGAATCATAAGACCTTGTATCTTTATTTATCCCGTTCCCCATTGCCGATACCCACGTATCCCCCTTATCGGTTGATTTATAAACTCCGCCCTGAAAGCCACCGACATTCTTGCTCAATATTGCACAATAAAGGATAACGGTCATTGTATCGGAATTCGAGCCGCCGCCAAAGCCCTGAACGTCAGTCCACGGCAGTCCCCCCGATTTATCTACCCAGTTGACCCCCCTGTCGTCGCTTCTCCAGACGCCGTTTTCCGTACCGGCGAAGCAGACTCGGTTCAGCACTGAGCTTGTCGTATCGATATGGATACCCAGAACTTCTCCATTTGGACCGCTAACCTGAGTCCAGTTATATCCTGCATCGTTGCTGCGCCAAACACCGTCACCGGCCCCGACTAACATAAAGTTCGGGTCTTCCGGGTCGATGGCAATCTGCGTTTGCAATGTCGCACCGACATTAGCGATTTGCTCCCAAGTTCGCCCCCTGTCATTACTTAAAAGAACGCTGCTGCCGCTGCCCCCGTAAATTGTATTAATATTTGTCGGATGAAAAGCTGCCGGAACACTCATACCGCGTAATTCCGAGTGCCGAATCATCGTCCAGTTGTAGCCGGCATTATGGCAAATATAGGCCCCGCTCATATCACACCTGATCATTCTCAAATCCGAATCAAGTGGACTGACAGACGGGTTGAATATCCCCCCACCGCCGGATAAACCGATTGACTCCCAACCGCCGTTAGGGTCGAACATTAAACCAACGTCGGCAACATCGCCCAAAGCCGGTAAAACCGTAAATACTGTTACAGCAGCAATTAATGTGAAAATGACGTGACTTTTCATTCCTTCCTCCTTCTACTGCAAATGCGAAGAATATTTTTTACGCCTTATTAAAGTTAACGTACCTACACCATAGATACGTATTTTACCATATTTCGCCCACTAAATCAAGATATTTTCCGCCAATCTCCCAAAATCTCCCATTGCTTAGCAAAAACCCCTCTTAAACCCGCATCTCACCAATAAAACCCTCTACTCCTGAACAACAGGGATATAATCACTTAAACGCAGACAATACTATACGCCAAATCCTGGCCGTCCCTTTGTCCGTTACATCCAGGTCGTTGCTGTATTGTCCGTGTCCGCCCTGGGCTTCAGGAGTAACCATACGCACAAAAACAAATTCATTGGCAGGGTCCACCAGGCAGATATTGTGATACGCCCCCAAAAATCCGTAACCGGACCTGTCCACCCCTTCGAAAATACCGTTGGTGTTGACAAACATCTGGAATCCATACCCCCGCCGCCGAAAATCATCCTGCCCAGCCGCCACCGGTATCTTCTGCAAAAGAGCATCGTTAACTGTCGTCTGCCTGATAAACTTTTCGCTGAGCAATTGTCTCCCTCCCCACCGGCCTTTATTAAGATAGAACTGTCCGAAAACCGCCAACTCACGGGCACTGATAAGAACGCTCCGCCACCCAAGGCAGTCCCCCTGCCGCGAACGTAGCCAGCCGGCTTCAACAACCCCTATCTCGTTGAGTACACGTTCCCGCAAAAAAACTATGGGCTGCTTGCCGGTAATTCGTTTAACTATTATAGCTAACGCATGCGACGTTGCCTGCTCATACGACCACGCCGTCCCAGGTTCCCTTGCCATCGGCCAGTTCAGCATCGCTTCGGTCGGATTGGCAACGTTGGTGTATGTTGCATAATCCCTTTTCAAACCGGAAGTCATCGTCAAAAGGTGCCGGATAGTAATATTGCGTTTTTCATCGGTGTCCCACTCCGTCAAAATCTTACAGGCCGGCTCGTCTATTTTCAGCCTCCCGTCATCCACTAATAAACCAATAGCAGTAGCGGTAAAAGCCTTGCCCGCCGAATAAATATCAAAACGCGATTGAGGCCCAAAATCGCCCCAGTAATGTTCCCAAACCAGCTTGCCTTTAACAAGCAGACACGCCGCACCCGTCTTATTGGCCCCCAAAAGCTCCGTCAATTCTTCTTCCAGCACCTCACTCTCCAAACCCATCTCTTCCGGCCGGGCGGTTTGTAACTGTACGGTTCTTATCTTGCCTGAATCCTCCGGTTGACTGCACGAGCTGATAAGGGTAAGAATAATCACTGACACAAACACTGATAACTTAAAACGTAATTTCATAACTGACACTCCCTGCTTTATCTTTCATAACTCACATTTCCGTTTTTACACATGCTTTAAAGCATTCCTTTTTGCGTATCGAACCAGTCATCCTACCAAATCCACCTTCAAATATCAATAATTACAATTTGCTTATACCTCTCAATATTGTATGATACATTCTGTCAACTTACCGTTATTTATTTTTTTGAAAAACCAGTTGGATATTTTTATGTCAGATACAATTACAGGAATACTCAAACGCACCGACAGCAGGCAATTTGTCGTCAGGACAGCCCTTCGTTCTTATCGTAAAGAGCATTGTGAGATAACGGTGCCCCCGAAATTAGCCGCCCAATACGCTCTAACTGAAGGGGCCGCTGTTACAGGGCCGGTTGAACGAAAAAAAGGTAGGGCCCGGCTGCTGTCCATAGAAACGCTTGGTGGCATCGAACCAAAAGCGTTTGAAAAAAGGCCGCGCTTTTCGGATATGGTAGCAATCGACCCGCATCAGCGATTTGACCTGGGACTTTCTGGTAATATGAGTATGCGGATAATTGATTTGATAGCGCCGATAGGTAAGGGCACGCGTCAACTCATAGTCTCCCCCCCTAAGGCGGGTAAGACCGTTCTTTTGGAACAGATGGCGGTTGCAATAAATAAATGCTCGCCCGAAACTCGAATCATCGTATTATTGATAGATGAGCGCCCCGAAGAAGTCACCCAGTTTCGAAGGACAGCAAACTGTGCTGAAGTAATTGCCAGCACAAGCGACCAAACCGCCGATGAACACGTTGAGATTGCAGAGTTGATGCTAAGTCACGTCCAGGTTGAACTGGAATGCGGCCGAGAGGTTGTGGTCTTGATTGATAGCCTTACAAGAATTGGAAGGGCATTTAATAACTGCCGACGCCGCAAAGGTCAGCGAAAAAGAAGCACTATGAGCGGCGGGCTCGAATCTGGAGCTATGGAGATACCTCGCAGGCTATTTGGCCTTGCGCGTACCATAGAAAACGCCGGGTCAGTAACTATCGTCGCCACATGCCTGATAAATACCGGTTCCAGAATGGACCAGCTAATATTCGAAGAGTTCAAGGGAACAGGTAACAGCGAGGTTGTACTCGACAGGTCCCTCGCCGAGGCAAGGATATTTCCTGCCATCGATATCCCTGCAAGTGGAACTCGAAAAGAAGCAAAGCTATACACCGCAGAGCATCAACAGGGCCTTATTACACTTCGGCGTGTCCTGTCTAACTACGGGGCTAAGGATGCAATAAAGAATTTGTTTAAACTGCTCAACAAGTTCCCCGACAACAGCAAATTCCTCGAGAGTATCTCCGCCGTCAACAACCAATGATGAATCTATTAAATCAACGCCCCAAACTTTACCCTGTACCCAACGTGGTACGGGGCGCCTTCCTTATCACTTACCCTCCGAACGACAGTTCACATTTGGCCATCCCGACCGTGGCAACTCTGTCACCTCGAGCGCTGTCGAGAGGTCTATTAAATTTATCATTGCGAGCGCAGCGAAGCAATCTCAACCCAAAACAATTAACGCTCTATTACTTATTGCCGCTAATTTTGTACACCGGAAGCATAATCTCTGTTTTCATCTGTTCGTAGCTGCCCGACATCGTGTTCGTCAGGAATACTTCACGCCATGACCCGGCCACCATATAACCCTGCTTAAAAACCCACGTGTAAACAGCTTTGTAGATTGGACTGGCGTTGGACTCGCCCTCAGGTTTGACCCCGACCGCCATATCCATTGCTGGCAAACTTTTCACATCCGTCATCTCACCCAAAGTTCCAGCCAGTTTCAAAGCCTTTTTATCCAGCGGAATACGAATTTCTGTAAGCCAGTGCTCGCGGGAGACATGTTTCGGATTGTTTAAGAAAACATAGTAAATCGGGCCCTCCGGCTGTAGTTGGTTTTCGCCGGCCAATGCCAATAAATTGCCGATAGCAAAACCTATTCCGTCATGACTGCCCCGATAGATGGTGTAAAGAACCACCTGCGGTTTTATTGTGCGGGTGCTGACCGCCGGTTTCGACGAAGATGCGAAAATCGCAGCCGAACACATAAGAGCCAATCCAATAACTAATAATAAAAGTGTTAATCCTTTGAGCTTAGTCATCACAGTTTCCTTTCTTTGTTTTAACAATATTTCCCGTTTAACCCTTTCATACCCTCGTTCAGCTATCCCTATACATCGGGACTGAACATCTTTAATAATATAATATCAACTCTGTCTTAAAAGTCAAGCCTTAATATTGACGCTGCAGAATGCCTGCGCATCTGTAATAAATAAGGCGGAAAACATATTCAATTAATCCCCCAGCTTTATGGACAATTGCCTGATTAACTGCGAAACCTGATGCTAAAGGCCTTTGTTACGGGTTTTACTTTAGCTCATAATTATTAAACATATCGCCAACACATATTTTACTGTTATAAAAATCGATATTAATCGACTCAGCTCCATATTTAGCTATACACTTACGTTCCAAGCAGACTAAAATAATAGTAAATGTGGTCAATTTAATTTGTGACATTTGCTTTCAATATCTCCCTCGTCCTTTCTTTCACGGGTCGCAGGGGCTCATGTTCAAATCCTCCCGGCCGGTCTTGATACCAGTAATGCACAATTGCGTAATCAACCCAGCAGTTTCCTGCCTGGCGAGATTTTTTATGTACCACTTCCCAGTAATAGCGTCCCTCTGCGGACTTGGTATCACCATGAATATGTCTTTCACATCCCCAGTTAATGTGCCATTTCAAGGACTTGTTAAAACGAATTGGCTGGTGATCATGAAAACGATAGAGAGACAGACGAGCAGGATTCTGATGTTGTACCAGCGTAATACCTGCCCGCTGACCTGCAAACGTTCGGCCAAATCCCCAACTGAATCCAAATGAATCTTCACTGCCCAGATAATCGAAGGCACGCTCCTGCCCGTCAATATCAATTTCGTTGTTGCCTTCCATCACATAAATAAACCCATTGAACGCAGGATCGTCTGTCACTACACTTAGCTGTCGACCCAGGACCTGGCCTTTGCCCGTAATCTCAAGAAATGTCTCGTCCGTATTTTTGAGCAGCTGAAATACCTTGCGATTATATGTCGCATGAAAATAACCGTGGTCTTTGTTCCATTTCGGCAGTTTTTTCCATTCCACAAAACTGTAGTTGCTGCACGCAAAATCGGTATCATTACGCAGATAGACCACCGCTTTTTCTTTAAATGGCATCGGAAAATAACAGTTGTAACTGCCTGGTGCACACTCTATCAAATTACTGCTGAAATCCATGCTCTCTCCGTTACAACCGTCTCCAAAAAAATCCGCCAGCGGACACATAACCGCTGCCTCTTTAGCATCGTCAAACCATATCTCCAGAACAATTCCCCGCGCAAACAGCCGTTCCTGTTCACCTGAATTAAGTCCATGCCGTGTCGAGTGAATATGACTAATCATCCCCGGTCCTTCAAGGGCCGCTAATTTCATCTTTGAATTTGCTGCCAGCGTAGCCAGCTCCGGATATCTATCCAGGTTCCAACCCCCGTTACTGAGTCCCGTTTTCGAGTTTGGCCGGATTAATACATAATCTTTGATTTCCTGGGCGTTGAGTTGCCGGCTGCAAAATAAAGTTAATATCATAAAGAAGGCGGCAATAAAACCGGGGAAAAACAGCATCGAAATATAACTTTGTTTTGAATTTACTTCTTTCATTTTCATATATCCTTAAAGCATGCTAAACAATAATTCTCGAATCCAGCTGATGCTTGAGTAAGACGCCTTAATTTTTGCGTTCTCATACACCATCATATAACATTTATTTCTTAGCTCGCTTGCACACCCGAGCCTGATTTTAAATAGAATATCAAACCTCTCTCGAAAACTTAAGTTTTTTTATTGTTTACCCCCCATTTTGCTTACGCCGGTTATTTTATCCTGTGCCATAGGTGCCTGTGCCCAAGGTATTTTAATTTAATTTTTCTTGCCTTTCCCCTCCCTTTCTGTTATTTTAATATACTTAAAAGCGTGATACATCCGAGAGCGGAAAACACCAACGAAACTAAAGATATGAAAATTGAGCGCAAGCAGTTGCTAAATTGGCAACTAAAAATGTTGTATAGTATTATGTTGGGGCAAAAATGCCTGTGTTACCAGATCCAACAAGAAGATTTATATGTCGTACTTGCCAGAGAGAAACCAATCACTGGCCAATATGCGGGGCAAGAGTTGACAAAGATAACGTACAAATTGATACCCGTACCTACTCATGGAGAATTTCATCATCAATGCGGTGTCGGGACTGTGGCACTATAACATTTCTTGTCGACACATTTGTTGGTCATACTCATGCTATGCATGGCGATGCTGGCATTGAGAAAACTGAATACTTTCCCCCATTGCCATTTAGAATTAGACCGAACTGGCTTGCAAAGCTTCCAGAAAACTATTGCAGCATACTTAACGAAGTCTATAGTGCCCTTGATAATTCACTTTTCCGTCTTGCCTCTGCAGGAACAAGAACTGTTATAGACTGCTTAATTATCGAGCAAATCGGTGATATCGGTGGATTCGAGGAAAAAGTCAAGGAACTTGTTAGCAAAGGGATAATTGATGGTGATGAGCAAGAGTTCCTTTTAGTATTAATAGATGCAGGAAGTGCATCTATACATCGTAACTTTAACCCAGATGAAAATTCGATTAAGCATATGATGGATATTCTTGAAAAGATTCTTTTCAAAGTTTGTATTGAGCCCGAGGAAAAGCAGGCTCTAAAAGAAAAGGTTGAAGCCTTACGTAAGAAAACCCCAAAGAGAGAGTGACAGCAAAATTATCCTTGTAGAGTATGCAATTGGACGAGTCCGCCCTAAGCGGATGATTATTTAAGAACCAACGGGAACTTCTTAAACTGATTGTATAGTTATGCTTTTTAACCTTGTAAATGGGAATGTCGGATTATGTTTATGGAACCTCTTTTGTATGTTGGCCCGCTCTTTGTCCTGATGACCATTCCTTTGATTCTAAAAAAGATACCGCCGAATGGTTGGTATGGGATTAGGTCCGAAAAATTGTGTACACAGGGAAATGAGGAACTCTGGTATAAGGCTAATAAGTACGGGGGGCAGCAGATTCTAATTGCCTCATTGATATTGACTGTTTGCATTACTCTTATGCTTACACTCGAAGAAACAATCCCTACTGCAGCAGAAGTCATCCTTTTTTGTATTGGTTTTGGTGCTGTTTTTGTTGCAGTAATAAGAATTCTGTTGTATTTGAGGAAATTGTAATCTGTTTTACATGTACGTCTTCATCAAAACCCAGTCAAATCATTTTAAACTAATTTTCCTCCACATAATCAGCCCTTAACAACCATTATTGTTCATCATGTCAATCCTGTCTAAAAAAAACTTTTTTATCTTTTCTTTGCGCCTTAGCGCCACTGCGGGATTCAATATTTCTTTTGCTTTTCCTTCGAGTTCTTTTTTAAGTTTACCCCGACGTCTTCTGTCGGGGCGCCTCAGCGGGATTTAATCTTTTAGTCTTTCTTCTTTTCTATATTCTTTCCTTTGCGCCTTGGCCCCGATTCTTTTCATCGGAGGGATACAGTCTTTTTTTAATTCTTTTTATTTTTTATTCGTCTCTCTGCGCCTTTGCAGGATTCTATATTTTTTATGCTTTTTTGCCAGTTTAATTTTCTTTCATCTTTTGTCAGCGCCTCTGCGGGATTCAATAATTAGTGTTAGTTTTCTTCTCAACTTTTCAACTTCTCTATCTTGCCCATCTTACCCATTTTAACATTTGACTCACTTCAGCAGAGATGTCATCCCCGGGCAGATTCTTTCTTGGCAGGCAGCAGGGGACCACGCGGTATTTTTGCCCGATTTTGTAAACACACCGCCCAAAGCATGTCTTTTTGCATCATTTTTTTCAATTTTTCTTCATTTCTTTCTTTTTTTCCCCTTTTCTTTGTCATTTTGTAACTTTTTTTTCAATTTTTTGACGTTTTTAAAACCCCCACCCGCGTTTTTAGCTCATTATCAAGGGTGCCCAAAATCCGCCCCTAACACACCAACAGCCGCACCTCGTCAAAAATATCCGTTAATATTTCTCCCTCAAAACCCCATTAATGAACAAAAAACACACATTTTCGTATATATAATTGGAAATCGTTAACGAAAGGTCTCTTTCTGTAATAAAAGCAAACTCGGAAGCACCCTTTTATAAACATTTCTAATGTTATATCAAGTTATATTAATATAAAAACGCTGTTAATGAATATAATTTTTCAAAATCGGTTTGTAAGTCCCTTATTATCAGTATCTTACGCACGCACCCATTTATGCCGCCCGATTCTGTCTTTTTTTACATTCATTAATATTGACCAAACGCATTTATAATGCTATAATAAAGCTTTCATGGCAAAATCAACAAATAAAACTCGGAAAAAACAAACCGGGAAAGCAAAATCCAGGGTTGTTAAAGTCAAGCCCAAAAAGGTCTTACGTACCTATAAGCAGGCTATGGGCTACCTTTTTCAAAAAACTGACTACGAAAAAGAAAAGAATCCCCGGTACAACGCTAAAACCTTCAACCTAAAAAGAATGGGAAAACTACTTTCTTTAATAGCAAACCCACACAAAAAAATCCCTACAGTCCATATAG
>Ga0272441_10014667_pt1 | contig 11072 bp, 9 predicted proteins | sample SSMProp6N_FD_193582 | JGI IMG/M metagenome (GOLD analysis project Ga0272441, IMG submission 193582) | Marine sediment archaeal communities from Little Sippewissett salt marsh, Falmouth, MA, United States - SSM-Prop-6N | ecosystem: Environmental > Aquatic > Marine > Wetlands > Sediment ...
CGATCAGTGCCGCGGCTGCGAGTCGGTGCATGGGCTTCCTCCCGGCTATCCGAGGCGCTTCACGGCGGCGCGGATGTCGTCGAGCGTCTCCTCGATGCGGCCGACCGCGTCCGCGATGCGGCCTACGTACATGATGATGCAGACCATGGGCAGCAGCGGGAACAGGATCGGCACCACCAGCGGCACCAGCGGGAAGTAGTCGCGGATCAGGTCCATCAGCGGGCAACAGGATGTGCTGCGGTCCTCAGCAGACATGGCGTCTCCTCCACCACGACATGGTCGGGGCGTACTCACACGGGCAGTTCGGCACCGGTGCGCCCGGTCCTGCCGGGCGGCGATGGTGCAGCGCTGCGGCGGGCGCGGCCGGCTCTACCGGGGAGAGTCGCCGCCGCGGCCACCGCGTCCGTCGCGCCCCCGGCCGCCGCGACCGCGGCGCTCGCGCTCCTCGCGCTCCTGCTCCTCGCGCAGCGCCTCCTCATGCTCCTCCATCTTCTCCATCGCCTGCTTGAACTGCACCTCGCACAGCATCTCGTAGATGCCACCCGCGGTCGCCAGCTCGGCGTGGGTGCCGCGCTCGACGATGGCGCCGTAGTCCAGCACGAGGATCTCGTCGGCGTTCATGACGGTCGAGAGCCGGTGCGCGATGGTGAAGGTGGTGCGGCCCTGCATGAGGTACTCCAGCGCCTCCTGAATGGCGGCCTCGGACTCGGAGTCGAGCGCGGAGGTGGCCTCGTCGAGGATCAGGATGCGCGGATTGCGCAGGATGGCGCGGGCGATGGAGATGCGCTGGCGCTGGCCGCCCGAGAGGCGGGTACCGCGCTCGCCCACGCGCGTCTCGTAGGAGTCGGGGAACTCCGTGATGAAGTCGTGAGCGTTGGCGGCGATGGCGGCCTGCACCACCTCGGGGTCGGTGGCGCCGGGCCGCCCGTACTTGATATTGTCGCGCAGCGAGCCGGGGAACAGGAAGGTGTCCTGCATCACCATGCCGATCTGCTTGCGCAGGCTGGTGATCTGCAGGTCGCGCAGGTCGATGCCGTCGAGCAGGATGCGGCCGCGCGAGGGGTCGTAGAAGCGCGGGATCAGGCTCACCAGGGTGGACTTGCCCGAGCCGCTGCGGCCCACCAGCGCGGTGACCGTGCCGGGCTCGGCGGTGAAGGTCACGTCCTTGAGCGCGTCCTCGCTGGGATCGTAGGCGAAGGTGACGTGGTCGAACTCCACGCGCCCGGTACAGCGCTGCAGGATGATGGCGTTGCGGCGGTCCTGGACGCTGGGCGAGGTGTCGAACAGCTCGAAGATGCGCTCGATCGCCGCCATGGCGGTCTGGATCTGCTCGTTGATGGTCACCAGGGCGATGATGGGCGAGTAGAGCATGCCCATGTAGGAGCTGAACTGGATCAACTCCCCGTAGCTCATGCGCTCGGCGAAGAGGATCTCGCGGCCGCCCACGTAGATGATGATGATGCTGGCCATGCCGGTGAGGAAGCTGGAGACGACCGAGAGCGACGCCCGGGCGCGTCCGGCGCGGGTGCTCAGCTCGATGATCTCGCGCACCTCATGCACGAAACGCCGGGCCTCGGAGCGCTCGCGCGTGAACGCCTTGATGACGCTGATGCCGGAGATGGCGTCGTTGAGCTGGCCGGAGATCTCGGAGAACTGCTCGCGCGCCTCGGTGGACATGCGGCGGATGATGGGCTGCCAGGCGAGGAAGTTGACCACGTAGAGCGGCAGCAAAGACACCGCTATCGCGGCCAGCCGCCAGTTGATGAAGAAGATCAGGAAGAACACGAAGAACACGGTGGCGGAGTTGGTGACGATGTCCACGAGGTTGTGAGTCAGCGTCTGCTGGACCGCCTGCACGTCGTAGAGGATGCGGGTCATGATGCGCCCGGTCGAGTGGGTCTCGAAGTAGCGCATGGACAGGCGCTGCAGGTGGCGGTAGAGCTGCTGGCGGATGTCGAAGACCACCCGGTTGCCGATGACGATCATGATCATGCGGCGCACGTACTCGATGATGCCGATGGCCACGCGCAGGCCGAGCAGGCCGGCGCACACCGCCAGCACCAGCGCCCACAGCTCGGCGCGCACGGCATCGCGCGCGGACGGGCCGAGGACGTGGAAGTTGCTGAGCTGGCTGTCCACGAGCAGGCGGGTGAAGTACGGGGGCAGCATGCCCATGCCCGTGGTGACGAACACCAGGAAGATGGAGAATCCCAGTCCGCCGCGGTAGCGTGACGCGAACTTGAGCAGCCGGAAGAACAGAGCCATCGGGACGCAGACGACCTCTCGGCCGGGCCTGGGACGCGTGGACTGGGGAATTATACCTGCGCCCCGCAGCATGTCAAACCGCGGTGACGGGCGCACCAGAGGCGCCACGCAGGACGCAGCGCCATGAGCGGCGAACCTCACCGCGCATTCGCGGCAGCACTCGCCTGGAGGGAGATACCTGTGTCCGAGACACGTTCCTACGACCGATCGCTGGAGCTGTGGCGCCGCGCCATCGAGATGATCCCGGGAGGCTCGCAGACCAACAGCAAGCGCGCCACCGCCTACGCGCTGGGCGCCTTCCCGATCTACGCGCAGAGCGCCGAGGGCGCGCGCATCCAGGACGTTGACGGCAACTGGTACATCGACTACATCCTGGGGCTGGGGCCCATCACGCTGGGCTACTGCTACCCCGAGATGGACGCGGCCATCCGCGCGCAGCTCGAGCGCGGCATCATCTACGGGCTGCTGGCGCCGGTCGAGCTGGAGGTGGCCGAGTCGGTCATCGAGATGGTGCCGTGCGCGGAGATGGTGCGCTTCCTCAAGGGCGGCGCCGAGGCGACCACGGCCGCCGCGCGTATCGCCCGCGGATACACCGGCCGCGAGATCATCCTCAACTGCGGCTACCGCGGCTGGGCCGACGGCTGGATGGCGCAGTCCACCGGCATGACCGGCGGCGTGCCCGACTGCCTGGGCGGCGTCATCGACGGCTTCGCCCGCCATGACCTGGACAGCCTGCGCGCCAAGCTCGAGGAGCACGCGGGCCGCGTCGCCATGGTCGCGCTCGATCCGGCCGGCGGCGGCGACCGCGTGCCCGAAGGCTACCACCAGGGCGTGCGCGCGCTGTGCGACGAGTTCGGCGCGCTGCTCATGTACGACGAGATCGTCACCGGCTTCCGCATGGCCCCCGGCGGCGGGCAGGAGTACTTCGGCGTGACGCCCGACCTGGCGTGCTTCGCCAAGGGCGTCGCCAACGGCATGCCCGTGGGCGTGGTATGCGGGCGGGCCGAGGTCATGCGCAAGGCCTGCGACGACCTGGTGATCAGCGTGACCTACGGCGGCGAGGCGCTGTCGCTGGCGGCGGCCGCGGCGGCCATGCGCGTCTACCGCACCGAGCCGGTGTTCGAGACCATCTGGGCCACGGGGGCGCGGCTGATGGTCGGCTTCGACGAGCTGGGCGAGAAGCACGGCGTGCCGCTGAAGTGCCACGGCTACGAGCCCATGAGCAGCCAGACGATCCGTTACGAGGACCCGAAGCTGTCGCAGGACGCGTGGACGCTGCTGCTGCAGGAGATGGCGCAGCGCGGCGTGCTGCTGCGCCGCGGCGGGCTGCTGTTCATCACCTACTCGCACGGCGATGCCGAGGTCGAGGAGACGCTGGCGGCGCTGGACGAGAGCCTCGCGCTCATCGCCGATGCCGTGGACGGCGGAACCGTGCAGGATCTGCTGCGCGTTACCGAGGTCAAGGAGAGCTTCCGCAGCTTCGCGTAACGCCCGTGGGGCAGGCTTCCGGCCTGCCAACGCCGTTGCAGGAGGGATGCCATGCGACTGCTGGTGACCGGCGGCGCGGGCTTCATCGGCGGCAACTTCGTGCGGCACGTGCTGGCGCAGCGCCGCAATGCGCGCGTGCGAGTCTTCGACAAGCTGACCTACGCCGGCAGCCTGGACAACCTCGAGGGGGTGCTCGACGACCCGCGCCTGGAGTTCGTGCAGGGCGACATCTGCGACCAGGCGGCCATCGAGACGGCCGCCGAGGGCGCGGACTTCATCGTGCACCTCGCGGCCGAGAGCCACGTGGACCGCTCCATCATCTCGGCCGAGGCGGCGGTGCAGACCAACTTCGTGGGCAGCTTCCGCGTGTTCGAGGCGGCGCGCGCCGCCGGTGTCTCGCGGGTGCTGCACGCCTCCACCGATGAGGTCTACGGCGCCTGCGAGGGCGCGCCCTTCGTCGAGACCGACCCGCTCAACCCGCGCAACCCCTACGCGGCGACCAAGGCCGGCGCCGATCGTCTGGCGCACTCGTACTTCGTGACCCACGGGCTGCCGGTGGTGATCGCCCGGCCGTCGAACAACTACGGGCCGTGGCAGTACCCCGAGAAGCTCATCCCGTTCTTCGTGTGGCGGGCGCTGACCGACGAGCACCTGCCGGTCTACGGCAGCGGCCTGCAGATCCGCGACTGGCTGCACGTGCTGGATCACTGCCGGGCGCTGCTGCTGCTGCTGGAGGCGGGCGAGCCCGGCGAGGCGTACAACATCCACGGCGGCAACGAGCGCCCGAACCTGGAGACCATCGGCTTGATCCTCGACGAGCTGGGCAAGCCCGAGAGCCTCATCCGCCACGTCGAGGACCGGCCGGGGCACGACATCCGCTACGCCATGGACGCGGCGAAGATCGGCGCGCTGGGCTGGCGGCCGGAGGTCGAGTGGGAGACGGGCATTCGCGCGACGGTGCGCTGGTTCGCCGAGCATCGCGAGTGGATGGAGCGCTCGGTGGCGCGCGGGAAGGCCTACTTCGAGGAGTGGTACGCGGGGCGGTGACGGCCATCCCCGCCCGGCAGGCCCGTGGCTCGCAGCCCGTCGCTCAGGAGGCCGTTCATGATGCGCCTCAGCGGACGCTACTACCGCACCATCCCCAACACCGACACCGGCTACGAGTTCGAGACGCTGGAGCTGCCGGCCGAGAGCACGGCGCTGGTGTCGCTGCACTGCTGGAACATCGGCTGCCCGGGCGGCCCCGAGGCCGATCCGGAGTTCTGCGTCGGCATGGGCTACCCGGGCGTGACCGACGAGGCCTACCGCATCATGGCCGAGGAGATCCGGCCGGCCCTGGATGCCGCGCGCGCGTGCGGGCTGGCGGTGTGCCACGTGCAGGCGGTGGGCATCGCGCAGCGCTATCCCGAGTGGTTCAGCTACGCCGTGGACGCCCCGCGCGAGGATCCGATCCCGCAGCCCGAGGCGCCACGCGAGGCCATCCCCGGCTACCGCCAGTCGATCCTGTGGCGCTCGCACGGCGAGGACTACCCCAGCCGCTCAGGGCTCGCGAGCATGGACTTCCCGGAGGTGGTGGCGCCGCTGGGAGGACGCGAGCGTCCTCAGGGCGAGCCGATCGTGCACCAGACGGCGCAGTTCGACCGCATCCTGCGCGAGCGCGGCATCGTCAACCTGATCTACGCGGGCTTCGCCACCGACATGTGCATCCTCACCGCGCCCGGCGGGATGGGGCCGATGTTCGGCCTGGGCTACCGCGTGGTGCTCATCCGCGACGCGACCATCGGCGTCGAGCCGCCCGACTTCCTCGAGGAGCGCATCGCCACGCGCTGGGGCATCCGCTACCACGAGACCCACTGGGGCGACACCATCGAGGTCGCGGACTTCATCGCGGCGTGCGAGGCGGAAGGTGGGGAGGAGTAGCGACGGGACGGCAACGGCGCACGGGCGAGACCGCCCGTGCCACGAGAACGGCACGACCGAGCCGCGTGCCGTTGCCGTTCAGACCGCGCAGCGGTCTGCGCTCGTAGCTCGTAGCTCGTAGCCGGAAGGGCGAAGCCCATGCGTAACGATCGCACGCCGATCACCGTCACGCTCCCCGAGGGCGTCCGCTGCGCCATCGCCATGACCTACGACACCGACATGGCCGCCGGCTACGCGCCCGACGGCATCTGCCACGGCCGCACCATGCCCCAGGTCAAGGACTACATGCTGCGGCTGTGCGCTACCGCCGAGGAGCATCGCGTGCGCCTGCACTTCTTCCAGATCTGTAACGGCCTCGAGGCCACCGAGGACGTCGGCTACCTGCGCGAGGTCATCGACCGCGGCCATGACCTCGACTCGCACACCTACTCCCATCAGCCGCTGGTCACCGATGACCTGGGCATGCTGGACTTCGAGCTGCGGCGCGCCAACGAGCTGCTCGCCGAGCGCCTGGGCCGCACCTCGACGGTGCTGCGAGGGCCCGGCGGCTACGTGGGCGGCCTGCGCGGGCGCACGGAGAACCAGCAGGTGATCCTCGAGAACGGCTTCCGGTGGGTGAGCTGCGAGTACAACTTCCGCACCACACCCGCGAGCTACATGGACGCGACTTCGGGGCCGGCGGAGGAGGTCTGCTATGCCTACGACAGCGGGCTGGTCGAGCTGCCCATCATGAGCCTGACCGACCGCAACTTCTTCGACTCGCTCATGTGCGTGGACCGTCCGGTTTATGATGCCTGGCGGCGGGAGCTGGGCCACCGGGCGCTGCCGGCGGACTGGCAGAAGGCGCCTTGGACGCGCGAGGACGCGCTGGAGCGCTGGATCGAGTACAACCTGGCGACCGCCGAGTTCGCCTATGAGCGCGGGCTGCTGTGGGTGGTCGCGTGGCATCCGTATACGCACCTGGTGCATGACCCGCAGAACCGGGCGCTGCCGGCGCTGCTCGGGTGGGCGGCGGCGCGCGATGACGTGGCGGTGTGCACGCTGCGCGACGCGGTGGCGTGGCTGGGTTGAGCCCGTCGGGATGCGTCGCCGGGCTATCGTGTGGCGCCGGAAAGGAGTGGTGGGCATGCATCACGACCACCACGAAGAGGCGCTCGCCTACATCGGCAGGCTGCGCCGCATGGGCTGCGAGGATGACGTGATCCGCCGGCAACTGCTGACGGCAGGCTGGTCGGAGAGCGACGCCGATGGGCTCCTCGCACGCTCCGCACCTGCGCCACCTCCCGCCGCACCGGGCCCGTCCAGCGACGCGCCGAGCCGATACCAGGAGTTCGCCGAGACGGTGGGCGGCGTACCCTCGCTCAACCGCCAGGACAACCTCATCCAGGGCATCACCGTCGGCGCCGCGACGCTCATCGGGGCCATGGCCGGCGCCGCCCGGTATGGCGTTCCCGGGGCGCTGCTGGGGGCCGGGGCGGGGTTAATCGGCTCGGCTCTCATCAGTGGCTTCGTGCTGATGATCGTTGGGATCACGCGCGCGGCCAACCGCCGCAAGCGCGGGCGATGGTAGAGGCCGCCGGACGCCGCCGGCCCATGCCGACGCTGGCCGGAGATATGTCCGAAGCATCCGCGTTTTCGGGGGGGGTAGATACGTCCGGACTGATACCCTCCCCCTGAATTCCCGGACATAGCGAACGTATCTTGCGCGGGGCGCTGCCGCTCCCGTCGTGACGAAGGCCTCCCCGCCCCGCATGGCGAACTGCCGTTCGTGCGACAGGCCTTCTCCCGCCCATGGGCGGGATCAATGCCGTTCGACAAGGGGGACCCGCCATGCCCGACAACGTGCTCTACTACGGCGACAACCTCGACATCCTGCGGCGCTACGTCGCGGATGAGAGCATCGACCTGATCTACCTCGACCCGCCCTTCAACTCCAACCAGGCCTACAACGTCATCTTCGAGGAGGAGAACGGCTCGGGCTCGGGCGCCCAGATCCAGGCCTTCGACGACACCTGGCACTGGAACATGGCCACCGCCGCGCTGTTCCACGAGACCGTAGAGACCGGCGGCATCCGCGTCGCCGAGGCGCTGGACGCCTTCCGCAACATGCTCGGCGACACCGACATGATGGCCTACCTGGCCAACATGGCCCCGCGCCTGGTCGAGCTGCGCCGCGTCCTCAAGCCCACCGGCTCCATCTACCTGCACTGCGACCCCACCGCGTCCCACTACCTCAAGGTGCTCATGGACGCGATCTTCGGCGTTGAGGAGTTCCGTTCCGAGATCATCTGGAAGCGGTACAGCTCGCACGGCAACGTATCCGTCAACTACGGAGCCATTCATGACGTCATCCTCTTCTACGGCAGGACCGGCAACGTAACGTGGAACCAGCCCTATCAGGACTACGATCCCAGCTACATAGAGCGGTTCTTCCGCTACGTCGAGGACGAGACGGGACGGCGGTACCGGACACAGAACGTGCTGAACCCTAACCGCAACCGGCCTAACCTCGAGTACGAGTGGAACGGTCACGTCCGGGTCTGGAAATGGACCCGGCAACGAATGCAGAAGCTCCACGACGAAGGACTGCTCCACTACAGCTCCACGGGCTACCCTCAGCTGAAGCAGTACCTCGACGAGAGCCCGGGCGTCAAGGTGCAGGACATCTGGCTGGACGTCCAACCGCTGACGCATTCAGGTGCCGAGCGGCTCGGCTACCCGACGCAGAAGCCCGAGGCGTTGCTGGAGCGCATCATCCGCGCGTCGAGCGACGAGGGGGACCTGGTGCTCGACCCGTTCTGCGGCTGCGGGACGACGGTGGTGGTGGCGCAGCGGCTGGGGCGGCGCTGGATCGGCATCGACGTGACGCATATCGCGGTGAACCTGATGCGCTTCCGCCTGCGCGACACCTTCGGGGAGGAGATCACCGGGGAGTACGAGGTGATCGGCGAGCCGACCGACGTGGCGGGCGCGACCGAGCTGGCGCACCAGGACCGCTATCAGTTCGAGCTGTGGGCGCTGGGGCTGGTGGGCGCGCGCCATGCCGGGACCGGGCGCGGCGCCGACCGAGGCATCGACGGCGTGCTGCACTTCCACGAGCCCGCGGGCGGGAGCCCGACGCGGGAGATCGTGCTCTCGGTGAAGTCGGGGCACGTGACGCCGGGCTACGTGCGCGACCTGCGCGGGGTGGTCGAGCGCGAGGACGCGGCCATCGGGGTGCTCATCACGCTGGAGGAGCCGTCGGCGAAGATGCGCGAGGAGGCGGCCTCGGCGGGGTTCTGGTCGCCCGCGCACAACGCGGAGCTGCGCTTCCCGCGCATCCAGATCCTGACCATCGAGGAGCTGCTGGCGGGGGAGGCGATCGACTGCCCGTATCTGCGCCACGGGACGGCGACCTTCCGGCAGGCGCCGCGCGACCGGAAGCCGGAGGCGCGGACGGGGAAGCTCATCGAGGAGTAGGCGGACGGCAACGGCCGGGTCGGCTGGTAAGCCGGCCCCTCCAACGGCGCGGCGCACAGCAACGCCCCCCGCCGCAAGATATGTCCGTCATGTCCGGGGATCCAGGGGGGGGGTATCTGTCCGAACGTATCTACCCCCCGGAAAAGGCGAACGCTTCGGGCGTATCTCCGGGCTCACTCGGCGTCGATGGTCTCGATGCGCCGGCGGGCGGACGCGCCCACCGCGCCGTCCGGGTCGAGCTGCAGCGCCATCTCGAAGTCCTGGCGCGCCTCCACCCAGCGGTTGCTCTCCATCAGCACGATGCCGTGGATCAGCCAGGCGTAGGCGCTGGCGCTGTCGAGCTGCACGGCGCGCTCGGCGTCATCCAGCGCCGCGCTCCGCTGATTGCGCTTCAGGTGCGCCTCCGCCCGGCCCAGCCAGGCATCGACGTAGTCCGGCTGCAGCTCGATCGCGCGCGTGCACTCCCGGATCACGTCGCCCCAGTTCTCCCACGCGAAGTAGACCTTGCCGCGCCCGAAGTGCGCCTGCGCCAGCCCCTCGTCGATCGCCAGCGCCGCCTCGAAGTCGGCCATGGCCTCGTGATACGCCTCGAGGTCCACGCGCGCCATCCCGCGCGCGACATACGCCGGCGCCATCCGCGGGTCCAGCGTCAGCGCCTGGGTGGCGTCGGCGGCGGCGTCGGCGTCCTCGCCCGCAAGATCACTGGCCTGGGCGCGCAGCAGCCACGCCTCGGCGCGGGTGTGGTCCAGCTCGATGGCGCGGCTCGCGTCCTCGATGGCCTCGGCGTAGCGCCCCACCCGCACCAGTGCGCGGCTGCGCTGCAGCCAGGCGTCCGGTGAGTTCGGCTGCAACGCCAGCACCGCGGTGTAGTCGATGAGGGCCTCGTCGATCCGGCCCTGCGCCTCCAGCCCGCGCCCGCGGCTGAACCACGCGGTGACCAGCCGGTCATTGATCGCCAGCGCGGCGGTGTAATCGACCAGCGACTGCTGCACCGCGCCCGCCTCGAGGTAGAGGTCGGCGCGCGCGACCAGCGCGTTGGCATAGGTGGGGTCGATCTCGATGGCGCGGGTGAAGTCGGCCAGGGCCTCGTCGGCGCGGCCGGCGGCGTCGTGGATGCGCCCGCGCTCGTAGCGGGCCTCGGCCAGCTCCGGATCGGCCTCGACCGCCCGGGTCAGGTTCGAGACTGCCTTCTCCTGGTCGCCGGCCATGAGCTGCACCAGGCCCGCGATACGGAAGGCCTCGGCGTCGCTGGCGTCGGCGTTCAGGCGCACCAGGCAGGCCTGCAGGCAGTAGCGGTAGTCGGCGACCGCGGCTTCGTTCTGCCCGGCGGCCTGGTAGAGCGCTCCGCGCACCAGCAGCGCCAGCGCCTGGGTGGACTCGAGCTGCAGGGCGGCGTTCGCGGCGTCCATCGCGACCTGGGCCTCGCCCGCGGCCTCGAGCGCGACCGCGCGCCAGGCGTGGGGGAGAGCGCTTTGCGGATGCGTGGCCGCGAGCTGCGCGGCGGCGTCGGCCGCCTCGCTGTAGCGGGCCTGCCGGGCCAGCGCACGCACCTGCGCGAGTCCGTCGTCGAGCATGTCGGCGCACAGCAGGGCGGGCAGGGCGAGGGTTGCCGCGAGGCCGAGGGCCGTCAGCCGCGACATGGCGTGCACCGTCCTCTCGGCGGGCGGGCTGTGCGGTGGGCGCAGGGCCCTTCGCACTTCGGGCCGCGATGACCTGCCTGCGGCCACGCGCGGCCGGGCTCAGGCCCGGAGGTAGAAGAGTCGGCCGTCGCGCTCCTCGGTGTGCAGCGCGCCCTCATCGACCAGGCGCGCCAGGTACTTGGTCGCCTCGTTGGGGTGCATGCCCAGGCCGTGCGCGATGTCCTGCAGCGTCGCCGGCCGATGCGTCACCAGCGCCAGCACCTCGGCGGCATCATGCTCGGCGCCCTCGGGCGCGCCGCG
>Ga0272441_10014669_pt1 | contig 11068 bp, 5 predicted proteins | sample SSMProp6N_FD_193582 | JGI IMG/M metagenome (GOLD analysis project Ga0272441, IMG submission 193582) | Marine sediment archaeal communities from Little Sippewissett salt marsh, Falmouth, MA, United States - SSM-Prop-6N | ecosystem: Environmental > Aquatic > Marine > Wetlands > Sediment ...
TCAAGTTGCCAAGAAAGCCGTCCTTGCGTATTCGGGCGGTCTGGACACCTCGGTCATCCTGCCTTGGCTTCGCGAAGCCTACGGCTGCGAGGTCGTGGCCTTTGTGGCCGACGTCGGGCAGGGCGGCGGCGAGCTCGATGGCATTGCCGAAAAGGCCATGGCCACCGGCGCCAGCGAGGTGTTCGTTGAAGACCTGCGCGAGGAGTTCGTGACGGGTTACCTCTGGCCCATGCTCAAGGCCGGCGCCGTGTACGAGGGCAAGTACCTCCTGGGCACGAGCATCGCGCGGCCGCTGATTGCCAAAAAGCAGGTCGAGATCGCCCGACGATGCGGGGCCGATGCCGTGGCCCACGGCGCCACCGGCAAAGGCAACGACCAGGTCCGGTTTGAACTGACGTTCATGGCCCTGGCGCCCGACCTGAAGGTGCTTGTGCCGTGGCGGGATCCCCAGTGGACCCTGACCAGCCGCGAAGCCGCCGTCGAGTATGCCGAGGAGCGGGGCATCCCGATCGCCCAATCCAAGAAGAGCATCTACAGCCGCGACCGGAACCTCTGGCACATTAGCCACGAGGGCGCGGAACTCGAAAGCCCCGCCAACGAACCCCAGGACGGCGTCTTCGTGCTCTCAAATCCATTGGCCAAGACGCCGGACGAACCCGACTACGTGGAGGTCATGTTCGAGGCCGGCGTGCCGGTGGGGTTGGACGGCAACCGACTGGGGCCGGTCGAGATCGTTGAAACCCTGAACGCCCTGGGCGGCAAGCACGCCGTCGGCCAGATCGACCTGGTCGAGAACCGCCTCGTGGGCATCAAGTCGCGCGGCGTGTACGAGACACCCGGCGGCACGATCCTCTACACCGCGCACGCCGCACTGGAGGCCCTGTGCTTAGACCGCGAGACCCTCCACACGAAGCAGCAGATGGCGCTGCGGTACGCGGATCTCGTCTACGACGGCCAATGGTTCTCGGCGCTCCGCGAGGCGCTCGACGCCTTTGTCGACGCGACGCAGCAGAACGTGACGGGCTCGGTTAGGCTTAGACTTACCAAGGGGCACGCCGTCCTGGCCGGCGCCGCCTCGCCGTACAGCCTGTACAGCGAGGACTTGGCCAGTTTCGTCATGGGCGACGAGTACGACCCGGTCGATGCCACCGGGTTCATCCACCTGTTCGGCCTGCCCATGAAAGTGCAGGGGCTGATGCGCCGGCAGCAAGAGCAGCGCACCTAGCGAACGTTGCAGGGGAACGCGCCGTGAACCTCATTCTCATCGGGTACCGTTGTACGGGGAAGACGACGATTGCCCGGGTCCTGGCCGAGCATCTCGGCTGGCCGGTCGTCGACACCGACACGCTGGTCCAGGAACAGGCCGGCCGCAGCATCCAGGAGATCGTGGCCGAGGGTGGGTGGCCCGCGTTTCGACGGCTCGAGCACAAGGTTGTGGGCGACGTGGTCAGGCGCGACGAGCAGATTATCAGCGCGGGCGGTGGCGTTATCCTGGATGACCGGAACACGCGCGTCCTGCGCGAAAACGGCAAGGTCGTCCTCCTGACCGCGCCGCCTGAGGTCATCTGGGACCGAATGAAGGCCGACGCCAAAACCCCTGCCGAGCGGCCGAACCTGACCGACCAGGGTGGCATCGACGAGGTTCGGGCCCTGCTGGCCGAGCGGGCCGCTCACTACGACGCCGCGTGCCATTACCGGATCGCGACGGACCGTTTCTCGCCGGCCGAAACCGCCGGCCGCATTCTGGCCTGGGCCAAGGCCCAGCGCGAGCTCTAAGACCGTTACCGGCACTCCGTGGGTGTACCACGCACAGAGAGGTTGCGCGCATCAGGATCGGGCCGCGCGTACCAGAAGGCCTACCGCTTCGGCAGGAGGAAGTAGGGCGGCCCGCCTTCAAACGGTTCCTGGCGCGAGAGGATGGGAATCATCTCGGTTTCGGGGTCGATGACCGTTTCCTGCCGCCAGTTGTCGTTGTCGTCGGGGGCGCGGTCCATCATCTCGACGTGGGTATCGTAGAAGGCGACATTGGTTGCGCGGCGTTCGCCATCAGTGCCGGGGTGCCGTGCGGCAATGCGTTGTGGCACATTCGCGCTGGTGTTCTGCCAGAAGATGCCGTCCATGACCATGGCCATGTTGCTGCGTTGGGGAATCTCGGTGATGTTGTGGCAATCAAACTCGCCCGGCTGGGTCTTCGGTTGATTGGTGTTGACGCTCAGCGACAAAAACCGCTCGCGCATCTCGTCGCTCGTCCCAACGTACCCGTTCCAGTAGTACGAGCAATCGGTCATGCGCGTATCGTTGCCGATGCGGAACCAGCCCTGGGCGATGGCGTCGTCGGGGTCCTCGAACGTCTGGTCTTCGGTAACCTTCAAGTTGCTGCAGGCCGGGCACATCATGACCGTCCGCTTCGTGGACGGCGTCAGGTCATCGGCTTCCGACGTGTTGGGGGCAGGCAAATCGCGCTGGGCCAGGATATTACACCAGTACAGGCCGGCGGGTTCCACCCTCGTCGGCGGGATAAACCCGTTGTAATCCGTGCTGTAATTGATGACGGCCGTCGCGATCTGCTTCAGGTTCGATTTGCACTGGACGAGGTACGCCTGCTTCAGGGCGGACATGACGCTTGGCACGAGAATGCCCGCCAGCACGCCGATGATCACGATGACAAGCAGGAGTTCGACCAGCGTGAAGCCACGGCGGCCGGTACGTCGCTGGGCGGGTGATGGTGTCATGGCATCTGTTCCCATCAGGTTCGCGCGATTGCCGGATTCTGCACACACTCCTGATCCTATTCTAGGCCCAAACGTGGACCTTTACAAGCAGCATGTTGGCTCCTGGTGGGTTGCTGTCGGGGGAACCCCACACGGTAGTCGGAATCCCTGCGTTGCAGGCTCAGGGCTGGGCCACGCGGCCCGGAAAGCAGCCGGGCGGGACGTTGTCGAAGGCACGCACCCGCGCGGCACCCGGGGCGAAAGGCCGCGGACACCTGGAATTCGGGAGCCTCGCTACCCGGGCCGCCGGCAGGCGCTCGAGCAGGCCGAGAATACGCGCGACGCGCCCACAACCAGGCGGCCCGCCGCGGGATGGGGGCGAGGCCTAATCAGGGCGGGCACGCACCCGGATGCCCTTAACCGCCGACCCGTCCGGACGGCGGACCCGGGCGCAGGCTTCCCAGCCTCCGCCAAGCTGCGTGACCTTCATGAGCATTTCGTTGACGCCCCGCTTAAGAGAGGCCTGGACCTTGTCCTGACCGGGCGTGAGGCCGCGCGACGTGTTGACCTCGTGGACGACCTTGCCGTTCAGCCAAACCTTGACGCCGTCGTCGGTGCCGATTTCGAGGCGGACGTCCTGGTTGGCGTCGGCGATGAGATACGTGCGTAGGTAGGCACAGCGGTTGCTTCCGCCGATGAGTCGGCCAAGGTCGACGCGCCACGGCTCGTTGGGGTTGGTGGGCCGCACGCTTTTCCAGGCCACGTCCTTGGCCCCCTTTTCGGGCGGATACTCGGTCTTAAAGGCATCACCTTCGGTGTAGGGGCCGGCCATCATCCAGGCCGTCATGTAGTTGTCGAACCGGGTCAGGAAGTTGAGGGCCTTCTGGGCTTCCTTGCGAGCGGTCTTGTTGGTCGAGTTGGCCAAGACGGCTTCGGCGGCGGCGGCGGCCTCGTTCGGATACGCAGCGACGATGCGGGTCGCGATGGTGGCGGTCGCCAGGGCGGCCTCGTCTTTGAGTTCCGCCGTGGCGATCTGGGCCTGGGCGATTTCGAGCGTGGCCACCGACGGGGCGGTTGCCAGGGCCGAAAGAACCAGCCGCTTCTCCTGGGGCCGTGTGGCCGACGCCATCGCCTCACGATACATGGCCGACCGCTCTGCTTCAGGGGCATCCGTGAGGCCGACCAGACGCACGTAGCCGCGGAGGGCCAGCACCTTGTGCGAGTCCTTCGCGGCCGTCCGGGCCACGCCGAGCAGGTCGTCTACGGGCTTGGCGTTGGGCCAATCGGCCAAGGCACGGATGGCGGCCTCGCGGACGCCCTCGTCCGTGGCCTTCAGGCGTGTGCGGACGGCGGCCAGGGCGGCGTCGGTGCCGGTTGTGGCCAAGGCGGGCAGCAACATGGCCTGGACGTCAGCCTTGGCGCTTTGTGTGAGCTGAAGGATGGCGCCCGCGCAGGCGGCCTTGTCGGCGATCCGGTCACAGATGTCGTGGATGGCTTTACGCGCTGCTTGCCGTTCCTTGTCTTGACCGTCCGCCAGGACCTTGGCGATGGGCGCGATGGCGGCCGGCCCGCCGATGGCGCCGAGCGTTTCGGCCGACGCCGTCCGAACGGCCGGGTCGGCGTCACCGAGGTACCCGACGAGGCCGGAAGCGGCGTCGGTGGCCTGGCGCGTGCCGAGCGCCCGGATGAGTTCGGCCCGAGGGGCGGGATCGACCTTGGCAAGTGCGGCGATGATGGCGGCGTCGACGCCAACACCGCGGAGTTGGACGAGGCTCGAGAGGGCGGCCTTCTTCATGTCGCCCTCGGCGTCGGCCGCCATGGTGGCAAGCCGGACCACGTCCTCGGCGCTGCCGAGTTGGCCCATGGCCGCGACGGCGGCCGTGCGCACGGCCTCGTCGGCGCTCGCGACGGCTGTCAGGATGGCGGGCTTGGCGGCCCCGTCGCCGCGCGCGGCAAGGTTCCGGACGAGCATCACCTGGTCGTCGGCGGTCAGTTTCGGCAGGAGACCGGCAAAGACGCGCGTCGTGGCGTCGCCGCCGGGGGCGTCAGGGACGAGCGTCAATGCGAACCGACGTAGGGCCGCATTCGCGCCCGTGACGGCCCGGGTGATGGCGAGGCCGGCTTGGTCGGGGTTGGCCAGGGTCATGCCGTAGGTGGCGCCCATCCGCACACGGTCGGGCGAGGCATCCGTGTTCAGCGATTCATACAGGGCGAAGGCCGCGTCGGCGTTGCCGTCTTTCAGGAGGAACTCGGCGGCCGAGAGGAGGGCGTCGAGCAGGATGACGCGGCGCTCGCCCTTGGCGCCTCCGACGGCCTGCTTCAGCGCGTCAACGGCCTGGGGTGTGCCGAGGCGGCCGAGCCCGGCAATCGCGGCGCGGTCAAGGTCCGCGTTCGACGCGCCGAGGTGCTTGGCAACGAGGCCGACGGCAGCCGGGTCGCGTCGGTCGGCCAGGGCGTTGATGAAGGCCACCTGCCAGTGTGTGTCGTTCGCCTTGGCAAGGGCATGGCGGAGGGCCGCCCCGGCTTCCGGGCTGCTGTTGCGCTGAAGAGCCCGGCGGGCGCATTCGCGGACTTGGGGTTCCCCGGCGCCCAGGGCCTGGGCGAGGGCGGGCACGCTCTCCGCCTGGCCGATATACTGAAGTTGCCGCAGCAGCCAGACTTTGGCCTCGGTGTTGGACGTTCGGGTCATCCTGTCGGCCATAATGGTGGCCAGCGCGGTGCGCTGGACGTTGGCGCCGGGTCGGCCGGCGGCGAGCGCGATGGCCTCGAAGGTGGTCTGGGCGTTGCCGCGGGCTTTGACGTCGTCGCTGCCCATGCCGGGCAGGAGATGGTCGACGACGGTTTCGTAGGCGGCCTTCCACTCGGCGGCGGCCCGTTTCTGAGCCTCGGCTTGGCCGGTCATCTCGAGGATGAGAGCAGCCGGGTCGGCGTCCGCAGCGAGCGACGACACGCAGAGGCCGGCGAGCAGCAGGGCCGTCAAGAAAGGGGCGGCAGGTCGTCTCATCGTGTCAGCCTTTCCGTGCGAAGGGTCACAGGGTGTACGGGGCGCGGCGGGGCCGGTCGACCCAGCGGGAGGCTTCGGGGTCGCCTACGAAGTCGTGTTTCCTGGGGTTCCACTTGAGCGGTCGCTTGAGCCAGAAGGCGATGTTGCCGAGATGGCATACCGTGACGCTCGACGCCCCGATGGGGACGTCGCAGATGGGCCGCTGGCGCGACCGGATACAGTTGATCCAATCGGCGTGGTGGCCGGGGCTGCGATAGAGGTGGACCTCGTTCGGGCCAACCTCGACGGTCCGGAGCGATTCGGGCTCGGTCTTGAGGTGGCCGCGGTTCACCTCGACCCACCCTTTTTCGCCGGTAAAGAGAACGCCGTTGACCTTGCGGCCGTCATCGGTCTGGCCGCCGCGGTACATGGGCGTGCCGTCGGCGTAGACGTACGTGAGCATCTTCGGGTGCTTCGTGCCGGGGGGGTAGATCTCGACGGGCGTGGTGCCGTCTTTCCCGAGGCCCCACTGGGCGATGTCGAAGTGGTGGGCGCCCCAGTCGGTCATGCCGCCGCCCGAGTATTCGCGGTACGAACGCCAGTTCGGGAACGACTTGTTGTGCGGCGGGCGAAGAACGGCGTTGAAGGGGCGATCCGGGGCGGGGCCGAGCCAGCGGTCCCAGTCCAGGCCCTCGGGGGTGGGTTCGCCGGGCAGGTCGCAGGGCCTGCTGGGGCCGCCCACGTTTACGTGCACGCTCTTGATGCGGCCGATGCGGCCGTTGCGGACGAGTTCGCACGCCTGGCGGAACTCGCGGCTCGAACGCTGCTGGCTGCCCGTTTGGAAGACCGACCCGTACCGGCGGACGGCCTCGACCATCAGGTTGGCCTCGTGGATGGTAAGCGTGAGCGGCTTCTCGCAATAGATGTCCTTGCCCTGTCGGGCGGCCTCCAAGGCGCACAGGGCGTGCCAGTGGTCGGGGGTGGCAATGAGGACCGCGCTCAGGTCGTCGCGACCGAGCAACGCTCGGTAGTCGACGGTGCTCTTGCAGGCTGTGTCTTTGTACGTGGCGTTGACGAGGTCGACGGCCATGTCGCGAAACTGCTTGTACACCTCGCAGATGCCGACGATGCGAACCGCTTGGTTTTTGACAAGCCGACGCAGGTGGTACTCGCCCTGCTTGCCGATGCCGATGAAGCCAAGCGTAATGCGGTTGCTGGGTGCGGCGCCGCCCGCTCCAAGAACGTGGGACGACACCACCAGGGGCGAGGCTGCGGCCAAAGCCGAGGCCTGAAGGAAACGTCGGCGGGACCATGTCATGCGTCTATCCTTTCACGAGGGTTCGAGACGTAATCTTGAACGCCTGCGGGGGCCTGGAGTATCGAGCATTCATACCGTGTGGCCGCCCCCATCGCGAGCAGAATCCCCAGGACGGCCGGGATGCCCGACCGGGCCCCCTTGAGGCTACGCGCCCTTTGAAGATTCTATTGCAATGGCGGGTGGCGGAATGCATCATCGGACCGTGAACAGAGGAGGCAGGGAGCCATCATGACCGAGCCGAACGCGAATATGCCTGACGCCCATGCCGAGGGCGTGGACCTGGACGAAGGCCTCCCGATGGTCTCCGCCGAGGACCCCGAGGCCCTGGCCCAGGAAGAGGCTGAACTGGCGGCCCTTGCCACCAAGCCCTTCGTGTCGCGGTGGTGGGGCTACGGCCGCAAGACCGGCCCGGGCTGGCTTCAGAGCGCGATGACGCTGGGCGGAGGCAGCGCGGCCGCGTCGCTCACGATCGGGGCGCTCTTCGGATACAAACTCCTCTGGGTCCAACCGGTCAGCATGGTCCTGGGCGTCATCATGCTCAGCGCCATGTCGTACCAGACGTTGTCGACGCAGGCCCGTCCGTTCGGCGCGATGAAGCGGTTTGTTCTGCCCGCCGCGGCGTGGGCATGGGCCCTGGCCACGTTGGTGGCCACGGTCATTTGGCACTTTCCACAGTATGCCCTGGCGGCCGGCATGGTCGAAGACATGGTCAAGACCGGTACGGGGTGGGTGCCCACCGGCGGGGTGCACACGGCCTTCATGTTGGGCATCGGCGTGGTCGTCCTGGTCATCTCGACGCTTATCACCTGGAACTACGGGAGCGGGTGGAAGGGGATCCGCCTCTACGAGAAGGCTCTGAAGGTCATGGTTTGGATCATCATATGCTCGTTCGCGGTGGTGATCGTGCGAGCGGCCACGGCGGGCACCATCCCCTGGGCCGACGTGGCCAAGGGGTTCCTGCCCCTTTACATCCCCACGGACCCGAAGGGCGTGGCCACGGTCATGGGCGCCTTCGGGGCGGCCGTTGGCATCAATATGACGTTCATGTATCCGTACACCCTGCTGGCCCGGCATTGGGGCAAGGCCCACCGCGGCATCGCGAGGTTCGACCTCGTGACCGGCATGCTGATTCCGTTCGTTGTTGCGACGAGCCTGATGACGATTGCAGCCGCGTGCACGATTCACGGCACGGGCGAGGTCACGGGTCGCGTGTCGCCGGTGGCGGCGGCCAAGATGATCGCCGGCGCGGGTGTGGGCGAGGCGGTTGGCCACTTCATCTTCGGGTTGGGCATTCTGGGCATGGTGCTGAGTTCGATTACGACGCACATGATCGTGGCGGGGTTCGCGGCGTGCGAGATCTTCAAGATCGAGCCGAAGGGGTGGAAGTACAACGCCGCCTGCATGATTCCCGCCGTCGGATTCCTGGGCGTCGTCCTCTGGAAGTTCATGGGCTTCTGGGTGGCGGTGTGGACGAGCGCGATCTGCGGCATGATGTTGCCGATTGCCTACATCGCCGTCTTCGTGCTGCACAACCGACGCGGTTACCTGAAAAGCGATATGCCGCGCGGCTGGGTGCGGTGGGCCTGGAACCTCGGGATGGGATTGGCGATCCTGGCGGCGGTGGCCAGCCTGGTTTACTTCCTCCAGGGCAAGTTCCTGGCCGACCTCGATGCCTTGTGGACCCGCATCGGAGGCGGGTAGGAACACCACACCTGCATGGGCGCGGCGGGCAGAGGGGCTCACCGCCCATCCACCTCTTGGCCGGACCGGTCAGGGTCTAAACAGGTCCGCCGTGACGTTTGCCTCGGGCGGCTGGGCGGGGTCGTCGGGCGGCGGAACGGCTTCGCCGCGACGCTGAGCCTCGCGCGACGCCTCGTCGTACCGTCCGTAGAACGGAACGTTAGCGTCCAGCCACACGACCAGGCGGCGCCGGTCGGCCTCGGACAGGCGAACGGCCGGGGCGTGGACGGTATCGGCCAGAACCTTCAGCAACGGGCTGGCGTCGGCGCCGACGCGGCCGGGCCGGGTGGCGGTCTGGTCGATGCTGGCCTCGCCCCACTCGTGCCAGCGCACGTGCGGCTTCAGGTTGACGTACGACCGCGTGAAGGCGCCGGCCGGTTCGCCCGTCAGGACGAGGGGGCTCTTGGCGTCGCCCTTTGAGCCGTCATGGCACGGCACGCAATGCGTATCCAGAACCGGCTGGACGAGCCGCACGTAGCCGAACGGGCGGGTGGCGTCGGGACCCGGCTCAATCGCCGACGGCGGGCGTGTCATGGCCAGCGTATCGCGCGGGACCGGCGCCGAGCCGGCCGGCTCGTGACACCCCACACAGCCGCGTCGCTCGCCCGGCTGAAGGTACACGGTGCTGCGCATGCTCTGGACGCCCCGGCCGGCGTCGTCCACGGCCTGGAAATATAGGGGTACGCACGCCGGGGCACGGAAGTAGGCCGAGCCGTCAGCCTCGACGGGTACGGTGCCCAGGAGCATGCGGGCCGGCGCGGCGTTGGCGTGGCCCATACGCGGGTGGTTGACGGTGGGTGTGGTCTTCACAAGGACGCGGAACACGCGCAGCCGCCGCACGGGGCGTGCCGCCGGCAACGGTAGAAGAGCCCGGCGAACGTCGGTCAGGAAAAACTCGCCCTCAGGGCCGGCGTCCTTCGGCAACACGCTTTTGACGACGCGCGGTGCGGGCCGAGGGGTGAGCGGAATCGGGTACATGCAGGCCAGCCGGCGGTCGCGGTATAGCAGTTCGAGGTTGCCAAACCGGTCCAGGTAGTAAAGGCCGGTGGTGTCGCGCCGGCCGCCGCTTGCCCGGCCGGGTATCGGCCCGTAGCCGAACGACACGAGGTAAAAATCCTCCGAAAGCGGCCAGGGACTGTGGAAGTATGAGTCCGGCCACCCGTCGGATTCGGGGAAGCCGACCTCGGGCGTCAGCATCTCGATGGCGTCGAGCCGGTCAGCCCCGGTCTTCGCGTCCATGGCGACCCGGGCGGGGTCGAGCAGGACCAGGGCGCCGCCCACGCAGGCGTGGTGCCCGCCCGCCACGAAGAGGATTCGGTCGGATCCCGGCACAGGGTGCGGTTCGTAACAGGCGTTGATGGTTCGGGTGTAGTTGCCGAAGAGAATGGCCGGGCTCGTCCCGTCGGGGTTGGTGACCCACAGGCCGTGAAAGTTGCCGGCCGAGCGGTCCACGCAGTCCCATCGCGAGTACACGATGCGGCCGTCTTCGAGCACCTGCGGGTGCCACTCGTTCGACTCGTGGTACGAGAGCGTGCGGATGTGCTCGCCGTCGGCATCCATGCGGTGCAGAGTATACACCTGGACGGGTTCGTCGGGCAGGTTGGACCGCGCAAACCCGCCGCGCCGGGTAGACAGGAACGCGATGCCGCCGTCGGGCAACGGGCATGGGTCAAAGTTCTCGTGGACGCCCTGCGTGAGTTGCAGCAACGCATCCTCGTCCAGGTCGAGGGCCAGGATGTTATAGTGCGGCTGGTCGAGGGAACCGAACGGGATCTTGCGGCCGTAGCATTCGGCGTACGCAAAGTAAAGCCGGCGGGCATCGTACGACAGGGCCAGGCCCGAGTAGCAGCCGGGGGGCAACCGCCCGCGCACGAGGTCGCGGACGGCCAGGCTTCGGCCGGGCGCCTCCAGCAGGCACACCGTGCCGCCGAACGTGCCGCTGTGGTCGGCGAAGTACGGGATGTACTCGTGCAGTGTCTGGCACGGATACCGGCGCCGCTTCATGAAGGCGATGGGATTGCCGGCGAGAAGCGGGTTGTCGAGGGCGGCCTGCCGGACGGCCCAGCGGACGTCGCGGTAAAACGCCAAATCCACGTCGGCAGCGGGCTGGGTGGCGGCGGCTTGGCCGAGCCGGGCCAAGTGGGCGGCCGCTGCGCTGGTGTCCGGGCCGTTGGGCATTGCCTTAAGGGCCGCAACGAGCCGGCCACCGCGCGCCAAAGCCGCCCGGATGGATTCAGACGATCCGGCCTGGCGGCCGAGCCGTTTCTCCTGGGCGTCCCAGTCGGCCTCGACCATGGTGCGGAGCGGGCCGGAGGG
>Ga0272441_10014670_pt1 | contig 11068 bp, 9 predicted proteins | sample SSMProp6N_FD_193582 | JGI IMG/M metagenome (GOLD analysis project Ga0272441, IMG submission 193582) | Marine sediment archaeal communities from Little Sippewissett salt marsh, Falmouth, MA, United States - SSM-Prop-6N | ecosystem: Environmental > Aquatic > Marine > Wetlands > Sediment ...
AGTTTTCCGATGCGGCGGGCGGCGTCGGCGTACGGGTCGGCCCCGTCGGCGATGCGCATCTTGGCGCGCAGTTCGGGGTGGTGGCTCGGCGGGACGACGCCGCCGCAGACGGCCACGGCCGCGGCGAAGGTGCCGGGGAACCTTCCGGCCATGTTGTACGTGCCGTATCCGCCCATGCTCAGCCCGGTCAGGTACACCCGGTCGCGGTCGCCGTTGAACTGGCGGATGGTTCGTTCCAGGGCGGCCATGGCGTGGCCTTGGGCGGACCGGCTGTGCCAGAAGAACACCCGCTTGGAGCACTGGGGAAAGACCACCACGAAGCGGTCGAACCGCTTTCGCTGCCGGCGGATGGCGCCGCCGAGGCCGACCTGGGTCTGGAGCAGCCCGTCGTCGCCGCGTTCGCCCATGCCGTGGAGGAACAGGATGACCGGCCAGCGGCGGCGCGGGGTCCACGTGGGGGGGATGTACACCTGGTATCGCCGCCGGCTCCGGCCGACGGTGCTGACGCGATCGAGAAAACCGGTTTCCGGCATACGATGCCCTTTCATCCTGGCGTTCACATTCCCGCTCCCTCCCGGTCGCGGCTGGCGCCGGCTAGGGTTTCGGGCCGCGGCGCAGGGCCAGGCGGCAGATGGTGTCGATGAGTTGGTTGTAGTCCACGCCGCCGACGCGTGCGGCCTCGGCGACTTCGTCGCCGTAGGCGATGTCCGGATTGGGGTTGGCCTCCAGGAGGGTGATCTTGTTGTCGGGCGTGAGACGCAGGTCGATCCGTCCGTAGTCCTGCAATTGCAGCACGCGGTAGGCCCGCTTGCAGACGCGGGCGACGGCGGCGAAGGTCGCGGCGTCCAGGTCGGCGAAGCCGTAGGCGATCTGCCACTTGTCCCGGTAGTCCTTGTCCCACTTGACCCGGCTGGTGGCGATCGGCGGCCCGCCGGCGTCGGCGTCGCCGAACCGGATCTCCCGCGCCGGAAACACCCGCAGCCGCGCGTTGCCGAGGACGCTGACGTACAACTCGCGTCCGGCGATGTACTCCTCGGCGATGGCGACCTGCTGGAAGCGCTCGTGGACGAACCGCACCCGCTGGAGCAGTTCGGCGTCCGAGGAGACCACCGAGGCGATGGCGATGCCGTCCGAGCCGTCCTCGAACACCGGCTTGACGATCAGCGGATAGCGGAGGCGCTTGCGGGTCCGGGGCGGGCGGTCGGGCGGAAAGACCGCGAAGTCCGGCACACGAATCCGGTGCAGGCTCAACAGTTGTTTGCACAGACCCTTGTCGCGGCAGAGCATCAGCCCGGCCTGTCCCGTGCCGGTGTAGCGCAGACCCATCATCTCCAGCAGGCTCACGACGCCGACGTCCAGCCGCCGGTCGTTGCCGAACTGCTCGGCGAGGTTGAACACCAGGTCCGGGCGCGGGTCAGACAGGGCGGCGATGATCTCCGGCACGTCGTACCCGACGCCGAGGATGCGGACCGTGTGGCCCAGTTCGCGCAGGGCCGTGACGACGTGGCCTTCGGTGGTCGTCTGCACGTGGGCGGTGAAGTCGCCGTCGTCGTCGGGGATCGCCCCGGCGTCCATCAGGACGGTCACGTTCATGGCGTCGGTCATCGGCTCTCGGCGTCCTCGGCGAAACGGTACACCTCGTTGATCACGGCGGTGACGAAGGCGGCGACCTCCGAGGCCATTTCCGGCTCGCCCTTTCGGACGCGCAGGTCCATCGCCTCGGCCCGGCGGATCAACTTGCCCAGCAGGCGGTCGATATCGAACTTTCGCTGCCCGGTCCAGGTCGCCACCGCGCTGACGGTGGCGCGGCGCCAGCGCCGGAGGAATTCCGACGCCTTGACCTCGTCGGCGCCCGCGGCGTCCGCAGAGGCGAAGAGGCGCTGCAAGGCCGGGTCGAAAAAGCCCGGGAAGTCTTCACCCAGGGTGCGGCGCTTCCGCTGGTAGTAGTTCGCCAGCGTGGAGGTCATCCGCGACGCCGACCAAGGCGTTTGGCCGCCGGTAACGATCGGCTCGGCCGGACCGATGCGGCGCATCAGATGGTCCACGTACCGTAGTTTCCGCAGCGCCGGCCAGCCGCGGTATTTGTCCCGCCAGCGCCCGGGCAGCGCCAGCCAGACCGCGAACGTCTCGGCGAAGTCCTCGTCCGGGTGCGACTGGGCGTAGTTGTCGCGGAGGTGGTTGACGAACCGCTTGGAGTACGGGCGGGGGGAATAGTCGTCGGTGTATCGGGCGGTGAACGGCCCGAACAGTTCCCGCCATCGGGTCCGGCGGAACAGTTCGTAGGCGTAGTTGAGGGTGTGACCGGCCTCGTGGCGCAGGAGTTTCATGCACGAGGCCTCCGTGCCGCCCTCGACCTCGAGCATCATCCGTCGCTCCAGTTTCTTCAGGCGCGGATGGGCCAGGACGAACGGAATGCCGATCACGGGGACCTTGTCCGGGCAGAGCCACTCGTCGGCGAGATAGCAGCGCGGGTGAAAGGCGATGCCCTGGGCGTCGAGTTCGGCGTAGAGCCTTCCGATGGGCTTCTCCAGCGGCGAGCCGGGGATCTGCAGACCCAGGTCGCGGATCCGCATCGTCAGGAGGTCCTCGTCGGGGAGTTTCTCCCAACCGGTCTTTGCACGAGATTGTCGCTTGCTTCGCGCCATCCTCTGCCGCCTCGGTTCGGGGCCATTGTAGCGGAAACGACCTCCAGGCCAAGCGCGTCGGCCCGGGCGTTGGCGGGCGAGGGCTTGATCGGGCCCGGCGGATCCGGTACAAGGGCCGCTGCCGGCGGGCCCCGCGTTGGTGACATGCGGGGCCGTGTCGTGTGCGCCGACCCGATTCGGGCCACGTCATGGACCAGGCCGAGAATGTCGTTCGGTTCCGCGTCCGCTACGGCGAGACGGACCAGATGGGGACTTTCGCCAACGCGCGGGCCCTGGAGTGGTTCGAGTGCGGGCGGACCGAATTGCTGCGCCAGATCGGCGTGCCGTACGCCGGGATGGAGGCCCGCGGGGTCTTCCTGCCGGTGGTGGAGGCGCACTTGGCCTACGTCGGGCGGGCGCGATACGATGACCAACTGGAGATGACGACGACGGTGGCGATGTCGGGCAAGGCGCGGGTGCGGTGCGACGTGAGCATCGTTCACGCCGACAGCGGCGCGGGCGTGGTCCACGGGCACACGGTGCACGCCTTCGTGGATGCCGCCGGCCGGCCGATCCGGCCGCCAACGTGGTTCGTCAAGGTCGTGCAGTCGAACGGGAGTGGTGGATGAGCGTGCCCGAGCGGATGTTGCTGAGCGGCAACGAGGCGGTGGCGCTGGCCGCCCGCGACGCCGGCGTGGCGCTGGGGGCCGGGTATCCCGGCACGCCGAGCACCGAGATTCTCGAGACGCTGTCCGCCCTCGGCGGGCGGGCGCAGTGGTCGCCGAACGAGAAGGTCGCCCTGGAGGTGGCGCTCGGGGCGGCGTTCGCGGGCGCGCGGGCGTTGGCGACGATGAAACACGTCGGGCTGAACGTCGCCGCCGATCCGCTGTTCACGGCGGCGTACACGGGCGTCAGCGGGGCGCTGGTGATCGTCTCGGCCGACGACCCGGGTATGGCGTCCAGCCAGAACGAGCAGGACAATCGCCGCTACGCCGCCGCCGCGGGCGTGCCGATGCTCGAACCGGCCGACTCCCAGGACGCCTACGACCTGACGCGCCGGGCCTTCGAGATGTCCGCCCGCTGGCAATTGCCCGTCCTGCTGCGGATGACCACGCGGATCTGCCACTCCAAGACGGTCGTCCGCCCCGCGGCCCCGGCCGAGGCCGTCAAGACGCACTTCGAACGCGACGTGAAGGGGCGGGTGATGATTCCCGCCCACGCTCGGCTGGCGCACCGGCGCCTGCGGGCCAAACTCGACGAGATCGCCGAATGGGGCGAGTCCGCCGACTTGCACGCCGTCGTCGAAGGCGCCGCCGGGGGCACGGCGCTGGGGATCATCGCCTCGGGAATCTGCTTCGTGCACGCTCGCGAGGCCGCCCCCGACGCCCGCGTCCTGAAACTGGCCATGACCTATCCCCTGCCGATCGAGGCGATCCGCCGGTTCGCCGCCGGCGTCGAGCGCTGCGTGGCCGTCGAGGAAGGCGACCCGTATCTCGTCGAGGCGATCCGGGCCGCCGACATCGCCGTCGAGGGCAAGGACCCGATGTACCGCTTCGGGGAGTTGTCCGTGGGGCGCGTCCGGCGGATCCTCGCCGGCGACGTGTCGGCCGAGCCCGCGCCGCCGAAGGGCAAACCCCCGCAACTGTGCCCCGGCTGCCCGCACCGGGCGGTGTTCGAGACGCTGCGGGACCTCGACTGCATCGCCGCCGGTGACATCGGATGCTACACGCTGGGCGTGCTGCCCCCCTTCGAGGCGATGGACTCCTGCGTGTGCATGGGGGCGTCGATCGGCGTCGGGCTCGGGCTCCGCCACGTCCTGCCGGACGCCGAGGCCCGCCGCGTCGTTAGCGTGATCGGCGACAGCACCTTCGTCCACAGCGGCATCACCGGGCTGGTGGAGATGATGTACAATCCGCCCGCCACCGGGCACGTGATCCTGATCCTGGACAACGGCACGACGGCGATGACCGGGCTTCAGGAGCATCCGGCCACCGGGCGGGCGCTGGACCACTCGCCCGCCCATCAACTGTCCTTGGAAGACGTGGCGCGGTCGGCGGGGGTCGAGGAGGTCCACGTCGTGGACCCCAGCGCCGATCGCGAAGGCTTCGAGGACCTGTTGAAACGGCTGTTGGCGTCGGACCGCCCGGCGGTGGTGATCGCCCGGCGGCCTTGCCTGCTGGCGGCGCGGAAGATCCGCCAGTATCGGCAGGCGGCGGAAGGCGGACAGAACGATGGGTGAGAACGTCACCAACGTGGTCGTCGCGGGCCTGGGCGGACAGGGCGTCCTGAAGGCGTCGGATATCCTGGCCGACGCCGCCTTCGCCGCCGGGTTGGACGTCAAGAAGAGCGAGATTCACGGTATGAGCCAGCGGGGCGGGTCGGTCACCAGCGACGTGCGCTTCGGCGCCGAGGTGCTCAGTCCGATGGTGCCGGACGGCGAGGCGGACTTCCTCGTGGTCCTGTCGGCCGACCAGGTCGAACCGGACCGCCACGGCCTGCGCGACGCCGGCGTGCTGATCGGCCCGGACGTGATCGATCCTGAGGCGCTGTCCAACCGCCGGAGCCTCAACGTCGCCTTGCTGGGGGCGCTGAGCCGGCATCTGGAGATCGCCGAAGCGGACTGGCTGGCGGCGATTCGCGCCAACCTGCCCCAGAAGGTGCACGAGGCGAACGTTCAGGCGTTCGCGGCGGGGCGCGACGCGACCGGCCGACCGCCCACGAGCGAAGACTGAGGAGAGCACATCCCATGGCCAAGGCAACCCCCAGCAAGCAGTCCAGCACCGAATTCCATCCGGTCAGTGCGCCGGACTACCTGCCGGCGCCCCAACTGCGCGACCTCCAACTCCACCGGCTGAAGCAGATGGTCCGGCGCGCCTACCAGCACGTGGACCTGTTCCGCCGGCGCATGGACGAGCGGAAACTGACCCCCGACCACGTCCGCAGCCTGGAGGACATTCGGAAACTGCCCTTCACGGTCAAGACCGACCTGCGGGACACCTATCCGTTCGGCCTGTTCGCCAGCGAGATCCGCGACGTCGTCCGCGTGCATGCCTCCAGCGGCACCACCGGCAAGCCGATCGTCGTGGCGTACACCGCCGACGACGTGAAGGTCTGGACCGAGGTGATGGTGCGGACGTTCGCGGCGTGCACCCTTCACGCCGGGGACATCATCCAGAACTCTTACGGGTACGGGCTGTTCACCGGCGGGCTGGGCGCCCACTACGGGGCCGAGGCCCTCGGGGCGACCGTCATCCCCACCTCCGGCGGCAACACCGACCGCCAGATCATGGTCATGAAGGATTTCTGCGTCACGGCGATCTGCTGCACGCCGAGTTATTTCCTCCACCTGATTGACCGGGCGGCCGAGCAAGGCATCGCCCTGAAAAGTCTGCCCATCCGCGCGGGCATCTTCGGCGCCGAGCCGTGGACCGAGCCCATGCGACAGCGCATCGAGGCCGAAAGCGGCATCAAGGCGTTCGACATCTACGGGCTGACCGAACTGATCGGCCCGGGCGTCGGCAGCGAGTGCGCCCACCAGGCCGGGCTGCACATCTTCGAGGATCACTTCTACCCGGAGGTCGTGGACCCCGACAGCGGCGAGCCGGTCCCCGACGGGCAGGAGGGCGAGTTGATCCTGACCACCCTCAGCAAGCAGGCCATGCCCATGATCCGCTACCGCACCCGCGACGTGACGACGGTCATCCCCGAGCCGTGCGCCTGCGGGCGAACCATCCGGCGCATCCAGCGGATCGGGCGCCGGTCCGACGACATGTTCATCATCCGCGGCGTCAACGTCTTTCCCTCGCAGGTCGAGGCGGCGCTGCTGGCGGTCGAGGGCACGCTGCCGCACTATCGCATCGTCCTGACCCGCCAGAAGGACCTCGACCAGATGGAGGTCCAGGTGGAGGTCACCGCGGAGGTCTTCAGCGACCGGGTCCGCGCCCTGGAGGACCTGCGGGCGAAACTGGCCAAGGCGCTGGACAACGCCCTGGGCATCCGGGTGACCGTCAGCCTGGTCGAGCCGCACACGATCCCGCGGTCGGAGGGCAAGGCCCGGCGCGTGCAGGACGATCGCAGTATGTGAATCGGCAACCCGGCGCTCCGCGCCGCGCCGGCCCGGCGGGCCCGCGCGGCGGCGCCGGCCTATGGAAAGGGACGATCATGAAGATCAACCAATTGTCCGTCTTCCTGGAGAACAAGCCCGGGCAGTTGAGCGGGCCTTGCGCGGCGCTGGCCGAGGCGGGCGTCAACATCCTGACGATGTCCCTGGCGGACACGCAGCAGTTCGGCATTCTCCGCCTGATCGTGCGCGACCCGGACCAGGCCAAGGGCGTGCTGGAGTCGGCCGGGTGGGTTGTCAACCTCGCCGAGGTCGTCGCCATCGAGGTGCCCGACCGGCCCGGGGGACTGGCCGAGGTCCTCAAGGTCATCGAAGGCTCCGCGGTCAATATCGAGTACATCTACGCCTTCACGTTTCGCCGTGCCGACAAGGCGGTGATCGTGTTCCGCTTCGACGATCCGGATGCGGCCGTGGCCTTGCTGACCTCACACGGCGTCAACGTCGTCGATCCGGTGGAACTGTACGGGCGGGACGCGGACTAGGGCGGCGGCGGGCGCGATCATGGCGGAATGGGCGTACGAGAATCGGATCTGGGACCCGGCCGAGACGATGGGGCGGTCCGACCTGACGGCGCTTCAGGTGCGGCGGCTCCGCGAGGCCGTCGCGCGCGTCGCCGACGTGCCGTTCTACAAGGCCGCCTTCGCCCGGGACCACGTCAGGCCCGACGCGATCCGCGGCCTCGACGACCTCCGCCGCCTGCCGCTGACGACCAAGGCCGACCTGCGCGACCACTACCCGCTGGGCTTCCTGGCCGTGCCGCGCGAGCAGGTCGCCCGGTTCCACGGCTCGTCGGGCACCACCGGCAAGCCCACCTTCGTCGCCTACACCGCCGCCGACCTGGACCTGTGGGCGAACCTCTGCGCGCGGTTCCTCGTGGCGGGGGGACTGCGAGCCGAGCACACCGTCCAGATCGCCTTCGGGTACGGGCTGTTCACCGGCGGGTTCGGGCTGCATTACGGCGTCGAGAAGGTCGGCGCCGCCATCGTGCCCGCCGCCGCCGGCAACACCCCGCGCCAACTGATGCTCATGCAGGACCTGCGGCCCGACGTGCTGGTCTGCACGCCGTCGTACGCGTTGAACATCGCCGAGGTCGCCCGCGCCCAGGGGCTGACGCCCGAGGACCTGCCCATGCGGTTCGCCCACTTCGGCGCCGAGCCGTGGACCGAGGACATGCGGCAGGAGATCGAACGCGCCCTGGGCCTGCTGGCGATGAACAACTACGGGCTCAGCGAGGTGATCGGCCCGGGCGTCAGCGGCGAGTGCGCCGCCCGCAACGGCATGCACATCCAGGAAGACCACTTCTGCGTCGAGTGCCTGGACCCCGACACGCTCGAGCCGGTCGAAGACGGCCAGTACGGCGAACTGGTCCTCACGGCGATGACCAAGCAGGCCATGCCGATCCTCCGCTACCGGACGCGCGACATCGCGTCGCTGGACCGCTCGCCGTGCCCCTGCGGCAGGACCGGCGTGCGGATGAGCCGCGTCGTCGGGCGGACCGACGACATGCTCATCATCCGCGGCGTGAACGTGTTCCCCTCGCAGATCGAGGAGGCCCTGCTCCGCGTCGAGGACACCGCCCCGCACTACCTCATCGAGGTGGATCGGCCGGGGACGATGGACGAATTGACCGTCAAGGTCGAGGTCCGCGCCAGCGACTTTTCCGACAAGATGAGCCGGATGCAGGAACTCCGCGACCGGATCGACCGCCAGATCCAGTCCATCACCGGCCTGCGGGCGAAGGTGGAACTGGTCGAGCCGCAGTCGCTGGAGCGCTTCGTCGGCAAGGCCAAGCGCGTCATCGACCACCGGCGGGAAGCCGGGCGGATCTGAGCGGGCGCGCCGCCGGGCGGGGGGCTACTTGAAGTCCTTTTCCATCAGGTCGATCCGTGTGCCCTTGGCGCTGACGACGATCTTCCTGCGCCCGACGCGCCCGTCGGACAGGCACACGGTCACGCGGGCCGGCCCGACCGCCGCGCCGAAGTGGGCGACGGGGCCGGACTGTCCGCCGCAGCCCTCGGCCGCGGCCAGGGACCGCAGGCCCAGCGGTTTGCCCTTGGCGTCGAAAGCGCGGACGACCGCGCCGACCAGACCCCTGCGGGCGTGGACGGCCACGGTCAGGGGGCCTCGGCCGGCGGGGCGGGGCAGGTCATTATAGGCCAGTATCACGGCGGACGCCTGGTGGACCAGCAGGTCGGGGTCGCCGTCGCCGTCGGCGTCGGCCCACGACGCCGACCAGGCGCTGCCCAGGTCGTCCAGCCCGACCGCGGCCGTGGCGTCGGTGAACCGGCCTCGCCCGTCGCCGAGGTACATCCGGCAGGGGCGGTCGGTGCGGCAGACGAGCAAATCCAGCGCTCCGTCGCCGTTGGCGTCGGCGAAGGCGCCCGCGAACGAGGGCGTCTTGGCCTTGGCGAGGTCGCCGGCGGCGGCGATGACGTTGGTGAACGTGCCGTCGTTGTTGTTGCGGTACAGGGCCGCGGCTCCCGGGGCGGGAATGAACAGGTCCACGTCGCCGTCGTTGTCGTAGTCGGCTGCCGCCACGCCGCGTTTGGCCCGCGACCCGCCCGGCAGGCGGATGCCGCAGCGCGTGTCCGCGCGGAACGTCCCTTTGCCCGTGTTGCGCGCCAGCACGCCGTCGTTCAGGTTGTACAGGACGTCGGTGTACCCGTCGCCGTCGGCGTCAAAGAAGACCACGAAGTCGCCGTTGCCGACGCCCAGCCCGCGACGGCCGAGCCCGGCGGCGTCGGAAACGTCGCGGAACCACGCCGGGCCCTTGCCGGTGTTGGCCAGCAGGCGGATCCCGTACTCGCCGTTGGTGATCAGGATGTCCGGGCGCCCGTCGCCGTTATAGTCGATCCACCCAGCCCCTTCCGGGTTGCGCCGCTTGGGGGCGAGCAGGCGTTTCGACTCGTTGCGGAACTTCCCGCCGACCTGCCGCAGCAGGCGGAAGTCGTTGGTCAGCAGGTCGAGGTGCCCGTCGCCGTCGTAGTCGGCCCAGGCCGCGGCGCGCGACGCGCCGGACAAGCGCATCGCGGCGGTGACGTCCTTCAGCGTCCCGCCGCCGCCCGCCAGCAGGACGTTGCCGCCCTGACGGCAGAGCAGCGCATCCGGCGCCTCGTCTCCGTTGACGTCCGCCCAGGCGATGCCCCGGATCTCTCCGCCGCCGGTCAGGCCCATCCGCACCCGCCGGCTGAAGGGCTTGCCCTTGACGCCCGCCCCGACCCGCGCGACCGGAAGCGGCAGGCGCTTCACGTCGATCTTCGCGGCTTTGGGGTTCGGGCGCGGCGGGTCGACCCGACCGGCCAGGACGTCCCGGACCAGGCGGATCAACTTGCCCGTCGGGCCGTCGTACGTCCGGGCCATGTACACCTCGACGTGCGACATCTTCCACCAGACCTTGTCGCGCGCCTTCGGGTTGTCGGCGGCGAACAGTTGGAACCACGTGTCGCCGGCGTGGACCAGGCACGCCAGGCTGTTGCCCTCGCGCTTGTAGAACACCAGGGCGTCGCCGCGGGCCTTCAGTCGCGTCAGCAGGTACCGCGCGTGCCCGGCCGCGGCGGGGGCGAGGTTCATCCGGATGGTCTTGAACTCCAGTTTGCCCTTTACCGGCTTGGCCATCTCGGCCGTGACGGTCTGGCGCTTGGCGTCGATGCGCCCGATGCGGCCAACGGAGATGTGGGTGGACTCGCTCAGGACCTCGGCCAGCGGGTAAATCCGCGTGATGAAAGCCCCGGCTGGACGCGCCGAAAAGGCCAACAGCACCCACGCCGCCAGGGCCGAAAGGGCGATCCGGGATCGGCCGGGGGCAATGCGATCGGTCGTCGCGCGGTTCATTCGTAGAGCACCTCAAAGCCGTCCAGATCGCCCCGCGGCGGCTCGTCGGCGATCTGGAACTGCTCGACGCGGGCGCCCCGCGGACCGCGCCGAATCGCCTTCAGCGCCTCGTCCACCTTCCCGGCCGGGCCCTGGACCAGCACCTCCACGGTCCCGTCCGACCGCTGCCGCGCCCAGCCGACCAGACCCATAGCCCGGGCACGGCCCTGCACGAACGGGCCGTACCCCACGTCGGCGACCTCGCCGCCGATCGTCATCCGCACCCGCCGGGCATTCGGCGGCAGGTTCTTCAGGATCGGCTGGAATGTCAGGCGCACCTTCGTGCCCGCCGGCGGCAGGTCCTTGGCCGCGGTGTACAGATTGTCCCGCCGGGCCTCCGGACGGGCGTTCTGAAACAGCGGCGACGGGTCAGCCGGATGCAGACCCACCAGGTCCTGCGTCAGCGACGCCAGAAGGACCTGTCGCCCGGTGGCCGGGTCCGTCGTCCGTCGCG
>Ga0272441_10014671_pt1 | contig 11067 bp, 9 predicted proteins | sample SSMProp6N_FD_193582 | JGI IMG/M metagenome (GOLD analysis project Ga0272441, IMG submission 193582) | Marine sediment archaeal communities from Little Sippewissett salt marsh, Falmouth, MA, United States - SSM-Prop-6N | ecosystem: Environmental > Aquatic > Marine > Wetlands > Sediment ...
AACCACCCTGTTCAAAACCCTCCTGGGCTTTCTTCCTCCGCTGTCAGGCGGCCTGACACTGAACGGCAAACCCTTTGAAGAGTACCAGCCCAGAGAACTTGCACGGCAGATCGCATATGTACCCCAGGCTCATCATACTCCGTTCCCTTACACGGTGAGCCAGGTGGTACTGTTCGGCAGGACGGCGCACATGGGTTTTTTCGGCACCTTGCAGAAAAAGGACCGCACTGCGGTGGAACGCATTCTCGACATGCTCGACATCAGGCACCTTGCCAGAAGGTCCTACACCGAGCTCAGCGGAGGGGAACGGCAAATGGTGATCATTGCGCGGGCACTTGCACAGGAGGCTCGGCTCCTTATTCTCGACGAACCTGCCTCGAGCCTCGACTATGGCAACCAGGTTCGGCTGCTCGACAAGATCAGGCTGCTCAAAGAACAGCACACCGGGATTCTCATGGCGACCCACCAGCCCGACCAGGCATTTCTGCTCGATGCCCAGGTCCTGATGCTCACGGAAAAACACCTCCTTCGCTATGATGACCCGTCGCATGCCCTGCAGCCCCGGCTCCTGAAAAAAATTTACGGGGTGGATATCCAGGTTATTGATACCGCCCTTGCCGGCAACGGCCCGTCGAAAGTCTGCAGGCCGGTCATCACCTCTTGGCAACAAACCTCAAACGACCAGACACCATGAAAACGTTTCTCACTCCCCTGGCTGCAATGCTGCTGCTGTTGACGATATCCTCCTGCTCACCTCCGGCCCCATCCGGGAGTAAGGATGCCCGCACCATCACCGACATGGCCAAGAGGAGCATGACCGTTCCGAAGACCATCACGAAGGTCTACGTCAACCGCCCGGGAAGCATCCTCCTGTACGCCATCGATCCGGAGCTGATCGTCAACCGCTCGTTCAATTTCACGCCCGAAGCCGCCCGATTTCTTTCGGAAGACTACCTGGCGCTGCCCCATACCGAGGGATCAGCCGAGGAAATCCTGAAGCTCGCTCCTGACCTTATCCTCACGTTTTTCGACATCAATGCCGGCTCGATCGACGAGGCGGACAAGCTCGCCGAAAAAACCGGCATCCCGGTCTATCTCGCCTCACTGACCCTGGAGGACTACCCGGAGGTATTCAGGCGCCTGGGCAGGCTGCTCGACCGCGAGGAGCAGACGAACCGCATGCAGGATTTTATCGACAAGCACGTGGACCCGGTCCTCGAGCAGGCGCAGAGCATCGACAAACAGGACAGGATGAGCGTCTACTACGCAGAAGGAGACCGCGGGCTGCATACCGATCCTGCAGGATCGCTGCACAGCAGGCTGATCACGATGACCGGAGGCATCAACGCCGCCGACATCGACGCGGTCAGCCGGAAAGGGCTGAGCGAGGTCTCGATGGAGCAGCTACTCATGTGGGATCCGGATATCGTCCTGGTCTGGGCCGGACTTGGCAAAATCACACCGACCATGGCACATATCCAGAACGACCCGATCTGGTCACGTCTCCGGGCAGCACGAAACGGCCGGATCTACCAGATCCCCTACCTGCCTTATGGCTGGTTCGACCGTCCGGCAAGCATCAACCGGCTGCTCGGCATTCCGTGGCTGGCTGACCTGCTCTACCCTGATGTCTACGACATCGACATCGACGCGGTTGTCGCAGAGTACTTCAAAACCTTCTACCACTACGAACTGAGCAGCGAAGAGGCTCAAGCACTGCTGAACCCATGAACAAAGGAGGTCGGAGAGACGGTTGACGAACGACAGGGTCGACGGAGACAAGCAGTCGCTCGTCGATCCACCCTTCACACATCACGGCACCCGTGCTCGTCACAGAGAATACAGCCATCCTGCATGGTCATGAGCACGAATTCGAGGCCTCCTGAAGGGAACCGGTTACGACAGACCCTGCGGCACGACTCTGCCAGTGCCCGGTACAACGGTTCCGAAGAGCTGAACGGTACAATATCGACAAGTGAACGCACCAGTTCAAGGGCTTTCGCCTCCAAAGCTACATCTTCTGCGTAACCGGTCTTGCGTACCAGATGCTCGATGAACTGCGGATTGAGGCCGACCGTCCTGCTGGAGAGATCGAGTTCACCCTGTGCGAGCTTGGTGGCCTTGGCGAGCATCACCCCGACGGTCAGGTTGCGGAAACCCCCGTCATGCTGAATCATGTCGAGGGTGCTGCCGACCCTGTTACCATAGTGAATAAAGGCCGTTTCAGGAAGATCGGGATACATCCTCCGGAGAAGCTTTTCGCTTCTCGCACCTGCGCACGCCACGAGGTGCGTGCTTCCGCTGTGACGGGCGACCCTGATCGTACGGGCGATGCTTTCGAGATATGCTTCTTCGCTGTAGGGTATGACCCGTCCGCTGGTACCGATGATCGAAATGCCGCCTTTGACTCCCACGCGCGCGTTCAGGGTTTTACGGGCAACCTCTTCACCTCCGGGAACGGACACCGTCACCTGTACCCCGCAACGGAGACCGTAACGATCGAGCAGACCACCGAGCGCCTCCCGGATCATCGATCGCGGGACGGGGTTGATCGCCGGACCTCCCACATCGATGCCAAGACCGGGCAGGGTAACCATCCCGACCCCCTCCCCCCGGCAGAACTCGATATGGCCTTCCGGCTCATCATCGAGCAGTGCAACCCTGCAGCAGACCAAAAGCCCGTTCGTCACGTCGGGGTCGTCCCCCGCATCTTTTCTCACACAGCAGGATGCCCCCGCTGCATCGCGACGTCCCGCTTCAGGGCTGAACTCTGCAGAGCCGCCATCCGGAAGGGTGATGGATACCCGTTCGGGCATCTGACCATCCAGCAGCAGGTGCAGCGCCGCCCGGGCAGCCGCTGTTGCACACGAACCGGTGGTATAGCCCTGCCGCAGTTCGCCCTTCTGCGCAGTCATGCCCGAAGAGATGCTTGTTGAAGCAATCCCCCAAGCTCGCGAAGGCTCCTGACAACCTGCAACGCAGCCGGCAGGGAGGGACGCCTGACCAGCACGATGGGAATACCCAGTGATGATGCCGCGGCTATTTTTTCCGGGAGAAACCCGCTCACCCCGCTCTCCTTCGTCAGCAGGCAGTCAATGCCGTAAGCCATGAGGCAGTGGCGTTCCTCTTCGGCTGTTCCGGGCGGGTTCATCATGATAAGATGACCGGCAGGGAACCCTTTCTTCTGTGCCGTGAGCGCAGAGCGAGCGGAAAAAAGAACCCTGAGCTTCATCTCGCGCCGTTTCCAGTATGGCCTGAGCGGGTCGAGGGACTGGATGCCGGTAGCGGCCAGAACCCTTTGAGGGTTCAGCTTCATGAGAAGGGAGACTGCGGCGTCGAACGAACCGGCCTCGTGGATCTCCGCTTTTTCGGACAGGTGGAGAGGCAGTCTGTAATCCCGCTCGAAACGGATCACCCCGATCCCCGACCGGTCACACGCACGCGCGATGTTTTCATGCAGTTCAGCGGCGAACGGATGCGTCGCGTCGATAACCACCCTGATCCCCCTCTTCTCGAACAGGGCGGTCATGGCATCGGCATCCAACGCACCGAACCGGTACTCGCCGAAGTCCATGGTGAACCGGGTCGACTCCATTTTGGTCGAATACAGGTACGGCATGGATTTCCTGTCGAGAAATCCGGCCACCTTTTTCCCCTCGGTCGTTCCGCCAAACACGATAATCATCTCTCATTCCTCCCTGGCCGAGCGCCTGAACCCATGAGTGAAATGCGGATCGTAGAGTTTCGAACGGTTTTGTCGCGCCCCGATGGCTTCACCTACGACGAGCAGAACCGTCCGGGTTTTTCCGCTTTCGCGAACCATTGCCGCAAGGCTGCCAAGCTCTCCTCTCCATACCTGTTGGTCGTCCCAGCTCAGGCGGTAACACACAGCAACCGGCGTCGTCGGCGGGTACTCCGCCTCGAGCTCCCGCTGCACCTGGTCGGCCCATTCTGCGCTGAGGAAAATACACATGGTTGCCCGTGCGCGAGCGAGGTCGCGCAACCGTTCTTTTTCCGGGACCGGCGTCCGCCCGTTCCCCCTGGTGAGAATAATAGTCTGCACTTTTTCAGGCACCGTAAACTGGGAATTCAATGCGGCCGCCGCCGCCTGGAAGGACGATACGCCCGGCACGATATCGTAGGGCATCTCATGCGCCTCGAACCATGCTATCTGCTCCTGGATCGCTCCGTAAATACAGGGGTCTCCCGTATGCAGGCGTACGACCTGTTTTCCCTGGAGGCAGAACCGTTTCATCAGCTCGAACTGCTCCTCAAGCGACATCGACGCAGAACTGCGCACCAGCGCCCCGGCATGAGCATACTCCGTGAGCTTTTCCGGCACAAGGCTCCCTGCATACAGTACAAGGTCAGCGGCCTCGATGAGCTCCCTGCCCCTGACCGTCACCAGGCCCGGGTCACCCGGACCGGCCCCGACAATGGAAATATGGCCACGCCGCAGGGCATCCTGCTTCATGGAGACGGCAAACGTAAAATGGCGCGGCTGACCCTTTTCGACATCATCGAGTGCAACTTTCTGTTTTTCGACAATCCACTCCTCATGACCGGCGAGCAGGGCTGAAGCAGCCTCGGAAACACTGTGTATTCCGACTTTTTGAAACACGGTTTCGGATGGGTTCGGCACGCCACCGACTGCTTCGAGCGCCTGAGCGTCATAGCCGTGCAGACCGATTCCGAGTTCTCTCGTCAGCGTCTGGAATGCAGGTTCCTGCACCTTGAAATCCACTGTAGCAAGAGCTGTAACCGATTGGTACGAGAGGCGCTTTTCCCGGAGCCGGTGAAGAAACGAGCCGACAAAACGCTCCGGATCGATACCTTTCTCTGAACCCAGTCCCACGCACAGGACACGGGGCCTGTAGAACACGGCCTGGACAGGAGGCTCGTACAGGAAGGGGGTCACCGCAAGCAGCAGCGAACAGGACTCGACATCGACATCCTCGTAGCGATAAGCGACAGTCACGAAGTCCGGGCAGGTTCTCTCGAGCCGGTCGGTCAGTTCATCGCGGACATCGAGCAGCAGAACCGTCGGTTCATGGTTGACAAAGGCGGCCTGTGCATCCGTCAGCGACCTCCCCCCGAGCCCGGCACGGTACTCTGCCCCCCATCCCTCATCACGCCCGAGAATATCGAGGGGCCACAGGCCCTGCACGTCGCTCGAGGTGGTAATGACCGGCTGCGCTCCAAGCATGCGTGAAACCCTGCGGGCAAGATCGTTGGCGCCCCCGTAATGCCCTGACAGGACGGACTGCACGAACCGCCCCTGTTCATCACAGTTGATGACGGCCGGATCGCTCTTCTTGCTCTGAAGCACCGGGGCGACCGCGCGGACGCAGATGCCGAGGGCACCGATGTACACCAGTGCATCCCAGTTGTGAAACTCCTCTGCAGTCCACTCCGTGATCGAGCTGATTCTGGTCGATTCGGCCCCGGCCCTCGGTGAAAACAGGGCGACCTCAGTGGTTCCGCACGCTGCGAGTTCCTGTTTCAGGCGTAAAGCGGTCATGATTCCCTGCTGAGAAGCGGCGATAATAGCGAGGCGGTCTGATGACATAGAAACACATGTAGTTATTCCTGCACTGCGGCAGCGATGGTTATTGAATTATGCCTCCCGGGAGTGATCACAAGGTCATCGGGCAGGCGAAGCGCATGGTGCCGGGCCCGCGCATGAAAGCGTTCGAGGGTGTCTGTCCTGACAGCGTTGACCACAATCCGTCCGCCGGGCGAAAGCCGCTCGGCTGCGATATCGAAGATCGCCTCGAGCTGCCCCCCGTGCCCGCCGATGAACACGGCACCTACCCTGCCATCCGGCCCGGTATGTTCGTCAAACTCCTGCTTCAGCACGTCACCCATCACCACCCGGACTCCCGGAGCCCCGAACCGCCTGGCATTGCGCTCGAAGATCCCTTCGCATTCGGGGCGCTTTTCAAATGCGCTGATCTCCAGCCCGGGAAACTGCAGCCGGGCCTCGATGGATACCGATCCGGTGCAGAAGCCGATATCCCAGAAGTGCGAACAGTTCACCAGGTTGAGTCGTGAAAGCGTTGCCAGGCGAAGCGGCATCTTCGTGATCATATCCGGCCGGCCCGGAAGCCCTTCGAACAGCGAATCGGCAATACCGTAGAATCGCTCCCGGGAAGGGCCGCCCCGGAGAATGACGCAGTTGAGATCGTCAAAGAGCGCGTCCGATGCGTCTGCCGGCGAAAGCTCCGTCACCCGTTCTTCAGGCCCCCCGAGAGCCTCGCCGACGAGCAGCGAATACCCCCCGTAGCCGTATTCGAGAAGACGGCGCGCAATCGCTGCAGGCGTTTTGCGCCTGTCAGTCAGCACGCCGATAAGGCCGGCTCCTTCGATGAGCAGACGATCGAGTTCCTGCCAGCTCCTCCCGGTCAGGGAGGCGAAACGCATTGACTGATACGGCAGCTGAAGCCGGTGCGCAAGTGTCTGCAGCGAGGAAAACGCCGGAACAAAACGGCAGGATGCATCCGGAAAGTGTTTCTGCAGGGTCGCTCCGAAGCCGTAAAAGAGTGGATCTCCGGAGGCAAACACCACGACCCGGCCTCCGGCTTCATCCAGCTGTCGCATCACGTCACTCATAGGAGGTGCGATGGTAATCCATCGGCTGGCGTGCGGCAGCAGATGCCCGACGATGGCGCGATGCCGCTCACCTCCGGCAAACACCCTGCATGCGGCGATCTCTCGCAGGGTTTGAGGATCGAAAACCGGGGAACGGCTGTCACTGAGGCCGATCACAAGAAACTTCTCAGACATCTCTTCCCGGTTTCATTGCCTGGGCGTCCTCGAGGCTCATTGCCGCGTTCACGATGGTCGCGGCAACCGAACTGCCTCCCTTGCGGCCTTCGATCACCACGTACGGCGTTATCCGGCAGGCAGCCTTGAGGCGCAGCTTGGACTCCACGACATTGACAAACCCGACCGGTGCACCGATCACACCCATAGGTGAAAGATCGGTCCTGTGGAGAAGATCTGCCAGTTCCATAAGCGCCGTCGGGGCGTTACCGATCACGAACAGGGCATCCGGATGCTCATTCGCGGCCAGCCTTATACCCGCCTGGGTTCGGGTTATGCCCTCGGCAGCGGCCAGTTCCGGCACTCGCGGGTCCGTCAGGTAGCAGTGCACACGAATGCCGTACCGCTTCAGCGCCGCCTTGCGCAGTCCGGACTGCACCATGGTGACATCGGTGATGATCACGGCTCCCCCCGCTGTCAGCTTCCGGTGCAAAGTAGCCACGGCACCCGGAGATGTCTGAAAAATATCCTCGAATTCGAAATCGGCTGTTGTATGGATCGTGTGAATCAGCGCCCATTTCGCATCGCAGGCATGATCGTCGCGTTTCAGCAATCCGGCAATGGTTCGAAAACTGTTGATCATGATCGACTGCCCCGGCCTGGTGCCGTCATGTTCCTGATGCCGGAAATACCCCCGGGGAGTGATCATCCGGTTCTCGCTCATGAATGTCGACGAATTGCCGACGATCATGACGCTGAACATATCGAGGGTATCGGGATCGAAGGACCCGAGCGTCGTGCGGACGACAGACTCGTCGTCCCTGCCTGCCTGGCGGACAATGCCGACAGGCGTCGATGCTGAACGATGTTCGAGAAACCGTTCCTTGAAACGATGGATCTGCCAATACCGGTCACGACTGGCCGGGTTGTAGATCGCCGTGACGAAGTCAGCCGAGGCTGCAGCCTCGATCCGTCGTTCGATCACGTCCCACGGCGTCATGAGGTCGGAAAGAGAGATAACGCAGAAATCATGACTGACCGGTGCACCGAGCCGTGCCGCCGCGACCTGGAAGGCACTGATGCCGGGCAGCACAACGAGTTCCGGGCCGGAAACCCCGCTTCTGGCACAGAGTTCGAGAATCAGGGGCGCCATCCCGTAAATACCAGCATCACCGGAACTCACGACCACGACGTTCCGGCCTTCAGAGGCCAGAGCAAATGCCTTGTCGGCACGGGCCTGCTCATGCGTCATCCCGGTCGAATGCCTGCTGACATGAGCAGGAAGCCACCCCTCGATCAGGTTGATATAGCGATGGTACCCCACGACATCATCCGCTTCACTGACGGCATGACGCACCTGGGGTGTCACCATGGATTCATCGCCGGGCCCAATTCCGGCTACAATAATACGACCTTGGTTCATAACAGATATCAGGTTTATCGCTGACTGCCGTTGCGGGAACAGATCAGCAGGGAAAAATACGGTATGGTACGGTTCCGGAGCTCTTCTTTCTCGGATGTCATGAACTCTCCCTCCATACCAACTTTTTCAGCATACAGAATCTCGGCTGAGGTTGTCTCAAGCCATGCGCCAAGCTCATGACGAAGCGTCGAGAGCTTCATGACAACAACCGTTCCGCCTTCATCGAGAGCTCGCTCGATCTCATCAGTGGATTCGGCCATGGCAAGCACGGTCAGGCGATCGGAATGACAGACAAGCGGAACACCTGCCGCCGCCCCCGCAGCAAGGAAAGCCGGGACTCCAGCGACGATCGAATATGCTATTCCAGCCTCAGAGGCGTGTTCGATCAACGGGGTCAGGGTGCTGTACATTCCGGCATCGCCAACGCTAACCACCGCTACCCGCTGGCCGTGAAGCAGTTCGTCAAGCAGGAGGGACCAGGTACGGGCGTACACACGCGATGCCCCGTCCCGCTGCCGGGACATGGGAAGCTCAATGCACCTGAACTTCTGTTCATCGAGCCCGATGTCGCGAAGTATCTCCAGTGCTACGCTGGTGGTGCCGCCATCGGGCCTCTGTGTCGCGGGATACCAGATCGTGTCGACCTCTTCAAGTACCCTCCTGGCCCTGAGCGTCACCAGGCCGGGATCCCCCGGGCCCAGTGATACCGCGTAGAGGTGGCCGTGTTCAGTCATGGTGTTCATGAGTGCAGCACTCCTCCGGGTTTTCTGTTGGCCAGCTCGATATCATGATACGCTGCTGTCTGAGCAATTCTTCTGGCAAAAAGACGGGCGAAGTCATCGTTGGAACCCAGGCCTTCCATTTCGGTAACGACCTCGATGCCGGCGTTCTCGAGCTGCCCCCTCCAGGAATCCGGTTCATCGTTATCGATGTCATGATGGGCATGATCACCGGCGGTGATCATAAAGGGCTTCATGAATACCTTGCCGACCCCTGCAGCCTGCAGATCCTCAAGAATCTCGTCAACTCCCGGATACCCTTCAACCATGCCGATATGAACCGCTGTCCCGGGATTGCGCTCACGAAGCCGGTGAAGCATTTCATGAAAGACTCCCGAAGAGAAAAATTCGTTGCCGTGAGCGACAAAGAGCATGGCGGCACCCATCTCCCCGGCCCTCTGAACATCATGCTGGACAATACCGATCACCTCCTCGAGATCATCGAGGTAATCATGCTCGATACCGTAGGTGCCGAGTGCCGGTCGGGACAGCACCAGCGTATCGAACGGGGACCAGACCTTCTTGATCGTCCTGATCGACTGCAGGGCGGTGACATAGGACTTGAGATCTTCGTACTGCTCGCCGTGATAGACATGGGTGGGCTGGATGACAATGGTCCGGTAATTGTCGCTCTGCAGGCTGCCGATCGCTCCCAGAAAGCTCTGCACGTAGAGCACGTCTTCCGGCACACCCTGCTTGAGCCACTTTTCGGGCTTCCGCCTGCGGGCGGACCAGATATTGCGGATCATGTTCGAGGTAAAACTGATACGCACCTCGGCATCCGGAAATTCTTCCTGCACCTTGTGCCTGATATTCTCCAGCGACTCCAGCGCAGATACGAAGGACGTGCCGAAATGCGCAAGCAGGATCGCCTTGCGGTTTATCTGTTTTCTCTTTGGATAGGTTCTTGACATGATGATGGTAACTCTTTATTATACGGTCTGCTGCGATATGGGGACGGCATGCTCCCCCACGAAAAACACGACAGGTGTCGGCAACGGTGTTTTGACCAGAAGCAAGCAGATCGTCCCCAGCGTTGCACAGATCAGCTGCTGATCGGGCATGGACACCCGTGATGCTGCGCAGAGCGGAAAATCCGGCGAAAATCCGGCGTCCAGCAACCGCTGGCAGATACACTCGAGATGTTTCATTCCCATGTACAGCACAAGCGGAGTACCCTGTTTCAGCAACGCAACCACACTATCGAACTCCTCCATCGAGCAGGTGGACGTATGCCCTGTACTCAAGATTACCGAAGAGGTTCTGTAACGCTCGGTCACAGGAACGTGAAAAAGGTTCGCAGCCGCTATGCCGGCACTGATTCCGGGAATGACCTCAACCGTGACCTGGCGTTCGGTCAGAAAACGAACCTCTTCGACCCCTCTTCCGAACACGAAGGGATCTCCCGCCTTGAGGCGGACACAGAGCGCTCCCCTGCGGGCATAATCGAGCATGAGCTCATTGATGGCATTCTGCCGTTGTGTCTGGTCCTGCCCGTCCCCGCACCGTTTTCCGACAGGCACCATATCGGCTCCCTTTGCGGCAAGATCGAGGATTTCCCTTGTCACCAGGGAATCATACAGGACGGCATCGGCCTGCTGCAGCCGTCTGGCGGCCTTCACGGTCAGCAACTCCGGATCTCCCGGGCCTGCACCGGCAATCACCACCCGTCCCCCGTTGTGTGTTTCAGACATGATACATCGTTCTTAATTCTGTTTTCCAAGGAGGAGATCGAACTCCAGCCTGTCATAAAAATGCTTGTTGCGCAGCAGGGAGATATCGAGCTCGACTGTACAGGGATGACTTGCCGACAGAGCATGAACCTCTTCCCAGCGGTAGTGACCGACGGGAGGCTTGCAGATAAAGGCGTTGTCGGGAGAGCAGACCGCTACTGCCACCTGCTCTATCGACCTCGAACCGAGGACACTGCGATCGAGGGCATTACAGGAGCAAGTGGAACACACGACCAGATCACACCCTTGCTTGGCAAGGGCTGTCACATATTCAGGATGATAGAGCTCCTCCCTGCCTGCAAGAGCAATGCGCGCTTTGTCGAGGTCAATCATCACGCTTTCCGGACATCCCTCCCTGACGACATGC
>Ga0272441_10014672_pt1 | contig 11067 bp, 9 predicted proteins | sample SSMProp6N_FD_193582 | JGI IMG/M metagenome (GOLD analysis project Ga0272441, IMG submission 193582) | Marine sediment archaeal communities from Little Sippewissett salt marsh, Falmouth, MA, United States - SSM-Prop-6N | ecosystem: Environmental > Aquatic > Marine > Wetlands > Sediment ...
TACACCGGAGAACTTCTTCTCAATGAAGGGATCGGATTGAAGGGGGTGGTCTGGGATACCATGCTGGCTTCCTATCTTCTCAACCCTTCCCGCTCCGATCACAGCCTGGAGACGATCGCCTGGGATTTTCTGGGCTGGACTCCTCCTCCCCCCGGTCGCGGGAAGGAGTCCGAAGTCGAAGAGGGGGAAGTCCTCTGCCTCCGGCTCGAAGCGATCGCCCGCTTGCGCTCGAAGCTGGAAGAAGAGCTGAAGAAAAAGAAGCTGGATTCGTTGCTCAGGGAGATGGAGCTCCCCCTTTCCCGGGTGCTGATCAGGATGGAGCGGAACGGCATCACCGTTGACCGGAACAAGCTTGAGGAAATGTCTGAGAGCATCGAAGGTGAACTGAAAGCTCTATCCCGGAAAATGTTCGAAGCGGCCGGAGAGGAGTTCAACCTCAATTCTCCCAAGCAGCTGAGCCGGATACTGTTCGATAAACTGGAACTTCCTCCCCAGAAAAAAACCAAGACCGGGTACTCGACCGATGTCGGCGTTCTCCGTGCCCTCGCCGATCGCCACCCGCTTCCGGCCCTGATCCTGCAGTACCGCGGACTCTTCAAACTGAAATCAACCTATATCGACGCTCTTCCGGCACTGATCAATCCGAAAGGCGGCCGGATTCATACCACCTTTCACCAGGTCGTCACCGCCACCGGCCGCCTGAGTTCAAGTTCTCCCAATCTCCAGAACATCCCGGTCCGCACCGAGCTCGGCCGCAAGATCCGCGACGCTTTCATTCCCCGCCCGGAAAGCTGGGTTTTTCTTTCCGCCGATTACTCCCAGATCGATCTCCGGGTTCTGGCCCACCTTTCGGAAGATCCCCTCCTGTTGGAAGCCTTTGGCAACGATGAGGATATCCACGCTTTCACCGCTTCGCAAATTTTCAACGTGAAGATAGGGGAGGTTACCCCCGAGATGCGCCGGAGGGCCAAGACGGTCAACTTCGGCATCATCTACGGGATGGGGGCTTACGGTCTCTCCCGGGATCTGGAAATTTCTTACCAGGAGGCCCAGGCTTTTATCGACGCCTACTTCGAACGCTACGTCGGCGTCACCGACTACATCAAAAAGGAGCTCGTCCGGGCGAAGGAGCGGGGCTACGTCACCACCATTTTTCACCGCCGTCGTTACCTCCCGGAACTGGAAAGCCCCCAGGAAAATATCCGCCGCTTCGGGGAAAGGACCGCCATCAACACTCCGATTCAGGGTTCCGCCGCCGACATCATCAAGCTGGCCATGATCAAGATCGACCGGCGTGTGGAGAAGGAAGGGTTTTCCGCCCGGATGCTTCTTCAGATTCATGATGAGCTGCTTTTCGAGGTCCCCGGCAAAGAGCTCGAATCCTTATCCCGGATGGTCCGCGAAGAGATGGAAGGGGTGATGAAATTGAAGGTCGATCTCAAGTGCGACCTCAAAACCGGGAAAAACTGGGGAGAACTGAAGACATTTAGCATTTAGCAGTTATCAATTAGCATTTAGCATTTAGCAGTTATCAATTAGCATTTAGCATTTAGCAGTTGGCAATTAGCAATTAGCAAGACCCTGAAATCGGAAATCGGTTGTTCGAAAACTGAAATCAGTAGGGAAAACGGAAAACAGAGATCGGTGAAAATAAATAAGGAGAGTGATATGAAGGAGCCCGTTTTCCGATTTCTGATTTCACTACTGTTTTCTGATTTCTTCCAACCGTTTTCTGTTTTCCAGTGTGCTGATTGCGTATACAACTTGCCGCATGGATGAAGAAAAAGTATTTAAAAGTGGGGTTGACTGGGGGCTTCGGGACCGGGAAAACGACGGTGGGGCGCATCTTCCGTGAGCTGGGAGCGGCCGTTTTCGACGCCGACGCGCGGGCACAGCGCCTTCTCCGGAAAGGGACCGATGAATATATAGAAGTGATAAACATTTTCGGCCCCGGGATTCTCGACCGCCGGGGGAGGATCAGGCGGAAGGCGCTGGCGGCGGAGGTATTCGGTCGTCCCCGTCGGCTCGCCCGTCTGAACGCCGTCCTCCATCCTCCGGTGATCGCGAGCCTGGAGCGGGATCTGGAGCGCGGCGGTCCTCCCATCAGGGTGGCGGTGATCCCGCTCCTCTTCGAGCGCGGCTTGCAGGATCGGTTCGATTTCGTGGTGGCGGTCAAAGCCAAAGCGGAAAACGTCCGCCGCCGGATAATTGCATCCCGCGGGATGGGCGCGGAGGAGATAAAAAAAAGGGAAATCTCCCAGATGCCGCTTCCGGTAAAGCTGCGGCGGTCTGATTTTATCATAGATAATGACGGCTCCCTCGCTTCCACCCGGAAGCAGGTGGAAACCGTTTGGGATAAGTTGAGGAAGGAGCTGAAGAGCCGGTAGTGATTCCATCATTAAAAATTAAGTCTTGTTTCAGAATGCGCGTTTCAATGAGTCACTCAAAAAATCGATATCGGAGGCTGCTTTAATTTTAGACAGGATTGACAGGATGAACAAGATAATCGCTCCGGACCAGCGGGCACGAAAATATCTTTTCGTGCCCCACGTCAGAAGATGACGCAGAGAAAATCAAAGATATTTTCGTCTGCGTCCGCTTCTGACGTGAGGGTGGAGGCTTTCCGCCTCCACCGCTGGTCCGGAGCGAAAAGATTGAACTCTGATCCCGTTAATCGTGCCTGCCCCGATTTATCGGGGTATATCCTGTCAAAAAAATTGTCGGATTTTTCATTTGGCATGCAATTTTGAGATATCGCCTAAATTAAGGGCGGATAATTCCCGCCTAGGCGGGACAACCGAGAAGCATTAATTCATAATTCATAATAATGGAGGTGAAGCATGGCTTTGCTGGAAAAAACAAAAGGGAAAAAGGCTCCCCGGGAAGAAAAGGAAGCCCCCCAGGTTGAAGAAGAGGGGAAGAAAGAAGTCCGAGATGTTTCCCGCGGAGAGAAAGGGACGATGGATATCGTCCAACTCCAGAAGATGACCGTTCCGGAGCTGATGAAGATGGCCCGCGAGTTCAAGGTCGATTCCCCGCGGAGCTTGAAGAAGCCCCAGCTTATTTTCGAAATTCTAAAAGGGCGGGCGGAGAAGAACGGCCTGATGTTCGGGGAAGGGGTGCTGGAAATCCTTCCGGACGGCTTCGGCTTTCTCCGTTCCCCCAACTACAACTACCTGGCCTGCACGGAAGACATTTACATCTCTCCTTCCCAGATCAGGAAGTTCGACCTCCGCAACGGGGACACCGTCTCCGGGCAGATCCGCCCGCCCAAGGACCGGGAGCGTTTCTTTGCCCTCCTCCGGGTGGAGGCCATCAACTACGAGGCCCCGGAGGTTTCGAAGACCAAGATCTCCTTCGATAACCTCACCCCGCTCTACCCGGACCAGCGGTTTATCCTGGAGCCCAAATCCGGGGATATCTCGATGCGGGTGATGGACCTCCTCACCCCGGTCGGCAAGGGCCAGCGGGGCTTGATCGTGGCCGCCCCCCGGACCGGCAAGACGATGCTGCTTAAGGGGATCGCCAACTCCATTCTGGAAAACAGTCCGGAGGCGAAGGTGATCGTTCTTTTGATTGACGAAAGGCCGGAGGAGGTGACCGATTTCCAGCGGAGCGTCGGGGAGGCCGAGGTGATCAGCTCCACCTTCGACGAGACCCCGGAACGGCACGTCCGGGTGGCCGAGATCGTCATCGAAAAGGCCAAGCGCCTGGTGGAGCACGGTCTCGACGTGGTCATCCTCCTGGACAGCATCACCCGCCTGGCCCGGGCCTACAACACCCTTCAGCCCCACAGCGGCAAGGTCCTCTCCGGGGGGATCGAGTCGAGCGCGCTCACCAAACCGAAGAAGTTTTTCGGGGCCGCCCGCAACCTGGAGGAAGGGGGCAGCCTGACCATCCTGGCCACCGCCCTGATCGAAACCGGCTCCAAAATGGACGGGGTGATTTTCGAGGAGTTCAAGGGAACCGGGAACATGGAGCTGAACCTCGACCGCAAGCTTACCGAGAAGAGGATTTTCCCCTCGATCAACCTGGAAAAATCGGGAACCCGGAAAGAGGAGCTGCTCCTGCACCCGGACGAGCTTTCCCGGGTCTGGCTGCTGAGAAAAGCCCTGAGCGCCATGAACCCGATCGAGGCGATGGAACTTTTGATCGACAAGCTGAAGAAATCCAAAACCAACGCCGAATTCCTGATGTCTTTAAAAGCCTGAATGGCGCAGGGCGCCATTCAGGCTTTTAAAGATGTTTGCAGATTATTGCTATATATATTTATAATATTTGCAAAATAGGGAAAATTTCACTTATAATAGAAAATGGAAGAGAACCTGAATGATTAAAATTTTGCCGAAGGAAAAATTTTAAGATGAAACCGAAAATCCATCCCGAGTACAGCGAATCCACCATCGTCTGCGCCTGCGGAGCCGTCATTCAGACCCGCTCCACCAGGCAGAACCTGAAGGTGGGAGTCTGCTCGCAGTGCCACCCGTTCTTCACCGGCAAGCAGCGTTACGTGGATACCGAGGGCCGCGTGGAAAAATTCAAGAGGAAGTACGGCCTTAAATAATTTTTCGCCCTCTCCGGTTCCGGCGAAAAATTATTTAGTTAACCTGCCGCAATGTTCCTGTCATAGGGTTATGCCACCACCTTCCGAGAATTCCCTCCCGCCCGATAATGAACCCGATCTCGACCGCCAAGATCCCGGTCGCTTCGAGAAGGAGCGCTCCCGGCTGGAGGAACTCCGCCGGGAGCTTTCTGATCCGGAGACGGGAAAAAAGCCGGCCCGGCTCCGGGAGCTGAGCCGGGAATATTCCCGCCTGGAAAAGCTGGTCTCAATCCACGACAGCTTGCTGAAAGTCCGGCGGGAACTCGATGAGAACAAAATTCTGGCGGAAGAAGAAGGGGAGGAGGAGTTTCTGGAACTGGTCCGGGCCGAGATAGATAAGCTGGAGAAGAAAAGACTTTCCCTCCAGAAAGACCTGGAGGGATTGATGCTCCCCCCCGATCCCGGAGAGGGGCGGAACATCATCGTTGAGATCCGGGCCGGCACCGGGGGAGAAGAAGCGGCCCTGTTCGCCGCCGACCTCTTCCGGATGTACAGCAAATTTGCCGAAAAGGAAGACCTGAAACTGGCAAGCCTGGATACCCATCCCGCCGCCCAGGGGGGGATAAAGGAGGTGGTCTTTTCCGTGACCGGGGAAGGGGCTTACCGAAATTTCAAGTACGAAAGCGGGGTCCACCGGGTCCAGCGGGTCCCGAAGACCGAGTCGCAGGGGAGGATCCATACCTCGGCCGCCACGGTGGCGGTTCTTCCGGAAGCCGAGGAGGTGGAGGTGGAGATCGATCCCCGGGATCTCAGGATCGACACCTTCTGTTCCTCCGGGCCGGGCGGGCAGAGTGTCAACACCACCTACAGCGCCGTCCGGATCACCCACCTTCCCAGCGGTCTGGTGGTGAGCTGCCAGGATGAGAAGAGCCAGCACAAGAACAAGGCGAGCGCCCTGAAGGTGCTGCGGGCGCGCCTCTTTGAAAAAATGCGGTCCGAGCGGGAAGAGGAGCTTTCCCGGCAGCGGAAGTCGCAGATCAAAAGCGGGGACCGGAGCGACAAGATCCGCACCTATAATTTCCCCCAGAACCGGGTGACCGATCACCGGGTCAACTTCACCCTCCACCGCCTCGCTGACGTTATCGACGGAGATCTGGAGGAGCTGGTGAAGAAGCTGCGCCGGGAAGAGCGCCGGGAGCTGCTTGCTCCCTGATCATCCCTTCCGGGCGGGTCGAACTCCCCGGGTAGAGATAAGTTCATCCCATGAAAAATATACTGAAAGCCGCCTCCGCTCCGGAGCGGTACCGGAGGATTGCTGATGAGGTAGATTCCGCCGGGGAATTCCTCGCCCGTCATGGTGTCGAGTTCTCCCGCCAGACCGCGGAAAGCCTCCTCGCCCTGGTCTTGGGCTGGCCGCGTTGGCGTATTTACCTTGAGCGGGACCGGAATCTCGATGTCGCCCAGGTCCGCCTGTTTCAGGATCTTATTCACCGAAGGGCCCGCCGCGAACCCCTGGCTTACATTGAAGGGGAGGCGGCTTTTTATTCAGTCGAGCTTAAAATCGATCGCCGGGGATTTATTCCCCGTCCGGAGACCGAGCTGTTGGTTGAAGAGAGTTTGAAAATCATCAACGGGAAGGACCGGAGCTCTCTCCGGGTGCTCGACCTCGGATGCGGGAGCGGCAACATCGCCCTGGCGCTGGGACGGGAAAGTACCGGCCTGGAAATATGCGCCTCGGATATCTCGCCCGAAGCGGTAGAATTGGCCCGGGAAAACGCCCGGTCTCTGGGTCTGGATTCCAGTGTGCAATTCAGGGTGGGGGACCTTTTCCGTTCCTGGGAGGACTTTCGCCGGCGGTTCGATCTGATCGTCTCCAATCCGCCTTACGTGAGCCGGGAAGAGTTCGGCGCTCTCCCCGAAGAGGTGAGGTTACACGAGCCCCGCCTGGCGTTGGATGGGGGGGGAGACGGCCTCGAGGTGATAAAGCGCCTGATCCGCGAGAGCCCGCTCTATCTGAAGCCGGGAGGATATCTCATCTTCGAGATCGGCGCCGGCCAGTCATCGAAAGTGCAAAAAATTTTAATCGCCAACGGATATTTTTATCCTCCCAAAGTTATTAAAGATTATAACGGTTACGAACGGGTTATATCAGTTCAAAGGTTATAAGAAAGTTATGATCAGTTTTATGAACAAATTAAAATTTTTCCAGAGGGAAAATTTTAATGGAAAGGATTAAAATTATCGGGGGAAGGAAACTTTCGGGTGAGGTGGAGATCAGCGGGGCGAAGAATGCCGTCCTGCCGGTGATGGCCGCCGCCCTCCTCGCCCCCGGCCGCTCGGTTATTCACAATGTCCCCCGTCTGCGGGACGTGGATAACATGCTCGGGATACTGGGGTTTCTCGGTGTCCGGGGGGAGTTCATCGGAGATCACAGCCTGGCGCTTGACTGCACCCGCCTCACCGCCTCGGCCGCGCCCTATGAGCTGGTCAGGAAAATGCGGGCCTCGGTTCTGGTCCTGGGGCCGCTCCTGGCGCGCCTGGGCCGGGCCGAGGTGTCGGTGCCGGGCGGCTGCGTGATCGGCCCCCGCCCGATCGACCTCCACATCAAAGGTCTGCGGGGACTCAACGCCCGGGTTGAGATCGGTCACGGGTATATCAAAGCCGGGGCGGAGGATCTGAGGGGTGGAGAGATTTACCTGGGGGGGCGCTTCGGCTCCAGCGTGGGGGCCACGGTCAACACCCTCCTGGCCGCGGTTAAGGCCCGGGGCCGCACGGTACTAATTAACGCCGCCTGCGAGCCGGAGGTGGAAGATCTGGCCGGATTTTTGCGGGCGATGGGCGCGAGCGTATCCGGTGCCGGAAGCCCCCGGATAACCGTGGAAGGGAAAAAAGAGCTGGCCCCGGCCGAATACACCATTATCCCGGACCGGATCGAAGCGGGAACGTATCTGATCGCGGCAGTTTTGGGGGGCGGAGAAGTTGTTTTGAAAAATGCAGTTCCCGACCACCTCACCTCCCTCCTGAACAAACTGCAGGAGTGCGGCGCGAGCGTCACAAGCGGAAAGGGAACCCTGGCGGTCCGCGGGGGAGGGGAACTGCTCCCCGCCGATATCACCACCCTTCCCTATCCGGGTTTTCCCACCGACATGCAGGCCCAGATGATGGTCCTTTTGAGCCGGGTCGGCGGTAGCAGCGTCATCACCGAAAAAGTATATCCGGAGCGATTCATGCATGTTTCCGAGCTCATCCGCCTGGGGGCCAGGATCGACCTCGAGGAATCCACGGCGATCATCCGGGGCCCGAGCAAGCTCTCCGGCGCGCCGGTGATGGCCGCGGACCTGCGGGCCTCGGCCGCCCTGATCCTGGCCGGTCTCATCGCCGAGGGCGAAACGGTGGTGGATCGCGTTTACCATCTCGACCGGGGGTACGAGAGGATGGTGGAAAAACTGCGGGGCCTGGGAGCGCAGATCAGGAGAATAATATAAATCTCAGAATTACGTGCTGAAAAGGAAAAAAGGAATACTCTTTTTTGACAGGATATACAGGATTAACGGGATGAGAGCCCAATTTTCGGCTCCGGGCCAGCGGAGGAGGCGGAAAGCCTCCACCTTTACGTCAGAAGTGGACGCAGGCGAAAATATCTTTAATTTTCTCTGCGCCACCTTCTGACGTGTGGCACGAAAACTTATTTTCGTGCCTGCTGGCCCGGAGCTGATATCCTGTAAATCCTGTTAATCCCGTCTAAAAATAAATGAGCCATCGGCTTATCGATTCAGTGAATGTCTTCTTGGCTCACGCACTTTTGAAACAAGACCTGATTTTAATGAAATTTTTCGGAGAAAAATTTAATGTTCGAGAACATATCGTCTAAATTTCAGGAGATTTTCAAGAACGTCCGGGGCTGGGGGAGGCTCAGCGAAAAAAACGTCTCCACGGCCCTGCGGCAGGTGCGTCTGGCTCTGCTGGAGGCCGACGTCAACTACCGGGTGGTGAAAGAGATCGTGGAAAGGACCAAGCGCGGCTCCCTGGGAGAGAAAGTGATAAAAAGCCTGAACCCGGGCCAGCAGTTCATCAAGCTGATCCATGATAAATTGATAGAAATTATGACCGATCCCCGGGCGGAACTGAAGCTCGCCGGTTCTCCCGCCGTCATCATCCTGGCGGGGCTCCAGGGTTCGGGAAAGACTACGGTCGCCGCCAAACTCGCCCTCAGTTTCCGGAAGAAGGGTAGGGCTCCCCTCCTGGTGGCCGGCGACGTCCGCCGCCCGGCCGCAGTCCGTCAGCTGGAAGTTTTGGGGAAGAAAGCCGGTGTGGAAACCTTCTCCGGCAGGGGAAATTCCGCTTTGACAATCGCCCGGGATGCGATAAAGTATGCACGCTCAAAAAAGCTCGAGCCGGTTATTCTGGACACCGCCGGCCGTCTTCACGTTGACCGGGAACTGATGAAAGAACTCGGTCAGCTGAAGCGGGCGCTGCGACCGGACGAACTGCTTCTGGTCCTGGACGCGATGACCGGAAATGATGCCGTGAATATCGCCCGTGAGTTCGAAGAGAAAGTCGGCATCGACGGGGCGGTCCTGACCAAACTGGACGGAGACGCTCGCGGGGGAGCGGCCATCTCCTTCCGGGAGGTTACCGGAAAGCCGATCAAGCTGGTGGGGTTGGGGGAAAGGCTGGAGGATCTGCAGCCTTTCGATCCCGCCCGCATGGCTTCGCGGATTTTGGGGATGGGAGATGTTCTCTCCCTGGTGGAAAAAGCCGAAGAAGCTTTCCAGCAGGCCCGGGATGAGGAGTGGGAGCGGAAGTGGAGAAAGGCTTCTTTCGATCTGGAGGATTTTAGACGGCAGTTAGGTCAGTTCAAAAAAATGGGTCCGGTTGATTCTCTGATGGATCTCCTGCCGGTATCGGTTCCGCGCCCGGAAGGCGGGGCGAGGAATTTAAAGCGGATGGAGGCCATCCTGGATTCCATGACCCCGGGAGAAAGAGCTCATCCCGAAATAATAAACGGGAGCCGGAGGCAGAGGATCGCACGGGGGAGCGGGACCAGCGTGCCGGAGATTAATCAGCTGCTGAAGCAGTTTAATATGGCTAAAAAAATGATCGGAAAGATCGGAAAATCGGGCGGAAAAAAAATGAAACTTGGAGGTGTCAATTGGCCGTTGCGATAAGATTAAAAAGAGTGGGCGGCAGGAAGGAGCCCCATTTTCGAATCGTGGCCGCCGATTCCCGGAGTCCCCGGGACGGACGGTTCATCGAAAACCTGGGCCACTTCGATCCGACCCGGGGCCAGGAGGCCGCCACGGTGAACCGGGGACGGGTTCGCTACTGGCTGGAGAAGGGAGCGCAGCCCTCCCGGACAGTCAAAGATATATTTAAAAGGTTGAAAATTTAAACCGGGGATGTTTGAATATCATTAAACGCTGATCCGGGCGGGATCAGCGCGGTTGGATCGACCCGCGGCTTGAAAACGGCCGAGGCGAGTTATACCGGGCGATATCGCTCAGCGACCAAGAACAGGGAGGTGATTCGAATGAAGGACCTGATTGAGTACATTGTGAAAGCCATCGTGGATTTCCCTGAGAACGTGAACGTGACTCAGATCGATGGAGAGAGCACGATCGTCTTCGAGCTGCGAGTGCGGCAGGAAGATGTGGGAAAGGTTATCGGTAAAAAAGGTCGCACCATCAACGCAATCCGCACTCTGCTCAACGCCACCGCGGCCAAGGCGAATCTGCGCGCGATGCTGGAAATAGTTGAGGAGGAAGAGCAGAGCTCTTAATTCAAATTCCCCCCGATTCACCTCCGGTTTTATCTCCGGCCGGGAGTGGGTATTTCTTATGACGGTTTCTCCGCTTGAAATCGATGTGCTCACTCTTTTTCCGGGGATGTTTTCGGGTTACCTCGGGGAGAGCATCGCCGGGCGGGCCCAGGATAAAGGCGCGGTGCGGATCCGCGCGGTCGACCTGAGGGATTACACTCACGACCGCCACCGCACGGTTGACGCCCGGCCTTACGGGGGGGGAGCGGGGATGGTGTTGAAGCCGGAGCCGATTTTCGAGGCGGTGGAAGACTTGAAAAAGCCCGGCAGCCTCGTCCTGCTTCTTTCTCCCCGCGGGAGAAGGTTCGACCAGGGGGCTGCCGCTCAACTGAGCCGGCACGCGCATCTGATTCTTATCTGCGGGCACTACGAGGGGGTGGACGAGCGGGTAAGGGAAGGTTTAATCGACGGGGAGTTTTCCATCGGTGATTACGTCCTCACCAACGGAGCTCTTCCCGCAATGGTGGTTATCGACTCGGTCATCCGGCTCCTGCCGGGGGTTCTGGGAGATCCCCGTTCCTGCCGGGAGGAGTCCTTCACCGCCGGCGGGCTCGAGTACCCGCACTACACCCGCCCTGCAGTTTTCCGGGGTATGAAGGTGCCGGAGATTTTGCTTTCCGGTAATCATCAGGATATAGCCCGCTGGAGAAAGAGCCGGTCAAGGGCGGTGACCGCCCGCCGTCGCCCGGACCTGGTCCGGGAAAAT
>Ga0272441_10014673_pt1 | contig 11067 bp, 13 predicted proteins | sample SSMProp6N_FD_193582 | JGI IMG/M metagenome (GOLD analysis project Ga0272441, IMG submission 193582) | Marine sediment archaeal communities from Little Sippewissett salt marsh, Falmouth, MA, United States - SSM-Prop-6N | ecosystem: Environmental > Aquatic > Marine > Wetlands > Sediment ...
GGTTTTAAGAGCATCTGGGATGAAGTCTGATGTAAGAATTGAAGAGCCCTATGAGGTATATGACCGCTTTGATTTCGATATTCCGATTCGACAGGAAGGGGATGCCTATGCCAGATATTATCTTGGTATTGATGAGATGATAGAATCAATAAAGATCATTAAACAGGCCTTAAAGCAATTGCCCGGTGGTGACTATATCGCACCATCTTTAAAGAAAATTAAATTAGTAAAGCAATTGCCCGAAGGGGAAGTTTATGTAAGAAATGAAGTCGCAAGAGGAGAAGCAGCAATCTATATGGTAAGTAACGGAACTGAAAAGCCTTACAGAACAAAAGTCAGAGGACCTGACTTTCTGCATATGATACCCGTTCTCGAATTTTTATTGAAAGGAGCACATATTGCGGATATACCGGCGATTTACTGGAGCCTGAATATATGTCCGGCTGATATGGATAGGTAAAAAAAGATGGATTTATCAATTATATGGAATATCTTAGAGAATTTATTTAAAAAGCCAATAACTGTGCAATTTCCCTTTGAATCGATTCCTATTCCTGACGGATATAGGGGTGAACATTCATATGATATAGATAATTGTATAGGATGCGGGCTTTGTGCAAAAGTATGTCCTGACCGGGCTATAGAAATGATTGAATTAGCAGAGGAATATAAAGATAAATATCCTAAAAAATATCCAAAAATTGATTTGGGAAAATGCTGTTTTTGTGCGCTCTGTGAAGATATTTGTCCCAAGAAATGTTTGAAATTAACAAAGAACGTTTTCCTTTCAACTTTTGAAAAATCCACGACTATTAAATATCCGACACCAGTAAATCAATCAAAATAAATTCGCTGTCGGAATAAAAATAAAATATTAAAATAATCGGGATAACATGTTCCACTACTTTAAGAATATCATTCATGATTAAAGGGTCAACGGGTAGCGTTTCTTTACATAATAATATATTAACATAAAAAAAGAAGGTATTTGAAACTGTTATCAAGATTTATTGCTGCCTGTCATATATTTGTGAACCTGTTTTAAGTTAATAAAAAAGGAAAGGAGCAAAAGAGGGGAATAAGTTTCCCCTTTTTTCATGACTCGTCCTCACACTTTCGATTTTCCGAATACGCCATTTCTTTATCTAGGAAAAAACTGATGACCGTTCTAATAACGACAATGCTTGCTAATATAGCTATCTCTTCCAGGGAAGGATAAGTAATAGTGAGGATAGCATCAGCAGCAATTAAAAATTCCAAACCCAGAAGTAGATAGGAACCGAACTGATGTCTTAAAACTATTTTTTCCCGGTAAGTTTTCCTTCCCCTTAAACGTTTTATTTCCAATGTGACAAATCGAAAATAAGTCAATAGCGCTCCCCATGAGATAATAACAATCGCACCGATACCGATGAGATTTGACATGTAAACCAGGTAAACCATAATCACCTCCTATAAAAAATATTTCAGGATTTTTGATATATTCATAATACGGAAAAAGAATTAAAAAATCCTCCATCTTTTCTATAATTAAATAGAAAATAGATAAATTGTATTGACATGTAAAAAATATTATGATAATATTCTACAAAATACAATGTTAGTATTTCAATTCAATGGAGAGTTCTCATGGAGGGAATTCTTTTTTTATTGGTTTTCAATGAAGGATAACACAGAATAATGACGTTCTTTCATAGCAAGAAGCTGCTTGAAAGAGCGTTTTTCATTATTAAAACAAAGGTGTTCTTTGACAGATTACGTCAAGAACATCTTTTTGTTTTATAAGGGGGCGATAGAGCGATGAGCATTGAAATATTATTCAAGAGAATAATTCCGGAATTAAACAAGATTGCCAAAAAATACAGAGGTTATAATTCTTTTTTTGATGAAAGAGATTTTTTTCAGGAAATGTGTGTTTATCTTCTGATTCGTTATAAAAATGGTATACCCGGTCACTTAAATCATTCCTATATTCTAAAAGGTTGTGAATTTTATCTATTAAATCTTCTCAGAAAGAAGAAGGAAAAAATGAATAGTTGGAGCTTGGAAGATATTCAAAATAGTGAAAGTAGTCGTCTAAATAATCAATTATCTGACAATAGAGAATCTCTTGATGAAATGATAGCCGGAAAGATAGTGGTAGAGAGAATAACAAATGAATTACAATCTATTAGGGAAAAGAAGCTGTTTGTATTTTTATTGAGAGGTTATACACTGAGGGAAATCGGTAAAAAACTGGAAATCTCTCATGTTATGGTCAATAAAATCAAAAAGATGATGATTGTAAAATATAAATTACATGAAAAATTAAACTTTCATGCTGAGAACTGACTATTTAATAGAAAAAAAGGTTACCAAATTTACGAAATTATTACTTTTTAATATAACTATATGAACCGGTTAATGTAATTGGGATTTTCTAATTCCAAATGAAGCACAATGTAAGTGTTTAACTAAAGATTAAAACAGTCGATTCTAATTAATCATATTTTCATCGATAGAAAATCTAAGATAACGGCGTCTTTTTTAGAAAGAAAAATCTATAGAAAAGGCGTTTTTTTCATTTTTTAGGAGGGAACAAATGGAGGGGAATGTATTATTTTCAAGTCAAATAGCATTAAATACCTTTTGGGTATTAATAAGTGTTTTTTTGGTATTTTTCATGCAAGCTGGATTTGGGATGCTTGAAGCAGGATTTATTCGAGCTAAAAATACCTGTAATATCTTAACAAAGAACTTTCTTGATTTTTGTATGGCTTCTTTGGGATTCTATATTTTTGGATACGCAATAATGTTTGAGAGCGGAAACGACTGGTTTGGCTTGAAAGGTTGGTTTTTGATTGGTGCCGAATCAGGAGCGGATATCCCTTTGTTTGCATTTTGGTTGTTTCAGGCTGCATTTTGCGGAGCAGCAGCTACTACCGTGGCTGGGGGAATGGCTGAGCGGATGAAATTTCAAGCCTACCTGGTATATACTTTTTTAATTTCGAGCTTTGTTTACCCGGTTGTGGGACACTGGGTATGGGGTGGAGGCTGGTTGGCAAGTCTTAATTATCTTGATTTTGCAGGTTCTTCGGTTGTCCATACTGTTGGGAGATTAGCAGCATTAGTAGGAACAATTATGCTTAAGCCTCGGATTGGTAAATTTAATCCTGATTATTCAACAAATGTAATCGCCGGGCACAATATACCAATAGCATCTTGGGTACGTTTATTTTATGGTTTGCCTGGTTTGGTTTTAATTGCGGCTCTTCTCTTGGAATTACTAATGGAGAAATTATTGCAAGAGTAGCTATAAATACCAATTTAGCCGCTGCAACAGGAGGAATATCTGCTATGGTTATGGCTTGGATTCTGTTGGTAAACCGGATTTATCTCTAGCTATGAATGGTGCATTAGCAGGACTGGTGGCAATCACAGCTCCCTGTGCATTTGTTGAGCCTTGGGCAGCGATTATCATCGGAGCAGTTGCTGGAATCATCATAGTTTCAGGAGTATTATTGTTGATAAGTTACTATTCGATGACCCGGTTGGTGCTTTTCCGGTACATGGATTAAACGGAATCTGGGGAACCCTTTCTGTAGGTTTGTTTGGTGAGAAAATATTAGGTCTTGCAAATAATGGATTATTCTATGGAGGAGGGCTAAAGCAGTTTGGAATACAGTTCATTGGTGTTATTACAATATGTATATTTGTTATAGTGACTATGGGGATTATTTTCAAAATAATAGATAGTACTATTGGATTGAGAGTAAGTAGGGAAGAAGAATTGAAGGGTTTGGATATTGGCGAACATGGCATGGAATCTTATTCAGGTTTCCAGATATTTATTACGGATTAATGATAGGGAGGAAAAATATGAAATTAATCATGGCGATGATTCAGCCTCATAAATTGCCAGATGTAAAAAAAGCATTGTATGATACGGAAGTATATAAGATGACCGTTTCGAACGCTTTAGGATGTGGTCAGCAGAAAGGATATACAGAGACCTATCGCGGAGTAATTCAGGAAGTAAATCTTTTGAAAAAGATTAAGCTGGAAATAGCAGTCAATGAGGATTTTGTGAAACCAGCTATTGATGTGATCATCAAAGGGGCAAAAACAGGAAGTATTGGTGATGGAAAAATATTCATACTTGATTTGCCCGAATGTATCAGAATTAGAACAAATGAAAGAGGAGGTGATGCAATCGGTTGATATAATGGTTACCAAAATTGTAAAAAAATTACTTTTATAATTAAGGGTAGCAATACCCCAAAATAATATTTGATAAACCAAAAACATTTGATAAACAAAGCTAGTTTTTAGAATGAAAAGGAACAAGGGCGTTCTTACACTGTGTATGCGTTAAGAACGTCCTTGTTTTATTTATTTTACTATTAAGAAATATGTTAGAAAGAAAGTGAGGTTTAAAAAAATGAATTTAATGAATAAAGAAGATGTATTAAAAATTGTCAAAGATGAAAATGTAAAATTTATCCGATTATGGTTTACGGATATATTGGGACAGGTAAAAAGTTTTGCAATAAGAGATACCGAATTAAAAGGAGCTTTAGAAAAAGGGATGGGTTTTGATGGCTCTTCAATAACCGGCTATCAGTCTATTGAAGAGAGTGATATGGTTGCTATGCCTGATACGTCAACTTTCAGAATTTTACCTTGGCGGCCACAGGATAAAAAGGTTGCCAGGATGATATGTGATATTTTGACTCCGGATAGAAAACCATATGTAGGAGATCCGAGATATATTTTAAGAAAAGCTCTAGAAAGAATGAAAAAATTAGGATTCGACCACTATTATGTTGGACCGGAATTGGAATATTTTTATTTTAAGGATGATTCTTCAAATCCGGAAATTATTGATAAAGGAAGCTATTTTGATTTAACGACTTTAGATGTTGCAAGTGACTTGCGACGGGATACAGTATTTACTTTAGAAGAGATGGGAATACCGGTAGAATATTCTCACCATGAGGTGGGTCCAAGTCAGCATGAAATTGATATGCAGTATGCCGATGCATTAAACATGGCAGACAATGTTATTACTTATCGTGTAGTAGTCAAAGAAATCGCCCAGAAATACGGTGTATATGCTACTTTTATGCCTAAACCGATTTTCGGAGAAAATGGAAGCGGTATGCATGTTCATCAGTCATTATTTAAGGGTGATGAAAATACTTTTTACTCTGAAGAAGCAAAAGATCTTTCCGAAACAGCAAAAAAATTCATCGCCGGACAACTTGAAAAAGCCAGAGAAATGAGCGCAATTTTCGCACAATGGATTAATTCTTATAAAAGATTGGTTCCTGGTTATGAAGCACCAGTATATATTGCCTGGTCCAAAAGAAATCGATCTGCTTTAATTCGTGTACCTATGTATTATCCGGGCGAAGAGAAAGCAACGCGAATAGAATTAAGATGCCCTGATCCGGCATGTAATCCTTATCTTACTTTTGCTGTAATGCTGCATGCAGGTTTAGATGGAATAGAACATAATTTTAAAATCACTGAGCCCATGGAACAGAATTTGTATCATTTGTCTCAGAAAGAAAGAAAAAGTTTGGGAATTCAATCTTTACCGGATAGCTTAGGTGAAGCTATCTCACTTACTGAAAAGAGTGATTTTGTTAGGAAGGCGCTAGGAGAGCACGTGTTTTCCCGGTTTGTTGAGCAAAAAAAGAAAGAATGGGAAAACTATAGAATACATTTAACCAAATATGAATTAGAGAAATTACTTCCAATACTTTAATTTTTATAGAATAAATAAGATTGGATAACTACTGGAAATTTAAATTTAAAAATAATTTTGGAAAAAAACCTCAAAATTTTTTAAATAAAATTTCCAGTAGTTGAATTCAATGATAAATTAAACCAATTAATTGATGCAAAGAGGAAATATGAATAGGTTTAAAGGAAAAGATATAAGTGGTTGTGCAACAAGCGGCATAATGGATAAATCAGGTCAACGGTTTTCTGGAAGGGATATTATAGATTCAATCGCTGTTATGCATGAACGTTCAAATGGTCTGGGTGGCGGTTTTGCAGCATATGGCATATACCCTGATCGTAAAAATGATTGGTGTTTTCACTTGATGTATGATGATATTTCAAGCAAGGAGAAAACGGAAGAACGTTTACGGGATAATTTTAAGATATTAAAAAGTGATAAAATTCCCACACGTGAAAAAGTCCATTTAAAATATAAACCGTTACTTTGGAGATATTTTCTACAATCTAAAATAGAAAAGATTAATCTGCATTACAATTTTACTGAGGAAGACTTTTTAGTTAATTTAATTCTGAATATCAACGCTCAAATCAAAGGGGCATTTATTTTTTCCAGTGGAAAAAATATGGGTGTATTTAAAGGTGTTGGCTATCCCGAAGATATCGGCAATTTTTTCAAATTGGAAGAATATGCTGCTTATACCTGGACTGCTCATGGCCGATTCCCGACAAATACCGGTGGCTGGTGGGGAGGGGCACATCCTTTTGGACTTTTAGACTGGACTGTTATACATAATGGTGAAATTTCCTCTTATGGCATTAATAAAAAATTTTTATTAAATTATGGATATAAATGTTCATTTTATACTGATACAGAAGTTATTGTCTATCTCTTTGACTTATTGGTTAGAAAACATAAACTTCCATTTAATATCGTTGCTAATATTTTGGCAGCACCTTTTTGGAAGGAGATGGAAAGAAAACAGCCGGAAGAAAGAGAAGTATTAGAAGCTTTACGTATTGTTTATGCCGGTGCTCTGCTTAATGGGCCTTTTAGTGTTATTGTAGCAAATTCTGAAAACATGATGGGCTTGAATGATCGTATTAAATTAAGGCCACTCGTTGCATCCATTCAAGGGAATAAACTTTACATTGCCTCCGAAGAATCGGCTATCAGGGAAATATGTCCACATCCCGATAAGACCTGGAGGCCTAAGGCGGGAGAACCTGTTATGGGGAAATTGATGGAGAAAAATGGCTAAAAGACCTATACCAACAGAATTTATTATAAATAGAGACGAGAATCAATGTATTTCCTGTCAGGTTTGTGTCAGGATGTGTTCAAATGATGTACATTCTTATGATTCTGAAACCAATGAAATCTTATCAGATAGTTTAAAATGTGTTGGCTGTCACTTTTGTGAAAGCATTTGCCCAACTCATGCGATTACCATCAAACGCAGTCAGTCTGAATTCAAGATGAACGCCAATTGGAGTGCCGGTGTTATTACTAATATTGTCAAACAGGCTGAAACAGGCGGCGTGCTCTTAACCGGTATGGGTTGTGATAAAAAATATCCCATTTACTGGGATCACATTTTACTTAACGCATCACAGGTGACTAATCCGTCTATTGACCCGTTAAGAGAACCGATGGAATTGCGTACTTATATCGGACAAAAACCAGATAAGGTTCATTTGAATAATAAACAAAATAAATTAAGTCTTAATTCCAGGCTCAGTCCACAAATTAAATTGGAAATTCCTATATTGTTCAGTGCAATGAGTTATGGCTCAATTAGTTTTAACGCTAGTAAGGCAATAGCAAATGCGGCAATTCAATTAGGTACTTTTTGCAATACTGGTGAAGGTGGATTACATAAGGATTTTTACCAATATGGGTCGAATACCATTGTACAGATTGCTTCTGGAAGATTTGGAGTGCATAAAGAATATCTGGAGGCAGGGGCAGCTATTGAAATAAAAATAGGACAGGGTGCCAAACCGGGAATTGGCGGGCATTTGCCCGGAGAGAAAGTAACTGCTGAAATTGGTCGGACTAGAATGATTCCCTCCGGGACAGATGCTTTGTCCCCGGCTCCGCATCACGACATTTATTCCATCGAAGATTTAAGGCAACTAATTTTCGCTTTAAAAGAATCAATTAGATATAAAAAACCAATAGGAGTAAAAATTGCTGCTGTTCACAATGTAGCAGCGATTGCTTCCGGAATCGTGAGAGCAGGCGCTGACTTCATATCAATTGACGGATTAAGAGGAGGAACAGGTGCAGCTCCTACTGTAATTAGGAATAATGTCGGTATACCTATAGAATTGGCTATTGCATCAGTTGATCAACATTTAAGAGTTGAAGGAATAAGAAATCAAGTATCTCTGATTGCAGCAGGCGGAATAAGGTCCAGTTCAGATGTTATTAAGGCTATAGCTTTGGGTGCTGATGCGGTATATATTGCCACCTCTGCTTTGGTGGCGATGGGATGTAATCTTTGCCAAAGATGTTTTACCGGAAAATGCAATTGGGGAATTGCGACTCAGAATCCCTACTTGACCAAAAGGCTTAATCCGGAAATAGGGCAAAGGAGATTGGTCAATTTAATTAATGCGTGGAGTATGGAAATAAAAGAAATGTTAGGTGGGATGGGCATCAATGCCATTGAAAGCTTGAGAGGTAATAGAGAACATTTGAGAGGGATAGCATTATCTGATAATGATTTAAAAATATTGGGAATCAAGGCAGCTGGGGAGGCATGAGAAAATGAGAAAAATAAGAATACAAGAAGAATATTGTATGGGATGCAGATTATGCGAAATACATTGCATTACTCAGCATTCTAAAAATAAAAATATTATAAAAACCTATAAAGGCACATATTCAAAACCACTATCGCGTGTTGTGGTGGAAGAGAAAGGTTATATCAGTTTTGCCCTGCAATGCCGGCATTGTGAAGATGCTCCCTGTCTGGATGCATGCATAACTGGTGCGATGTATCGTGATGATAAGACAGGAGCAATACTATGCAATGAGGATAAATGTATTGGATGCTGGATGTGTATTATGGTATGCCCGTTTGGTGCAATTTCCAGAAATTTGCAAGGTGGAAAAATAGTTTCAAAATGTGATTTATGTGGAAACGAAGATATACCGGTTTGTGTGAAAAACTGTCCGAATGAAGCAATAGTTTTAGAAGGAAAATAATTAATAGATCTATTTAAAATAATTCAATTTCAAAAGGGAAATTATAAATTAAAAGGATAAGAAGATGGAATATGTCATAATCGGCAATGGGGTTGCATCGCAATCTGCTATAAAAGCCATTCGTGAAAGCGATCAAAAAAACAGGATAATTGTAATTTCTGATGAATCCTACATCAGTTATTCCAGACCATTAATTTCATATTTTTTAGGGAATCAGGTTAAAAGGAAATCCATCTCACATCTTAACGAAAAATTTTATGAAAAAAATGATGTAGAGCTGATTTTAAATAATAAAGCTGTAAAAATTGATCTGAAAGCACAGAAAGTTCTTTTAGAGGATGGGAAAAAAATTCATTTTGACAAAGTATTAATTGCAGTTGGCGGTAAACCAATTATTCCGGAAATAAAAGGAATTCAATCTGCCGGTGTATTTAACTTATTAAAACTATCAGATGCAGAAGGAATAAGTCAATATCTTAAAGAGAAACGCGTAAGAAAAGCTGTTGTTATTGGTGGAGGATTAATCGGCCTTAAGACAACCGAAGCATTGATGGAACTTGGGATAGAAGTAACGATTATAGAACTTGCAGATAGAATATTATCTGCAAGTTTAAATAAAAAAGCATCAAATATTGTTGAAAAAGCATTAAAAAATGATAATTGCCATTTGTATTTTAATAACACAGTCAAAGAAATAAAGCAGAAAAGAGGCAGAGTGAACGAGATAGTTCTAAGTAGCGATGAGAAAATTTTGACTGATTTAGTTATTATTTCTATTGGTGTCAGGCCAAACGGGGATTTAGTGAAAGATATGCCAATTAAGCACAAGAATGGGATAATAGTCAATCAATATATGGAGACTAATGTGCAAAATATTTTTGCCGCCGGGGATTGCTGCGCAGCAAAAGATTTATTTGCCGAGAAAAACCGTTTAATTGCCATTTGGCCGATTGCAGTAAAACAGGGAAGAATCGCTGGATATAATCTTTCCAGTAAAAAAACGCTATATCCGGGAGGCTTTCCAATGAATTCTGTTGAATTATGTGGGATTCCGGTTATGTCAGTTGGCATGTCTGATCCGAAAAATATTGACTGTGAAATTTTTGAAGAATTTAAACCTAACAAATCGATTTATAAGAAAATGATAATTAGAGATAACCAATTAAAGGGATTTATACTTGTCGGTGACATTGATAGGGCAGGTATTTATACTGGATTAATTAGGAATGCAATTAATATATCATCTATAAAAAATAAATTACTAAAAAATAATTTTGGCTTGCTTAATCTACCGGAAACTTATCGAAAAGATTTAATAACTGAAAAGGAGGTATCCATAAATGTATATTGATGCAAAAGGCATGCATTACCAGAAATTAAATGAATTAATGCATCATTCCATTGATAGGGGCGAAAAGGAAATTGTCTTTAATAATGTGAACGGACACCGTTATATCGGGGCAGGTTTGTGCGGTGAGCTGAATATTAAGATCAATGGAGTTCCTGGCAATGATCTGGCGGCTTTTATGAACGGGCCAACGATAATTGTGAATTCTAATGCCCAGGAAGGGGTCGGAAATACCATGAATAAAGGAAATCTTATTATACATGGAGATGTGGGAGATATTACAGGGCACTCTATGCGTGGAGGAACAATTTTTATTCGTGAAAATGCCGGATATAGAGTTGGAATCCATATGAAAGCATATCGGAATTCATTTCCTGTTATAGTGATAGGTGGATGTGCCGGAGATTTCTTGGGTGAATATATGGCCGGTGGATTAATAGTGGTATTAGGATTAAATAAAAAAGAAGATTGGTCTTTAGTAGGAAATTACTGTGGAACTGGAATGCATGGTGGAAAGATGTTTATTAGAGCAGAATATATAAAAGAAAATCAGTTAGGTAAAGAGGTATTAGTCACAAAATTGAATACCAGTGATTCGAGATTATTAAAAAAATATTTAAAAAAATATTGTAATTATTTTGCAATTAATTATAAGAAAGTGATAAAAAATAATTTTTTAAAATTAATCCCTTCTTCAAATCGTCCCTATAAAGCGGTTTATGCATATTAAGAAAGAAAATCGAAAATAAAAGAGTATTTGATACATAAGTAA
>Ga0272441_10014674_pt1 | contig 11065 bp, 9 predicted proteins | sample SSMProp6N_FD_193582 | JGI IMG/M metagenome (GOLD analysis project Ga0272441, IMG submission 193582) | Marine sediment archaeal communities from Little Sippewissett salt marsh, Falmouth, MA, United States - SSM-Prop-6N | ecosystem: Environmental > Aquatic > Marine > Wetlands > Sediment ...
AGGATATCCACTGCCTAATGGTAGTGAGAGTTTTTTTTCTAGTTTTTGTGCAATTTTTTTAACCTCTTCATCCCTCGTTGTTTTTGCCAAAATTGACGCAGCACCCACAATAGGATAAATATCATCAGCTTTATGTTTTGAAATGATTTTAGGATAATATGTAAGATGAGAAGTAATGTCATTACCAAATCGTTTTTCATTGACATCTGCTGCATCCACATAACAAACATCGGGACGTAATGTCTTAATCACCTTACTAAAAGCATGAACTTCAATTTCATTAAGAGTCATCACTTTACGCATATCATCAATATCAGAAGCAGGAATAATGAGAATTTTGTACTTTGCTACAGATTTTTTGATTTCTTTAGCCATCATTATCCTTTTTTTTGGAGCTATCTTTTTAGAATCACGTACCTTTAGTTTAATCAGTTCAGCATCATCTTTAACAAGCACACCCGCAACCACTAACGGCCCTAGAACTGGCCCTCTTCCGGCTTCATCCACTCCGCAAATCATATAATCATCATAACTAAATTTGCTTTAAAAGATATTCCGATTTTGAAAGAGTACTTTTTTATGACAAAACTATATTCAACCCTTGATTTGCCGCCGTAGCTTAGCTGGTGGAGCGGCTGATTCGTAATCAGCAGGTCAAGGGTTCAAATCTCTTCGGCGGCTCTCCAACCAATTTTTTCGCCTATTGAACACCCATTTTTAATGGTTTTTCAAAGAGGGCTTTTTACACCATCAAACAATATTAAAGGAAGCAAACACAGGTATTATAAGGAAAAACCGGTTAACACGATGACGAGGAGATATAAAAATGTTTGATTATAATAGAGGAGCAAAGGCCGGTGGAGTGGCAGGAATCGTAATAGGTATAATAAACGCCTTCATTTCATTAATAATTTTGATGGGATTAGCAGATATATTATCAATTCCAAAAACAGGGTTTGAAGGAGCCATGATTACGGCACTAATCATTAGTGCCATATTTAGTGGAATTATTGGTGGAGTTGTAAGTGGTGGTATCTTTGGAATAATATATGCTGCGGTTTACAACAAATTACCTGGATCAACAAGTGCTATGAAAGGTTTGATATTTGCAATCATATATTGGTTAATAATATCTGCAGCTTTGGGATATTTTTTATCTTCCACATATGGTATGACATATTTCATTACTTACAATCTAGGATTCGGGTTTGTAATATACATTTTCTGGGGATTTTTAACAGGAAAGCTCTGGGACAGGTACGGTGGCGGCAAAGAGCAACCACTAATCTAATTCCCTCTTTTTTTCTTTTTCTTTACCGAACAAAATAGATTTTATAAGATACAGATAGGTAATTAAAAGACTTTTTTTAGATATAATTCATTCATTCCTATAGATCCGATAGTTAATTGATCTCCAGCTTTGAATCCATATAGATCCGCAACTTGTCTTGGAATTGTTATTACCAAACTTCCATTGATATCTTTTAATTTTCTATACATATAATTATCAAAATGTTTAATAATATAATTTATGACATAGTTAATTGTTTTTAATCAATTTATTTTTATAGGTCTATGTACAATAATATCCTATTCCCTTCGGCGGCTCTTCCCTTTATTCTTAAAAAAATAAGAAAGAACTACCAGACTTTATCAACATCAATATCAACAGAGTCTTTCTTTTTTTTCTTTGGTTTTTTTACACCATTTACCTTATCAAGCAGACCACGAAATTCATTTGTTCTTTCATTAATCCGTTGCCCGCAACTAGCAACCGCAAGCTCTCCCCGTGTCTTTTCAATAAGACCACGGACCATATCCTGTTTTCTTTTTATAGGAACAAGAGCAGAAGGATAGTCAAAACTCATAATAGCACCATAAATATCATCCATATACTTAAGATATGCATTAGCTTTCTCTGGTTCACCTTCTAAGATAAAATCAAGAGCACCTCTGCGAAGCTCTCCAACAACGTCACACAGACCCAGTAAATATGAACTATAGGTCGTCTGTAATGTATCAGGATCAGGCAGATCTTTCCCATCCATTATGTTATACAAACAATGAGCTTCAACAAATTCTTGGGCAGCATTTTCAACAAAACCAGCATGAAATAAATCAGGATGATTTTTTGTTAACTTCAATAAATCTGCAAGTTTTGTAGATGATTGGTTGATAAAGGTCTTTGCTTCTTTGATTTTATCATTATGAAGACATTGTATGGCTTTTCTACATTTGATAATGATATCTCTTGAAGATTTTAATGCCCCTTCCCGGATTTGATCTTTTTCATTGATGTGTTTATCGATCTTTTCAATGATGCCATTTAGATTATTCATCGTCATACAGAAAACAGTTGCGGTAATTATATTTTTCCTATAAATAGCCACTGAACGGGGCTAAAAATGGAACAAAATTGCATAAAGCAACCAAAGTATCGGAGGATTCAGAGAGTTAATCGAACAATTATTTTGTATAATTATTTTATTTTTATACGTATTTTCTTATAGTAAATGCTTGTTCACACAGAAATCAGGTTCTTTTCCATCCAGAACTTTTAAAATCTGCTCTGCACAAACCGTACCTGCTCTAATTTGCCCTTCCTTGGTATTCGCTCCAATATGAGGCGTTAACATAACTGAATCAAGTGTTAATAACGGATTATCTTTTGGAGGTTCTTGCTCGTAGACATCAAGTCCTGCACCGGCAATCTTTTGTTTTTTTAATGCCTCGTAGAGTGCTTTTTCATCAATGGTTCCTCCCCGGGCACAATTAATGATAAAAGCAGTGGGTTTCATTTTCGCTATCATTTCTTTGTTAACAATATGATGAGTTTTTGGCAGATGAGGAAGATGAAGCGAGATGAAATCTGACTGTTGCATCAAATCTGCTAATTCATCCATCTTCTCAAATGCATCCTTTTTCATATTTTCTCTTGAAATAAACGGATCATACCCAATAACATTCATACCAAAAGCCTGAGCAAGTTTTCCAGTCATTCTTCCAATGTTGCCACAACCAATCAAACCAAGAGTTTTACCATATAATTCATTGCCTTTCAGTTGTTTTTTTGCCCATTCACCATTTTTCATTGTCCTATCAGCTTTAGAAAGATGACGTGATAACGATAACATATGACCAATAGCCAATTCAGCCACACTAGATGTAGCACCTGTTGGCGCATTTACAACAGGAATACCGTGTTGTGCTGCTGTTTCAACATCAATGTTATCAACACCAATTCCTGCTCTTCCAATAACTTTTATATTTCCCCCGGCACCTGCTTCTACAATTTCTTTGACTGCTTTTGTTCTCCCCCTAACCATTAATGCATCATACCCTGATACTTTTTTAAGCAGGGTTTCACCGTCCATCTCATCAAATGTCACCTCATGACCTGCGTCTTTTAACAGCTCAATTGCTTCCTTTGCCATTTTGTCAGTAATAAGTATTTTCATAAACAGACCTCAACATCGGTATACAGAATCATATAAAAACGTTTACGCTCCTTATATCGCAGGATATCGGAAATCTATTCCAGGATACTCAGAATCATCGCCAAGCTCTTCCTCAATTCGAATCAGTTGATTATATTTTGCATTTCTATCACTTCGGGCAGGCGCACCTGTTTTAATCTGCCCTGCACTTGTACCGACAACAAGATCAGCAATAAAACTATCCTCCGTCTCTCCACTTCGATGACTGACAACCGCAGTCCAACCCTCATCATGTGCCATTTTAATTGCCTCAAGCGTCTCAGTCACCGTCCCAATCTGATTCAACTTGATAAGCACTGAGTTTGCAGCACCAAGCTTGATTCCTTTCTGAATTCTTTTTGTATTGGTTACAAATAAATCATCACCAACAATCTGAATCTTACTACCAAGTTTTTTCACCATCTCAACCCAGGAATCCCAATCATCTTCTGCAAGACCGTCTTCGATACTTGCAATTGGATATTTCTTACATAAATCCACATAAAAATCAACCATTTCACCACCAGAAAAGGATTTTGACCCGATCTTATAGGTTCCATCATAAAAAAACTCACTAGAAGCAGGATCCAATGCAATATTCATCATACCATCATATCCAGCATTCTGGACAGCGGAAAGCATCATATCTAACCGGTCATTCACATTCGTTAGTTGAGCTGGAGCAAAACCACCTTCATCACCAATAAGTGTTCCACCAGCACCAAACTTTTTCTTTAAAATCTTAGCAAGATGATGATACGATTCTGAAATCATTTGAATACCCTGGGTAAAGCTTTTTGCTCCAGTAGGCATCAACATATGTTCCTGAATGGAATTATCTTGCCCTGCATGTTTGCCGCCATTAATCACATTACACATAGGAACGGGAAGTCGATGAGGAATAACACCAAACAATGCACCAATGTACATATACAAAGGAGTCTGTTTTGAAGCTGCTCCAGCTTTAGTAACAGCCATAGAGACAGGAAGAATTGCATTTGCACCAAAAGTATCTTTATTTTCAGTTCCATCTAACTTCAGCATAATGTTATCAATTGTTTCTTGATGAAGACAATTTATACCAACAAGTTTAGGAGCAATCTTTTTGTTGACGTTTTCCACTGCCTTTAACGTTCCTTTTCCTAGATATCTTTTTTTATCACCATCTCGTAGTTCCAATGCTTCGTGTTGTCCAGCACTTGCTCCACTAGGAGTCATTGCTCGGAAAATTCCATCCTTGGTGACCACATCTACCTCAACAGTCGGATTTCCTCGGGAATCAAGTACCTCTCGTGCTTTAATTTTGATGATTTCAGACATATATCAGTCTTCACCGCACCAGAAATAGCTTCATATCATAAAATTGTTTGTACATGGATAATTAAAAGAATAGTGTCATTATTTTTCAGCTACACTTATTGTCAAACTAGAGGAAAAGCCAACCAAACATTAATCAATCACTTGTTTTTATGGGGTCTGAGTTTGATGAATAACGGTATACAATGTCAGTTTCTTGGCGGATGCAGCGAAGTAGGTAGCCTATCGATGGTTCTAGAAATCGATAGGTTGAAGCTTTTATTTGAATATGGAATGACTCCGAGTAAGCCTCCCTCCTATCCATTGCCTCCACCGCCAGTTGATTTAACGCTTCTGACCCATTCCCATCTTGATCATTCAGGGATGATCCCTTGGCTTTGTTCTCATTCTGATCATAGAATTCTGACAACAAAAGTAACAAGTGAGGTTAGTAATCTACTGCATAAAGATTCTATAAAAATTGCCAAATCAGAAGGATACGCTGCACCATATACTTCTAATGATATTAAGGAGGCAAATCATAGTTACATTCCAATAGAGCCTTCCCAAAAAAGAAATATTGGAGATAATTTTGAAATCAGGGCTCATTCTGCAGGACATATCCCTGGATCACTAATGTTTGAAGTGGTCGGAGAGAAAAGTGCATTATTTACCGGCGATATCAATGTCATTGACACTAAACTTATGAAAGCAGGAAAACCCGTCTGCTGTGATATTTTATTTTTAGAAACAACCTATGCTGGACGTGAGCATCCTGACAGAAAGGAGTTGGAGAAACAGTTTTTAGATAACATTGATGATGTTGTAAAAAGAGGCGGTATTGCAATTATCCCTGCATTTGCTGTTTCACGATCTCAGGAACTTGCCATTATTTTAAAAAATGCAGGATACAATGTCTGGTTTGATGGAATGGGGAGAAAGGTTTCGAAAATATTTTTAAAACATCCAAAACATCTTCGATCTGCTGATGATTTGAAAAAGGCGTTGAATAAGATTAATTTTGTTCATTCTGACCATGGGAGAAAACTTGCGTTAAAATCTGAAGTTATCATTACCTCAAGTGGTATGATGGATGGAGGACCTGTTCTTCATTATATGAATTCGTTGAAACATGATAAAAAAAGTGCTGTTCTTCTCACCGGATATCAAGTGGAGGGGACTAATAGTAGATTACTCATCGATAAAGGTAAACTTGATTTTTATGGTGTGAAAGAGACGGTGGACTGTGAGGTTGCTTATTATGATTTTTCTGCTCATGCAGGGCATAGTGAGCTTATTGCTTTTGCAAAGGCGTGTAAACCTGAAAAAATTGTCCTTTTTCATGGCGATAATAGAGAATTATTGGTTGATCCTCTTCAGGATGTGGCAGAGGTATATCTGCCAAAGACAAAAGAGATATTGAGCTTGTAACGTATCATGTCGCAAATTTTTTATGGTAGCGGTTAAATTAATGAGAAGATAAGGAAAAGATATGGTTGAAAATAGGAGTAACGTCCATGGATGAAATGACGCAACGGCAAAAGTATGATTTGAAACGAAAAATTGAGGAGTTAAAGACCTGTAAAGGAAGGCATACTGAGCTTATTTCGTTGTATGTTCCTGAATCAAAAAAAATATTTGATGTTGTTTCTTATCTGAAAAACGAGTTGTCTCAGTCACAAAATATTAAATCAAAGACGACAAGGAAAAATGTGCTTTCTGCGATAGAATCTATTATGAGTCGATTAAAGCAATTTAAAAATCCTCCTGAAAATGGTTTAGTATTTTTTGTTGGTCATAAAAGCGTTGGTGCTGATCAGACGGAGATGGTGGCCCATATTATTGAACCGCCTCTTGCCATTACGACGTTTCTGTATCGTTGTGATTCCTTATTTTTTGTAGAGCCTCTTGAGCAGATGTTTACTGAAAAAGAGATCTATGGGCTCTTGTTGCTTGATCGGAGAGAATGTACTATTGGTATGTTACGTGGAAGTCGGGTGGATATGTTGAAGTATATGACCTCTCAGGTACCTGGTAAGCATGGTAGAGGAGGTCAATCTCAGAGAAGGTTTGAGCGTTTGACAGAAATTGCGGCTCATGAATGGTTTGTGAAATGTGGAGAGATTGCTAGTGAAATATTTTTAGGAGAAGAAAAAATAAAAGGGGTGTTAGTCGGTGGATCGGGGCCTACGAAACAGTATTTTGTTGAAGAAAACTATCTTCATTACGAGGTTCAAGAAAAGATTATTGATACCTTTGATACAGGGTATACTGATGAATTTGGGTTAAAAGAGCTTGTGGCTGCTGCTTCGGAGACTTTGACGGATCTGAAGATTTCTAAAGAAAAAAAACTGATGAAGCGTTTTTTAAAAGAGGTGACTAAAACAGAGAATAGTTTAGCTGTTTATGGGGAGGCTCATGTACGAAAGGCACTTGAGATGGGGGCTGTTGATACCTTGCTTCTTTCTGAAGAGTTACGGAAATATCGTATTACTCTTGCGTGTCAATCTTGTGAGTATACTGAAGAAAAAACGGTTGATGAAGAAGCGCTTACGGAGTATGCATTACCGAATTGTCCGAAATGTAATTCGACATTAACCATGGAGATTACCAATAAAGTTGATCTTGTTGATGAGCTGTCAGATCTGGCTGAAAAAACTAGTGCTGATGTTGAGTTGATATCCAAAAATAGTGAAGAAGGAGATTCGTTGTATAGTGCGTTTAGTGGTCTTGCGGGTATTCTTCGATTTGCTATTGAATAAAAGGAAAGCCCCCTATAATTATATCTCATTTATTATATAATATGCATTGATGTTGCTTGATAAGATTTGGATTTGATGCAACTGTTTTTTTAACAATTATATTTCAAACCGATGATTATATATATCATATAATATATTATTACTATTGGTAATATAACATGTCATCGCGTGAAGACTTTAATTCATTTATACCCGCAAAGAAAATAATACCAGAATTAACCATTAAAGCAGTACTTATTGGTGGGATTCTTGCTGTTATTCTTGGAGCTGCAAATGCTTATCTTGGCCTCTATGCAGGAATGACCGTATCTGCTGTCATTCCAGGAGCAGTCATGGCTTTTGCTTTTCTGAGACCATTTAAAGGCACCATTCTTGAAGTTAATATTGGAATGATGGGTGCTGCAGCAGGAGAAGCACTTGCTGCTGGAATAATATTTACTATACCTGCTCTTGTTCTTCTGGGAACATGGAGTGAAATTCATTACCTTGAAACAACTCTTATCGCACTTTTTGGAGGTGTGTTAGGTGTTCTTTGGATGGTACCTCTTAGACGGGCATTAATAATTAAAACTGATCTGCCTTTCCCTGAAGGAGTGGCCGTTGCTGCAGTGCTTACCACTACAGTAGGTGGAGAAAGCGCAAAAGATGAGGGCGGTGGCGTTAGTGCAATCTGGCTTATTGTTGGAGCGCTCACCTCAGGGTTGTTTAAATTTGGACAAGTCGCTCTCAATGCTTTTAGTGGCGCAGTTCATGGCATCATTGATATCGGTAAATTTAATATTGGCACTGGAGAAAAGTCAGGTATCTTTTATGGTGGAGTTGCGAGTTCGCCAGCTCTTCTTGGTGTTGGATGGATTATTGGACCAAAGATTTCTTCATTTGTCTTTGTCGGTGGTCTTATAGGATGGATAATTTTAGCACCTCTTATTGCATTGGCAACAGGGCTTCCGATGCCTGGTGTTGAGGCTGCTTCAGAAGAAGTTGCACGACAACAAATTGCAGATGCTCTTGCCTTTGGAAATGGAAATCTTGATATTGGCAGTCAGATCTGGGGGTTCTTTCAGATTTGGGGTAATTACATTCGATACATTGGTGTTGGAGCTATGGTTGTGGGTGGACTATGGACCATCTGGATACTGAGAAACAACCTTGCTGTTGGCATTAAAGAAGCGATTGCTGGGATCACCGGCGGTCAAGTGGAAGCAAAAAAAAGAACTGATGAAGATTTAAATTTTAAATTTGTTTTCTTAATGATTGGCGCACTCACCATCCCTGTTTTTATCTTGTACTCATACATTTCAGGCATCTGGGGTGTTTCGGCAGTGATGGCAGTTTTTGCTATCCTTTTTGCATTTGTCGCAAGTGCTATTGCTGGATATATGGCAGGGCTGCTTGGATCTTCAAATAACCCTATATCTGGAGTTACGGTTTCTGTTCTGTTGATTACTTCATTAATTCTTTTGGTCTTTGGACTTTCAGGAAACGTTGGCGCATATGGTGTGGCAATCCTTATTGCAGCAGTCATTTGTTGTGCAGCAGCAATATCTGGAGATGTTCTGCAATCTATGACATGTGGTCAGATGATTGGGGCTACACCGAAAAATCAACAAATCGCAGAAATGATAGGAGTAATAGCAGCTGCACCAATTCTTGCTCTTGTTGTACAAGCATTAGATCAAGCGTATCATATAGGAAGTACAAGTCTTCCTGCACCGCAAGCATTTCTCATGGCTGGTATTGTCCAAGGAGTTCTTGGTGGTGAAATGGTATGGCCATTTGTGGTAGCTGGAATGGTTCTTGCTTTTGTCCTGATCCTTATTGATTTACCTGTTCTTCCTGTTGCAATTGGAATTTATTTACCGTTCACCTTAGTAATACCCATCTTTGGTGGGGGCATCATTCGATCAATAACCAATCGATATATTGAAAAGAAATATGGATCGGCTGAAGAAGAGGAAATCAGTGATTGGGAGCTTGCTATTAAACAAACAGATGTTAAACCAAAAGAAAAGATTATAAGAACGGGTTTACTTCTCACTGCTGGGCTTATTGCAGGAGAAGCACTGACAGGAGTTATTGTTGCATTCCTTATCATTGGAGGTATCAACTTCGCTATCTTTGATTATCCACCAATACTACCAGGAATGATTGTATTTCTCTTTGTTGCCATTCTCTTAGCATATATCCCACTGAGGGAAATGTTTGCCAAAGAAGAATAAAAAAAAATACAGACCTCCAACTGTTGAAGAAATGCTTGGATATAAACCAAAACGAGCAGATTTTGAATGGGAAACATCCGCTGATGGACAGGTTCATATTAAGGTTCCTAAGTTTACTTCAACCGTTGGTATTTCTTTTTGTAAACTGATCAAAAAAGAAAATAGTTTTACCGCTAATCTGGACGGACTTGGTTCTCTAGTTTGGAAGCATTGTGATGGAAAAAATACGGTTCAAGATATCCTGGATATTCTCAACAAAGAATTTCCTAAACAAAAAAACATTGATCAGCGTCTCTTTTTATTTATCCAACAGATGACAGGTTTAAGATATATCGAATAAAAAAATCTATAAAAAAGTTAAAAATAAGAGGGTTACTTCTTTTTTCCTTTTTTACTTAGATAGCTCATTCCTGCATCTGTTAGCTCTACGACATCGTTAGAGATATAATGAAGGAGTTGTATTTCTGAGAGTTTTCGTATCATCCTATTTAGCTCATCTTCTGAGATATTGAGTTGTTCTGAAGCAGATTGTGCATCCATATCTCTAGAGTACATTAATTCTAATAAATGATATTCTTTTTCATAGATTTCAATTTGATCTTCATATTCCTCTGGTGGTGCGCCAGAATATCCGGAGAGTTTTTCGACATAACTTTGTAGAATGGTATCTAAATTCAATCGGTCAAGCACGTTTCCTTTGGTATCATAAAGGACACAATAATTGCTATCTGGCTCATGTTTCCATTGAGAGACTGAATCCCAGGTATACCCTAATTTATTGATGGCGGATTGTTTTTTCTCATCTTCTGTTTGCTCATCTGCATCATCAAAAGATTGCCTTTTTTCTAAGCGTTGAAAAAAATGGTTTTGCTCTATCTGTAATTGACCTAAATCAATATTACAATGTTCCATCACTGAATTAATTCTATTACCCGTATGTTGTTTGAATTCTGCGATAAAATAAAGTCCTGCCTCTACATCAAGATCGGTATAGACAATCCGGATAATTGACTCAATAGCTTTTCCAAGTTTATATGGTTCAACAGTATCAATATCAGATTGAATGTTGACGGTAAAGCTATCGGGAGAAAATGATTGTTGATCTACTTGCACATATTTTAGAAAATCATAGGATTCTTCGAGTGTTTTCAGTGTTGATCCTATGGTTTTATTTGCCAGTCTCCCCGATGTTCTTCGGTCTGTAACGGTATACAATGCCTTAAGAACGGATTCGAGAAGAATTGAATTTTTAACATTTTTCATATTCACACCAAATCTTATATATTTGTAGAATGTAGGTTTTTTTCCATTT
>Ga0272441_10014675_pt1 | contig 11064 bp, 11 predicted proteins | sample SSMProp6N_FD_193582 | JGI IMG/M metagenome (GOLD analysis project Ga0272441, IMG submission 193582) | Marine sediment archaeal communities from Little Sippewissett salt marsh, Falmouth, MA, United States - SSM-Prop-6N | ecosystem: Environmental > Aquatic > Marine > Wetlands > Sediment ...
CGCTTCGAACCGAGAACCGTGCTGCCCCTTTCGCTCTCCTATGACCACCGCATCATCGACGGGGCCGACGCGGCGCGTTTCCTGCGCTGGATCTGTGATGGCCTGGAACAGCCCATGACCCTTTTTCTCGATTGAATTTAAGAAAGTGAGTATCATCCATGGTTGACAAAAACACACAAGTGGCGGTCATCGGTGCCGGCCCCGGCGGTTACGCGGCCGCCTTTCTGGCCGCGGATATGGGCCTGACCGTCACCCTCATCGATCCGGCGGAAAACCCCGGCGGTGTCTGCCTTTACCGCGGGTGCATCCCCTCCAAGGCCCTGTTGCATGTCGCCCGTCTGATCCACGAAGCGGCCGATGCCGATGCTTGGGGACTCTCTTTCGGCAAACCAAAAATAGACATCGACCGGATGCGGCAATGGAAAATGAATATCGTCAACGGGCTCACCGACGGGCTGGGACGGTTGGTGGTCCAGCGCAAAATTACCCACATCCGCTCCATTGCTATGTTCTCGGACGACCGAACCCTGTCGCTGACGGATGTTGACGGAAAAAAAAGCTCGCTGGGTTTCGAGCACGCCATCCTGGCCACGGGCTCCCGTTCATCAGAAATAGCGATGTTCCCATCCGACGGCGACCGAATCTGGAACTCGAAAAAAGCCCTCGATCTGGAATCGGTTCCCACGACGCTGCTGGTGGTGGGCGGGGGCTACATCGGCCTGGAGTTGGGCAGCGTCTATGCGGCATTGGGGTCGGAAGTGACCGTTGTGGAGATGCTGCCGCACCTGCTGGCCGGTGCCGACCGGGATTTGGTGCGCTTCCTTAGCAAGACCCTGGCGGACCGGTTCAAAGCGATCCTGCTGAACACCACGGTGGCAGCGGTTAAAATCCAGAAAAACGGCGTCAAGGTGACCTTCCAGGGGCAGGATGAAAAGCCCCGAACCCAACTGTTCCAGCGGGTCCTCGTGGCTGTGGGCCGCCGGCCCAATACCGCGGGTCTTGCCCTTGAAAAAGCCGGGGTATCGCTGGATGAAAACGGGTTTGTCCGAACAGACAACCGGTGCCAAACCACAGCGGCAACGATCTTTGCCATCGGTGACGTGGCCGGCCAGCCCATGCTGGCTCACAAGGCCGCCTACGAAGCACGCATCGCCGTGGAAAACATTGCCGGAAAAAATGTGATCGCTGATCCCGCCGCCATCCCGGCAGTGGTCTTCACCGACCCGGAGGTCGCCTGGGCAGGCCTTACCGAAGGAACTGCCAAAGCCAATGGGCTAAATGTCGCTGTAACCCGCTTTCCCTGGACGGCATCTGGCCGCGCCGCCACACTGGGCCGCAGTGACGGGCTCACCAAGCTGATAATCGATCCGGACACCGAACGCCTGCTGGGTGTAGGTATCGTGGGACCCGGCGCCGGGGAGTTGATCGCCGAAGCGACCCTGGCCCTGGAGATGGGAGCCAATGCAACTGATGTGGGGTTGACGATCCATCCCCATCCCACCCTGTCCGAAACGTTCAAGGAGGCTGCCGACATCTTCCACGGCACGGCCACCCATTATTACCGGCCGAAGCGGACCAAAAAATAATCCTGAATTGTGGCTTTTTACGAATCCGTAATATTTGACTTGCATTTATTGTTATGCATGGTATGGTTTCCAAGTCATAAAGGACTGCCGGTGTTGGCGGTCCGGTTTCTTTCTCAGGGGTTGTTCCATTTGTCGAAGTGGCACCTGAAGTCTGAAGCAATGATTATAATTTTTTTTTATTCGTAGGAGGAAGTTAGCATGGCAAATGGTATCGTGAAGTGGTTCAATGACAGCATGGGGTTTGGTTTTATCGAGCAGGAAGACGGTCCGGATGTTTTCGTTCATCACTCAGCAATCAATTCCAGTGGATTCAGATCTCTCAGCGAAGGAGACCGCGTTAGCTTTGAAATCGAGCAGGGTCCCAAGGGGCCTGCCGCAGCAAACGTAACTGTGGTCTAACGCTTCGTTTTCCAATTTTTAAATGGCCTTCCGTGTTAACCGGAAGGCCATTTTTGTTCCCCTCTGATTCACAACCACTTCTTGCGCCTGAAAAAGACAAGCATGCCTGCGATAATGGCCAGGATAATGATCCACACAAACAGATAGCCCCAGCGCCAAGTCAGCTCGGGCATGTGGATAAAGTTCATGCCGTAAATACCGGCGACAAAGGTGATGGGAATGAAGATGGTGGCAATGATGGTCAGCACCTTCATCACCTCGTTCATGCGGTTGCTGATGATGGACAGGTAAAGATCCTGTATGCCGGAGAGGATATCCCTGAAGGACTCGATGGTATCGATGGTCTGGATGGTGTGATCGTATACGTCACGCATGAAAAGGCGGGTGGCTGCACCAATGAAATCAACGTCGTCTTTGAGTAAATGAGCAATGATTTCACGCAGTGGCCAGACCTGCTTTCTCAAATAAATCAACTCTCGACGGATGGCATGAATCTCTTCCAGCATGCCGGCATCAGGATTTTCATCAATCGTCTCTTCTAACGTTTCCAGCCGCTGGCCCACCTTTTCCAGAATCACAAAATAGTTATCCACAATGGCGTCAAGGAGCGCGTATGCCAGGTAACCGCAGCCACCGGCGCGGATCCTTCCCTTGCCTTTGCGAATACGCTCTCGCACCGGTGTGAAAACATCACCGACATCCTCCTGAAAAGTGATCAGAAACGTTTTTCCCAGTATCAGGCTGATCTGCTCCGAAGAGATTCGGTCATTTTCCGTATCGTAATGGAGCATTTTTACCACGATAAACAGGTAATCGTCGAAAGCCTCCGTTTTAGGCCGCTGAGCGGTGTTGAGCACATCTTCCAGGGTCAGCGGATGAATGCCGTAAAGTCTGCCGATGTGCTCCATCAGTGAGATGTCGTGAATACCGTCGATATTGAGCCAGGTGGTGGCGCTGGAATTTAATAGCGGCAATACCTCTTCAACAAGCGCCAACGGCCGCTCTATGACCGTTTCTGCATCATAGTGCAACAAGGCCAAATGAACACCATCCGTTTTTCTCTCTCCCACGTGGACCAAGGTACCGGGTGAACTGCCGGCCTTCTTTGATGACTTCCTGGTGAATCGGGACATTGGTGATCCTATAAACGGGTAGGGAACATAACGCGGATGGATGAGTTAACGATAATGATCCCAGGAACCCATATTTTATGAAAGATAATAAAAGTCTATCGCAAATCGTACGGTTTGTAAATTTAGTTGTCTTCCTGATGCCACCTTGGCGCATCCATTCTTGGCATGCGCTTTCTCATCTGCGTGTTGACGCCTCATTTTTATAAGCATGTCCGAAAACGACTTGTCAGACGACAGAAAACAGCTGAATATAGGCAGTAGCTTAACGGAAATGCGTTTGATGAAAAGCCGGCATTTTCATAACCAAGACTAAAGGCTGCCTATGAATACCCGCATGAATCGTGATGCCTGTGACCGCGCCAGACTGGCCCGGGACCCGCGCTTTGACGGCCTCTTTTTTATCGGGGTCAAGAGCACCGGCATCTATTGCCGACCCATCTGCCCGGCCCCATCTCCCCGGCCGGAAAACATCGTCTACTACCCCTCGGCAGCCGCTGCCGCTGCCGCCGGTCTGCGCCCATGCCTGCGCTGCCGGCCCGAGACGGCGCCGGGTACACCGGCCTGGAACGGCACATCCGCCACTGTCGCCCGGGCCATGCATCTCATTCACCAGGGTGCCCTCGATGGCGGTTCCGTGGAGGATCTGGCAGCACGGCTGGGTGTCGGCGCCCGGCACTTGCGCCGTCTGTTCCGGCAGCATATCGGTGCCACGCCCAAGGCCATTGCGGACCACCAGCGCCTGCTATTTGCCAAACGGCTGGTGGTGGAGACGAACATGCCCATCACCCAGGCGGCCTTTGCCGCCGGCTACGGCAGCCTCCGGCGCTTCAATACCGCTTTTCGCAAGCACGTCGGCCGCACGCCGTCCCAGCTTCGCAGAAGTCGCCCGCAGGCAGGCCATCATCCTGAGTCCGGATTCAGCTGCACCCTGACGATGCCCTACCGGCCGCCATACGATTGGGACCGGATGCTGGCCTTTTTCCAGGGGCGGGCCATTCCCGGCGTGGAATGGGTGGGCGACGGGCGATACCGCCGGACCATCCGGTTGCCGGCCACCCGCGGAACCATCGCTGTGGGACATGCCAAAAATGGCCACGCCTTGGAACTTGATGTGGTCATGACGGACAGCCGGGGGCTGATGAGGGTCGTTGAGCGGGTACGACGCATGTTCGACCTGGATGCCAACCCCAGGGCCATTCACCAGACCCTGAGCCAAGATCCACTGTTGGCCGAACGGATCCGCAAAACACCGGGACTGCGTCTGCCCGGATCATGGGACCCCTTCGAAACGGCGGTGCGCGCGGTGGTGGGTCAGCAGATTTCGGTAAAGGGCGCCGTCACCCAGCTCGGTCGTATCGCCCGCACCACCGGCGCCCCGTATGACGGAGATGAGAAGCCCCATTTGGCATGGCTCTTTCCCGATGCGGCCGAGATGGTAGCCGCCGATATGACAAGCATCGGTATGCCCCAAAGGAGAAAAGAGACACTTCGACAAATTGCTCAGCAAATGGTTTCGGGATCGCTGGAGCTGGACACGCCCGGAGACTTGCCCCGCTTTGTCGATACCATGACAGCCATACCGGGCATTGGAGATTGGACGGCGAACTATGTAGCCATGCGCGCCCTGGGGGAGCCCGACGCCTTCCCCGCCTCGGACCTGGGCATCATAAAGGCCCTCCAGGTGGGGGGCACCCGGCCGACTGTCAAACAGGTGAGGGCGCGTGCCGACGCCTGGCGCCCCTGGCGGGCTTACGCGGCTATTTACCTGTGGGTGGGATAGGAGGCACAATGATCTATGATTATGTTCAAACTGATTTGGCCGGCACCCTGGTTCTGGCCGGAGACGACAACGGGCTGCGGCACCTGAATTTCATCAGCGGACGGCATCCGGTCGCCATCCAAGGGGATTGGCGGCGGGACACGGCCCATTTCATAACGCTTAAAACACAGCTTGCCGCTTATTTTGCAGGCGAACGCAAAACCTTCGACGTCGATCTGCTCCCGCAAGGCACGCCCTTTCAAATGAAGGTGTGGTCGGCCCTTTTAGAAATTCCTTATGGCAAGGTGGTTTCCTACCAATGGATTGCCAGGCGTATTGGTACACCCGGTGCCGTGCGGGCCGTAGGTGCCGCCAACGGTCGCAACCCCATCTCCATCATTATCCCCTGCCACCGGGTCATCGGCAAAAATGGCACGTTGACCGGCTACGGCGGTGGGCTTGATCTCAAACAGCGGCTGATCCAGCTGGAAAACCCGGACGTCTTTTCGGGTTCATAAGAATCAGGGGGCTTGCTCGAACAAAAGATGAATGGCATCGGGGGATTTGAAATCAACTTTGTATCCGGGGCCGATGACGCCCTTGGCGGTCAGCATGATTTCTTTTTTTTTGACGGTGACGCCTTTGCTTCCCTCCATGAGAAGATAGGTGCCATTGGAGCTTTGGTCGGTGAGATAATATTCCCCATCCTTGTACTCGACCAACGCGTGCGTCCGGGATACCCGGTTGTTCACCACCTGGATGTCATTGCTCTTCTGGCGACCGATCTCCACGCGAGTGTTGGTTTCGTTTACAAGGACCACCACTTTGCCGTATTTCAGAATCAGGCAGGATCGCGGCGATTTTTGGTGCCTCGAGGAGGACGTTTTGAGCGCTTTGGCCTTCAGGCCGTAAAAGCGCAGGAAGTCCCCGCACTTCCCGCAGGGGATTTGAGGATTTGGGCCTTTAACGCCCGCCTCGTCAATCGTGTTTTTAAAACCACACTCCTCACAATAGATGATCATGATCGACTATCCGTGGCTCCGGGTGCGAGGAACCCCTTACTCAGGGTAAAGCGTTTTCACAGTGAACGATAAACTGCTATATATCAACTCAAAACCCCTCAATAATCAAGTCTTTTTCGACGGTTCCTTTTCAGACGTTGACCCGGGATTCAACGCATCAATGGTCTTGGCTACATCATCGGCCTTGACCTTGGCCTTGATCGCCCGCCGATGAGCCTTTTCGGCGCCGGATTCGGCATCCTTGATTTCCGTTTTGAGTTCCTCACGGGTATCCAAGGGCACCACACCGGAAACGCCTTTATTTTCCAACGCGTTGAGCCGGCTGTTGAGGTTTTCCAGGGCTGTCTGTTTTTCGGCAGCCGCCTTTTCGGCGACAACGGCTTTTTTACGGGCCGCTTCCAGATCATCGGTCGCCCGGGCAATCTGGGCGGCCAGGCCCTCTTCGGGCGCCGCATCCAGATCGATGTCCTCAGCGGCCATGACCACAGCGGAAACCGGCAACCGGGGCAGGGAGCGCTCGAATGATTTACCGGTCGGGTCGAGAATGCGGTTCTGTTTGATTTGCAGGGGCAGAAAAACAAAAGTCGCATCGGCCGACTGCTGCACAATTGTGTCGGCATCGAAATCCTCAACGATTTCGGCGGCCGCATCGATGCGAATGTCCTCCATAATCTTATTCAATTTCTCCTTTTCAAGCTCAATCCGCTTACCATCGCCCTGCGTCAGCACCCGTAGCGTGGTTTTGTCCCATGGTTCCTTGCGGGTCATCAGATGTGCCAGCAGCAACATCAGGCGACTGGTGGCATTGCCCTGCCACCATACATCGATCCGGCGGCCTTCCCTTGGTTGGGCCTCCAGCCGGTTCCAGGATTCCGGGTCCATGCGCAAGACCACCAGGTTTTTACCCTGCTGGAAAATCAACCTCAGGTTTTTCACGTAGTTGTAGGCGCCGATGCCGGAAATGGCTTTCGCGGATTCCCCCATCCAGTTGAGGACCACCGTATTCGGGCGCAGCGGACCGATGCCCGAACTCTGGATGAGAATTCCCATGGCCTGGGTGAAATCCGGCGCACGAACGGTAAGGGGAAACATGGCGTGGCTGCCGGAAGCAATGGCCTCGGCCAACACCCGGTGGGCCGATTCCTGCGCTTTTCTGGCCGCCATCCCATCACCTTCAATTATCTGCACCGCCTCCGTAAAGCCCGTGCCGCCCTCGATCCAGGCGGAAAATGCCAACAGCGGGACACGACGCTTCGAATCCTGAGTAAACACAAGTAGTTGAGGACGCCAGTCTCGAGCATGCTCAGGATCCTCTCCGGCGGCAAGCAGATGATGGCGCACCTGCTGCAGATGATGGGATCGGGCGCTGTCGGCCCAACGGGCCGGGCCGGCGGTTCGTTTGAGATACTGGTATACGGCCAGCAACAGGGCGATGGCCGCCGCCCCGCTCTTGAGGTCGATGGCCAGCATGGCGCCGACACAGATGAGGAAACCCAGCAAACTCAGCGGGGGAGAAAACCATTTAAAGCGCGGTCGAAATGAGGGGCTTTGGGTTCTGGCCTCGAAATAGGTGGCATAGTTGAGCAGCCCATATGAAATCAGAAAAAACATGGAAACCACACTGGCCACCAGGTTCAACTGCCCTAATGCAATGGTGACAAAGGCGATACCGGCGGAGAGCAGCACGCCCCGTCGGGGGTTGCCCGACGGTTCACTGACCGTGGCAAAAGGCGTCAACACGGAAAAGATCCGGTCGGCAGCCAGGGACTGCAAGATTCGCGGCGCTCCCATGAATGAGGCCATCGCCGAGGAAAGGGTCGCGGCAACGACCCCGGCATCGATGAAAAACCCCACGGCAGATACGGTTTTCATGGCCGTGTAGTTCGACGACAGGACCTGGTTGGGCAAGGCGCCCGCAAACAGGATTGCCACAGCGAAATAGACGACAATCGAGATCCCCACGGCCAGAAACGTTCCCAGGGGGATACTCTTCCCAGGGTCTGCCAGGTCACCGGACATGCTCACCCCCTGGGTGAAACCCGTGACGGCGGGAAAAAAGATGGCAAAGAGAATCCAGAAGGAGGCGCCATTTTCCGGCCCCGCCCAGTTGGCAGCCAGCAACGCCGAATCCCAGCTGCGTATGCCGCCGATGAAAAAAGAGAGCAGTGCGGCGATCAGCAGGGCCATGACCACAAACTGGAAACGGGTGGCCCAGTCCGCACCCAGCCATGCGAAAATAAAAAGAAACGCCACGGCACCGGCAGCAATCAGCTGGACGGTCAACGGATGCACCTGAGGAAAAAAGGCGGCCACCGCCTCGGCGAAACCGATGCAGTAAAAAGCGATGGACACGCTTTGCGCCAGAAAAAGCACCAGGCCGATGGAGCCACCGAATTCCAGCCCCAAGGTTCGCGAAATCAGGTAGTAATCGCCGCCGCCTTTCACCTTGAGGTTGGTTGCCACGGCAGACAGGGAAATGCTGGTGAGCACGCTGATGGCGTTGGCCAAGGCGATGATGACCAGACCTCGGGCCAATCCGACGCTGCCAATCACGTAGCCGAGCCTTAAAAAGAGAATGATCCCCAATATGGTCAGCACACTGGGGGTGAATACACCGGCAAACGTGCCCAGCCGACCGGCCGCAGGGGTGGCACCTGTTGATGATGGTTTATTCATGAATCCAGTTCACTTTCATTTGCCAATGGGCCTGCAGGCGGTTGGGTGTCGTTGATGCAGATGTCCTGCAAGCGGTTTTCCCCACAATAAAATGGACCCATTCGGTTGCGCCGGTTCCTGAACCCATGCAGGTCGAAAACGGCCAAAAGAAACAATTCGCCGGCATCATAGGCGATTGCCAAAAGAAGGTCAAATCGATTGCCGTGACGCCCGCGTAGACAAAGACAATAGTAGCCTACTGGTCGCGGCAGGTGCCTGATCTGAATTCAGCGCTTCGGTATAAAGGGGTTAAGTTTCCGGCAAAAGGGCCGAAGGTAACGATTGAAACTCAGCGCCAAAGGATGGGAACCATCATGAGATCGTTCATTACCAAAGGCAGGCTCGTCGCGGCGACCGTTATCCTCATTCTTCTCGTCGCCGGCTTTCTGGCCGGTGCCCAGCATGGCTATGACCTGGGATATCTCGACGGGGAAAACAGGACCAACGGCTGGTGGATCGACAAAAAAACCCACTATTACGAATCTTCCGAAATCAGAAAAAAGCGAATCAACCTCAAACACAATTATATTTGAACCCACCTTCGCTTCACGGCAACTGAATGCAATATCGGCCAAAACATCTGCCGGCGCGACGTCTTCACCACGCAAAAAATTGCCATCACGTGTGCAATTTTCGTAACCGCTTTACCTGAAGCCAAGCCTGAAAATTTAAAAACTAATTTATTCCAAATAGTTATAAATTGGGCACGCTATTTGCTTGAATAAGTAGATTCGGTTTCCGAATGAAGGGGCGTCAACCCTTCTTAACCGATGGTTTCTTCACGACAAGTAATAATTATAACGATAGCGTGTCTTCACGACATGGACCTCCATCTGAATTGAGCGTCCCTCAGCGAATTTCATCAGTGCGCTGATTGCCTCCTTCTGGCTTTCTCTTCTCCGACACGCTGCAACCACAAACCAAAGCGGTCCCTTTGGCCTCCGGGCATCAGCTGTGGCCCGAGGAGGCGATGCCTTGCGGGAATTGTCTATTCTCGACAGGCTGTTAACCCGCACCCGAAAAATCAACCCCTTTGAGAAAAGGAGGTGATGCCGGCAAACACTATTCCGTGTCGTGTTTGATTACTGTTTAGATCCGCAACTCAACAACCTATCAAGAGGGAGAAGCGCCAATGAAAAGATCAATTCAAACCACTGCCATCGCCATTATCCTGATAACCTGCTTTGCTGCCCTGGTATGGGCCGAAGGCGCCACGAAAGAAGAGGTGATCGCCAAAACCGAGGCGGCGGGAAAACTGGTTCAGGAAAAGGGTGTGGAAATGGCCAGTCAGACCATCGGAGACAAAGAAGGGCCGTTCGTCTGGAAAGACACCTATGTGTTCTTAATGGATCTGGACGGCAAAATGATCGCGCATCCCATCAAGCCGGAACTGACCGAGCGGGACACGCTGCTCGAGGTAAAAGATACCGACGGAAAACCCCTGTTCGTGGAGTTCGTCGAGGTGGCCGGAACCAAAGGCTCTGGCTGGGTGGACTATATGTGGCCAAAACCGGGAGAGGAAAACCCGTCGCCCAAGAGCACCTACATCTATCGGGTGCCCGACACCCAATACTTTGTCGGGGCTGGAATTTACAAATAGCCTCCTGTAAACTGCCATTTCGTGTTTAAAACGAAATGAGGTGCCGGTTCATGATTGCCGGGAACGTGAACTTTTGCCGGGCGATTAACACGCCCACGTATTATAACGAGCCAGCGCAGAATAACCGCGCTGGCTCGTTATATGAACCGGTGGACTAAGCCAAAAAACCGTCAGGTTTCTCTCAAGTCGATGATCATCGATACCCGGTTGCGAGGAATTGCGGATAAAAACCATGTTCGTTAATTTCCGTTTACCGTCTTCCTCAGCTTACCAGAGCACTTGAATGTCACCACCCGTCGTGCCGGAAGGATGGCATCCTCACCGGTGGCCGGATTCCGGCCTTTCCGCTCATTTTTATTCTTCACGCAAAATTTTCCGAACCCACTGACCAGGATATCTTCACCGGAGGCCAGTGAGGCTTTAATCAATTCGAGAAGCGCTTCAACGGTTTCTACGGATTGGTTCTTGGAAAATCCGAGATCATTGTAGACCTGTTCCACGATGTCATGTTTCGTCAGTGCCATGTGTGAATCTCCATCTGTAGGTGGGATGAATCCACGTTCGCAAAATTTCCTATTCTTGTCAAGGAGTTGGTGTTCTTTGACAGGCTCGGGAAACATCCACGCATGGTCTCCGGGCAGCAGGCTTGTCAGCATGGACGTCATGGTGCGTCATCATTCGGTAAATAGTGGGCGGAGTATTGAATCTCCGGATCCGTCATCTACCCCATACTCGATTGATCCCGGGGTCAACTCGCTGACGGGTCGCTTTGGCGCCTCGCGCTGCTGGCCGTTTGGTCGGCCAATGCCTGAAATCGTCTAGCCTCGGTCTCGTTGCCTGTGCTTTGGTA
>Ga0272441_10014676_pt1 | contig 11064 bp, 9 predicted proteins | sample SSMProp6N_FD_193582 | JGI IMG/M metagenome (GOLD analysis project Ga0272441, IMG submission 193582) | Marine sediment archaeal communities from Little Sippewissett salt marsh, Falmouth, MA, United States - SSM-Prop-6N | ecosystem: Environmental > Aquatic > Marine > Wetlands > Sediment ...
CGATTGCTCGAGCCAATGCAATTGCTTCGGATTTCTTCGAGATAGCCTCGCCTGATCTGCTAAAACGGATGAGAATATTACTTTCCTCATTGATAGCTCGGATATATGCCGGGTCGTCGTTTACAACACGAGCGAGTTTCGCCGCTCGTTTGAAGAATGCCAGCGCATCGGGAAACTGCTCGAGATTTCTGTATATCATGCCTATAGCCTGGCATGCCTTAATGATGTTGGTGGTGTCCGAGTAAGTTTCAGCGGTTCGTAATCCACTCAATGCATTCTCAAGGGCGCTATCGTATTCCCCGAGCAGGAATTGATAGGTCGCGAGGCTTATATATGCATCAGTTGCGGTCTTCGGATCTTCATCCGCTTGAACTGAATCGAGAATCGACCGAATGACTTCCGCGGCTTCGCGTTCTCTATTCAGTATTCCCAACGTGGTCGAGAGTGATTGTCGCAGATTCAGGCGGAGAGCATCGGCTTCCTTTGTTCTCACCGATTCGATAACGGCAAGTCCGCGGCGTAAGGATTCCAGTGCGTCTTCAGAGTCTCCAATCTGCGATTGTATACTCCCGAGGACACGAAGCGCATTTGCCTGGTGGTGGAGCATATCAAGAGAATCCGCAAGATCGACGGCTCTCTCTGCAATCAGTATGGCGGATTCCGGTTCTGTTTCCAGTAGTGAAATGGATTGCGCAAGCAATGTATCAATCTGATTTTGGGCGCCTGCATCGGCGAAGAGATTTGTTGTCATTGGCAGAGCAATGATTAACAAAGAAAGGCTTATAGTGCTCAACGAATGTTTCATGTGGGTGCAAATCTTTATCATAGAAGGGTCAGTTCAAATGATGTGATTGGCATAACCGTTCATTATCCACGGTAAGAGAACTAAAAAGCAGGATTCAAATGAAAACGTTCCATTGAAGATGACGTCGTCGTTTCGGAATCCTGGAAAATCCACGAAATTACGTGATAATAACGGATAAATGATTATCCTGCACCAGATAATTCAATGGACGCGTTTGCAATGCGCGAGGAAATTGATTAATGTGTGGAGAGAGCCGAAGAATGTGTATTCGAATTATAGATGTACTTATAGAAAGAGATGTGTTTGATGGCAACAAGAATCTATGTGGGGAATATCGCATCTGTAACGACCGAAAATGATATCCGGGTTCTATTTGAATCCGTGGGAACGGTAACCAGTTGCGAACTGGCCGTGGATCCGTTCAGGGGACAATCCCGAGGCTTTGCATTCGTGGAGATGGAAACGCATGACGAGTATGAGAAAGCCATCGAGGAATGCAACGGGAAGGAACTCGATGGGAATGCCCTGGTGGTGAAGGAGGCGCGTCCTCCGGCTGAGAGAAGTTTCAGCTCGGGTAGTAGATCGGGCGGTCAGAGACAGGGTAAGTTCAAGTCGGGTAAAGGTAGCCGGAGGGGAATCCGGAGAGCGAAACGTGCCAGAAAGGGAGCTCGTTAACCCGGATATCTCACGGATATTTTGCTCCAACGTTCAATAAAACATCGTCTGCTTCGTTTTGTTCGATCAGTCGCTTTCACCGTATCTCTGCATAGCTATCAGCACTCAGCGGTCAGCCATCAGCTTTGGAGAGATAGGAAATCCGGAGTTGATTAAGAAAGCTTCGCCTGTTCTGAGCGAGACGTAGTCCCTGAGTCTCTTCAAACGGATCGCAAACCCGGATAGCACACGCGTCTCAGCGGTTTCGTAACGAAGATTGATGAGAAATACCGATTTATGTTGAAGCGACGAGAGAACCAATAGTACATTTGAAGAACTGTTAGACCATTGTTACTGTAAAGACTAAACAACCACTATTTTGTTGATATTGGAGCATCCCACGCAAAATCGAATTCGCCGACGATGTTTGATTCGTGTGATTCCTGGTTCTCGGAATCACATGCGATTTCCAGGAAATAGTAGTTTGTATTCTCGTCACCTATACCACAGGTGAATTCAAGTTCAGGGGGCAGTTCTGATACCGTCAACCACGGTGTTTCGGCGGCCGAAAAGTAGGGCGATGTATGGCGATAGAAGTCATAGGTGGCCGCTCCCGGAATGATATTCCAGGTTAATCTTCCAGTGGTCGAATTGACGCGATCAGCACTCACTATCGGTGGATACAGATATGCAGTAACATAAAAAACGCCATTTTCAGTACAGCATATGACCGACGGACAATCCACCAGATGATTCGTCTTGATCTTATTGATGCTCCGTTCAGGAAGACCTTCATTTATAAACGTCAGATCCTCCAGTTCCGGAACCCAGATTGCGATCCCTTCGGAACGAGTCACGGGATCGTGCCAACCGACGAAGAGCGTATTATCGCTATCCTTTCCCACTGAAGTCATCTGGAGATCCCAGAATTCGACGTTCCATGTCATGCCGTAATCTTCTGATGACCAGAGACCGGATGAGTATGAATTGTCAGGGAATATTCCGTAAAGCATACCATTATCGAGGAAAACCATGTCGGAAATAATTGGCGGGCCGATAGCGTTATTCCATGTAATCCCATCATCCGAATAGAAAATCTGACCTCCCCCTGATACAACAATGTGGTTTCCGAAGCAGGCCATGGATACGCAATCGATCCAATCGAAGTATTCTATCGTATCCCAGGATATTCCATCTGTCGACTTCATGAGGCCGTATCCGAAACCAACGTAATAGGTTGCATACGCAGGAGAGTACATGACGAAGTGTGGTATAAAACACCACTCGAGGATTTCGAACTGCCCTATCTGACGATTGAACGCCCATATACCATCGGACCAGCTACTGTCTCCAAGAACGACTATGAGCGTGTCCGCATTCAAATGATATGCATCCCAGATGGACAGATCGGAGTATGAATATGCATGCCAACCCATATCATCATCAATGAGAAGGCTGTCTGATGTACAGAGGACCGAATAATATGGTTCGGCCGTATGAAAGTAGCAGTTATTTACCGTGATATCAGTAGGACCATATCCCTGCCATGCGTGTCCGAAACCCGAATTGGCAATAAGGAGAATCCAACAGGTGGCCGCCGCGATGATTCTCATGATTCTCACTCCTTTTCAAGACTCTTTACTACTACTCGTCGTCTCCTCTCTCCGTGCTAATCAATACGATTCACCCGTCAAACACAATTGTATCATTACAAGGATCGCCACCGTTTTCTTGCTGTAGCCCCGGCGCTCTGCGCCGGGACGTGCACGCCGCAGAGCGGCGTGGCTACACCCTCACTGGTGATCCATGCCGCTGATATCGTACCATTGTGTTGATGGGCTTGCTGCGAGCGTTGATTGCTATCTCCGACACGGTTATCACTTCTGTGTCCTTTCGTGGATCATGCGCATATTCCGGTGAGGAGCCAACAGAACAATGAGAGAACCCATATCATGCCGGTTGACCGGAGTTTCATCCATGTCCGGATGAAGGGGTATATACCGTGTCTATTCCGGGAAGAGGAATCCGGCTAGCGGGATCTATTATAGTCGGATCGAACGATGTTTCGGATCCCTTCCATATAGGGTGTTGGTTCAAGATTGAAACGTTTTTCGAATTTCGTGCTGTCAAACACATAATCCCGGTCGTATTGATACATCATTTCAACCATTTCCCGCATAATGGGGATGAATAGTCCGATAAGGCGTACGATGAATTTTGGCGTCGCCTGGAATCCGGGTTTCTTTCCCATCTCATTCGCAATGAACTCGACCCATTCCTTCCCGGTGGGAGGGTTCGCCGCAGTGGGAAGGTGCCAGACTTGATTATACGCATCCGGAGTATTTCCCAGGATAGCGGTCGCTTCGCCCGCGTCGGGAGTATACGTGAAAGAATGTTTGTACTTCGGTGAACCTATCCAGTAGGCTTTCTTGCCTTTCGCTAAATTGGCGAACACCATTTCCGTGAGAATGCTGGTGTTTTTGATCGAAGGTCCATAGAAATCCGCGGATCGTGCAATGAGAGCTTGAATATTTCCTTTCTCAACCTCATCCATCAGGACGGTTGCTATATTCTTTCGAACCATTCCCTTCCTGCTTGCCGGTCTCATGGGGGTATTCTCGGTCATGAAGGCGAGATGTTTCGGATCATACATATAGATGTTGTCGAAGAAAACCAGTTTTGATTGATGCGTTCTGCATGCATGGATCACATTACTCATGATCGCGGGCCAGTTGGTTTCCCAGATCGTAGCGCTGTACGGTAAACCAACCGTCAGATAGACTATATCGGAACCTTCGACCGCACGGACAACGTTCTCCGGTTCGGTTAAATCAGCGGGATAGAGTTGGTCATCCTTATGTACGGATTCAGGATGTCGACTCACCAGTCTGATGTCATCAGTATGATTTTTCAGAGCCTTTGCCAGCTCAACTCCTATTACTCCACCTGATCCGAGTATGGTCTGCACTATGATTTCTCCTTCTGTTTCGAACGCAATGTATGCATTAATCTTTCCTTTACATCGACCGGGATAAACGCGGCATTCAAAGCATTCCTGTTACATGTCATGAATTCATCCATTCCCCATCCGAATGTATCGGATAGTTTCTCATACTCCTTGTTCAATGAAGTATGTGATATCGTACGAGAGTCAGTATTTACCCCAACAGATATTCCACTCCTGAAGATGTTATCTATCTGATGATCGGAGTATGAATTATAAACATTGGTCTGCACATTACTTGTGGGACATACTTCAAGATGGATGCGATTCTCTTTTAGATATTCGATCAATGCCGGATCTTCTATACTTCGAACACCATGTCCCAGGCGTGATGGATTAAACCGCTCGAGAGTTTCCCATACATGGTCCGGACCCCGGACTTCGCCGGCATGTGCAGTACAGGGGATTCCTTTCTCCATGGCATACTGAAACGCGCGTACGTGCGCCTGAATCGGGTTTCCCGCGGTGTCAGCCGCTATATCAAAACCAGCTACATAACCGTCGCGGAATTGTTCAACGAGTCGTATGGTTTCCAGGCTCTGTTCTTCGGAATAGAAACGAAGTGTACAGAGTATGATCCGCGCTTCAATTCCGGTCTCCTGAATTGCCCGGTCGGTTGCTCTGTTCACTTCATCGACTACTTCAGCAGCTGATAATCCCTGATCAATATGAAGCAGAGGAGCAAACCGGATCTCCGCATATATGACATTGTCCCGTTTCAATTGATCAAAAAGATCCAGCGTTACGAGTCTGAGATGATCCGCAGTTTGCATGAGCTCTATTCCGCTTGTCGCCCGCGTAAGATAATCGGCGAGATCCGTACATTTCGGGGGAGCGATGAATCGAGCGTTGTATTCGTCAATGCGTATTGATGGATCGATTCGGTATACAACGTCATAACTCAATGAACAGTCGAGATGAAGGTGCAATTCGACCTTGGGAAGAGAAGCCCAATCCGATATGGAATTCCCGGAAACTGTGGAAAGAGTAAGATTGTTCACACCGCGTTCTCCTTTTAAAAGGCTCATGCTGTTCGTCCATCCGCCCTGGCGGAAAACTACGGGTTTACCCGCGAGGCTCCATATCCCGATCAAATCTCATGACATGAGTTCAATAGTAAAAAACAAAGAACACATGGCATCATCTGAGAGTAGTCACCTGCAATCACACGATCCAATGTAGAGCAATCGAGGATCCTAGTGTCAGGAGTAACTAATCCGATCGTGCGCAAAGAATACCGGCGGGGATGATCGAAACTGAAAATATAAAGAGGAATATGAATCCCGAACCTACAATGCTCCAGAGGAATCCGATTCGAGTAGTTGCAGTTGATCCCATGATGGCAACGCAGAGTCCGAAAAGAACGGAAATCAATATTGATACCTTCAAAAAACGGCGGTACCCGGCTTTGAGATAGGCAGACAGCGCTATGTATGCACCAAGCATAACGGGTAGTGCCCACACAAATGCGGAAATGAGTATCGAAGGAGAGGATATGATGCCTGAGATTCCAGGCATATCACTATCTGTACTGAGGAACAGTAGACATACACCCATGCATGGGATAACCGGCCATATAAAGATGACTAATCTCTTCATGTTGTTCCTATCTCCAAAATACCTGTAAGTATTCCATTTAAAGAGATATCAAAATGTATTTATGCTGGATGGCTTAAAGCAAACAGGTTTTGTGATTGTCCGATTGTATTTACGGCATATCAGTTACCTGTATGTAGTCGAGTTGATCTGGAGAGGTTCCATGGCGGAGTATGGTTACGGCGTTCGATTGAAGCTATGATTCATATGTCTTGATTCTCAGAAGATGAATAGTCACTCCGACGGCTATTCCCAAAAGGATTAATTTGATCGAAAGCTGAGTTACTACTATACATGCAGCGTATCCTATGGAAATCCAGAGAAGTGCGATGGCGAAGATTTTTCTCCTGAGGGAGATTCCTTTTCCTTCACGATAGTTCCTGATGTATTCCCCGCACCATCGATTGGTCGTCAGCCAGCGGTAAAACCGCTCCGAGCTTTTAGCAAAACAGAATGCAGCGACGAGAAGAAACGGCGTTGTCGGAAGGATAGGGACGAAAATACCGATTACTCCCATCGCTACGCAGAATGAACCGGTCGCCATTAGCAGTAGACGTGTGAAGCGTTTGATCACTCACCTCTTTGTGTGGATCGCTACCTCGAAACGGAAGAATCCGACTTGGGGAATGTATGGAAGAATATGGAGAGTTTTTCGAGAGTACAATACACCGGTTTTACGGGCACTATGCTAATGTCTGAACTACCTGATGTCCAACAATGCAGACAGTGATTGGTACATGATGCTGCATGGATATTCACTGATAACATTTGGATATTCCGTATTTTACTCATTGATAGGATCCTCGGTCAGATTCCTACGTATTGGGTCGGTTCGACAAAAGCGATCTATGAAAGTGGACTCATAGGCCTGTATTGCTGCTGATATTTTTACATTATTTCGTTTACATATTCAACGAATATGTCTTCTCAAGACAAAGAGAATACGCATTCGCTGAATTTATCGTGGAGAAATAGAGGGCAAATTCAAGTAATAAAGCGCGTTGGAAATCATGAGAATTGAAACCAAATCGGATCGAATTTCGTCTTCTATCAGGAGGAATATATTCCGAGGAGACTATAGTCACTCAATCAGGGTGTCTTCATTGCCCGGATTCCTGAATGCGACCAGCAGGCGAGAAGAGCGACGAAAACCCGATCCTTGACCGAAGATAGAATAAATGATAGTGGATTGGATCGAGTAATACGTTGAGAATGGATCAAACAATCCCATATGGGGGGAGAATTACCATGAAAAAACTGATACTCGGACTACTCATCGTTACGCCTATTCTTACATGTACTGTAAGTACCAGTGGAAACGCGAATGGACCCGGAGTACTCAATTTCGAAGAGTTTGAACGGGGGATACAGAAAAGGTTTGACGTTGATCCTCAGTGTAAACTATCAATCTCCATTGATGACGCGGAGTTGGAGATAGTTGGGTGGGATCAATCTGAGATGGCCATAGAGGGCACCGTCATAATCTCCGCACCATCCGAAGAAAAGGCGGATGAAGTCTTCAATACATTCAGCCTTGATGGTCAGGCAAACGAAGTCACGATGGAAATTAATGCGGGTTCCATTCGAATTGAGACACGTATGTTCGGATGTTCCTCTACTCGGAGTTGTCATGCGCTCGTCAGATGCACGATATATGTCCCACATACCGCACTGATAGATCTCGATCTCGACGACGGTCAGGTACATCTTTCCTCTCTTTCAGGGAGAATATATGTCGACGGGGATGACCTCTCCTTTGTCATAAACAACATAAGATCAGATGAAGTGAAACTCCATACCGATGATGGCAGAATAGAAGGAACCGGAGTCAACGGACATATCGAAATCAACACCGATGACGCGGAGATTACATTGAGAGAATCGATCCTTCATGGAATGAAGATTTCACTTGATGACGGATCGGTGGATGTAGAAACCCCGATTTTTAAGGGCGAGAAGTATTCCGTCTCCTCTGATGACGCGGACATCACTTTGCGGATCAAAGGTGATGCCCATCTGGACATAGATGTCACGAAAGACAATGGCACATTTGAATCGGATTTTCCTGTTAAAGGCCGACTCGGGGAAAACGAAGTAAAGGGTTCTGTTGGAAATGGCGGTGCAGAGCTTGCCATATCCACGGATGACGGCGATATCAAGCTTCTGAAAATGGACTGACCCGCGTTTCTCACCGACTTTCTACTGCAACCACGGAACTGCATGTGCTATCATTGTTATTCTCGCTCAGCCTTCTCACCGTATCGCAGGGGATACGCCTCCGAGGGCTTCGCTCGTATGCCTTGATATCATACGCATTTCCGTGCTTTCGTGACGAAATCCGGTGAGAAATGCGGGCTAACAGAATATCCTGTCACATCGATTATGCACGACACACAATTCAAAATGCAGAATTGTGCCTGAGAGAATCAGTCATTGTTAACGCTTCCGGTTTCGTTGTATCGCTTTGTTAACTAAAGCGAACCAATACGGATTACCAGTTCTTCAATGGGATTCGCCCGAAACGCTACTCCCCTCAGCTCTGTATCAGGGCATTCCGAGAATGACGTCTACGGAATATCTGTATCAAACCAGTCATAACCTACAGGAGTACTCGGTGCAGACTGATCTCCCGGTGAATGTGCGATAACACGATAATACCGACGATCTCCGGGAAGCGGCGCTTCCCAGCCTGTCCGGGTGAATGTCCCGGTTGTATCGATTTCATACCCGGACCAGGATTCCGATGACGAGTAAACCTGATACGATGTGGCTCCATCAACGGGATTCCAGCTGAGAACCAGAGATGAACCGATCTGTTCTATGGAGACTGCGGGTGCGGCTAGACTGCCCTCACATTCATAGTCGATTACCACGACATCGTCGATCAACGCTTCGATGAGTGATCCCGGATCGGTATCCCATGCAGTGAATCGAATCCGTACTTCTGATGTCGGTGACACGTAATCCTCGACAAACCAGCGCATCTCGGTCCACGTCTGTCGCGTTTGGATCTGTTCCACGAGTACCCAGTTCGATCCGTTGTCATTGGATATCTCCACAGTGAGTGGATCGTCCCACTGTGTACAGATATGATACCAGCGCCAGTACCCGACCGACGGATGTTGGGCTGAACTCAGATCGAGCACCGGAGAAAGCAGGCGCGTCGGACCACCATCCACATCATATGATCCCGCACCGGATCCCGCCTGTGCCTGCGTCACATAACACAGAGTACCGGAGGGCGTATGATCGTCTTCTGGCTGTGTGACCTGTGCCGTGCCGGAATAGTAGACTTCCTGGGGATCGGCACGCTCCCAATTTCCCGTCGAAGCCCCGGCTGACACTGTCCATCCCTGATTGGTTTCGAAATCGTCGGTGAACAACGGCACGATTGATGTGGCTACTATTGTCTGGTACGTCTCGGATGGGGCGTTCTCCGGATCGGTTTTTTCGCCGGTGATTTCTTCTTCGGCGCTGACATACCAGCGAATCCGGTCATAACAGACGCCCGCTGGTAATGTCGCCTCATAGTGGTTTGGAGACGGTTGTGTCATATCTATAACACTGAATGTACTGCCATCAGTTGAGTAGTGCAGTTTTCCCGTTCCGGATACCGGCGTCCCACTTGCGGCGGAAACATCAACCGGAAACGTTACGGGCTGGCCTGGATCAGACGTTTCAGGGCGGCCGTCAGGGTAGTTGAAACCGAGGCGTAGTCCCGGATAATCAATGTAGCAGGCCGCATCTCCCACACTGTTGCAGCCGTACTCGATGCGCATATAACCGCCTTCGCCCCAACCTGAACCCCAGGAATTCCGCAGAAGCCAGATCCCGCCGTCTCCCTGATTATCGTCCCACCCGACAAGTACAACAGCATGATTGGTCCAACCCGGGGAATCCGAGTTAAAGATACCACCGGAGTAGTATTGAAACGCGTTGTCCACATAGACACCCACCGAAATAGGACCATAATCCAAGATAGCCTGCTTCATGGCATCGATTGCGGGGATACCGGAACCGGTTCCTATATACGACCATCCATCCGCAAGCGTACCGTGAGGATAGGGACATGCACAGGAAACGTCATTGGCAACATACGGAAAATCTTCCTCTAACACGTATCCCGTGTCATCACACGGGTCTGTTTTCCAGATGTGGTAATCATGAACAAACCATCCGCCCCCACACCCGTATCCCTCTGAATTGCATGAAACGAGCCATTGTTCAGAGAGGTTTTTTGTTATACCGTCCCTGATCTTGATATTGCATTCCAGGGCGCCCACAGTGGCGAACGCCCAACAGCTTCCACAAGAACCCTGGTTCTTTATTGAGGTACATCCATCGTAGTCACGCCAGTCGTAACTTGCGGGGAGATCACGCCGGGGGATACATGGATCGAACCGGGCATCCTGCCGCCATCCATCCGGTGCGACAAGTCCGCAGAGTTCATCGATAGACCGATCGGTGGCACCGTTTTCATCCACGGTAAATGTCCAGCCTTGTTCACTGCCCTGATCACGCAGGGTCGCAAGGATCTCTTCGTGACTCTGTCCTGATGCTAATGCGGAAAGTACGGAAAGCGTGAGAAGGAGCGTGGTTATGTATCCCACAAAGGTTCTCATGAATAACTCCTCGGTATGGATGTAAATCGCACGTATGATACGACCGACAATCGCGGGGGGCACGTTTGCAGTGCTAAGATTCCCACTTGAGTCATGAACAAGATCGGAAAACCGGCAGCGAAGGCAAGTATTTACCCGAAATAGACGTGATACTACATCAAACTGATACCGTAGTCTCAATTCGTTTCGTATTTCAAAACCCGAACGATCAATCGTCTTGCCACTCCTTTAAATCCAGATTGGTGCAGTTATTAGATTCGAGGAAGGTAAAATTCCCCTCGAACATGCAGTTGATTGCTGAAACATCATCACAGGTAAATAGATAAAAAGCAGTCCACGAATTGTCCCGGATGGTACAATCCATTAGAAATACATCCATGCAA
>Ga0272441_10014677_pt1 | contig 11063 bp, 8 predicted proteins | sample SSMProp6N_FD_193582 | JGI IMG/M metagenome (GOLD analysis project Ga0272441, IMG submission 193582) | Marine sediment archaeal communities from Little Sippewissett salt marsh, Falmouth, MA, United States - SSM-Prop-6N | ecosystem: Environmental > Aquatic > Marine > Wetlands > Sediment ...
ACCTGCGTCCGTGCTTCTCGCCCGATAGCACGCGGATCTGCTACGAGCGGCGGGACGACACGGGTTATTTCCAGGTCTACGAGGTCCCGGCCGCCGCTGGCGCCGAGGTGGCTCTGACTTCGTCCGGCTACGACCATCGCTTTGCGCGCTGGGCCGCCGACGGGACTATCAGCTACCAGCGTATGGACGACGACGATTACTGGCAGATCTTCGAACTGGCCCCGGATGAGTAGACACCGCGTAGTTGCATCAATGCTGGCGGCAACCTGCCTGGCGTGCCTTGCGCGCGCCGAGTCACAGTACGCCTACGGCTTCCATTCGTGGGATGAAGGCTGCGACCTGCTGGTGATGAATGGGAAGACCGGTTGGTACACGCGCTACCAGCCGGTCTGGCAGAGCGTGCCGCTCTCAGAATTGGAGAAAGCCTGCGGCGAGGGTTTCACCATCATCATGGGCCTGTTCGAGTCGTGGACCGAGGCATTCCCCGCGGATCCGGCCGACTGGCACGATTTCGCAGCTCAGTGCGCCGGCGTGGCCGACTACGTAGGCGACTACGTCCACATCTTCCACGTCGGCAACGAGATGGACGTGGGCCATCTGCAGCCACTCATGGAGCAGTTTGCCCCGCTGTTCCGGATGATAAGCGATGCCATTCACTCGGTCAGGCCCGACGCGATCGTCTGCTGCGGCGCCCCCATCAACTTGTCTTATTTCTCCGAGATGGCCGATGTGCTGGGCGACGAGCCGGACGGCTATCAGTCACACATCCGCGTGGAGGAGCTGTTCTTCGAACACATGCGCGTCGTCCCGGGCGCGCGTCGCAAACCGATGTATGTCACGGAGTTCATGCGGCTTCCTTACTGGCCGTCCGCGGCGCCCGATTTCTTCTTCGAGATACAGGATTGGAACGCCGCCAACCCGGAGCAGCAAGTCGCGTGTGGCTGTTGGTTCGTCTACTACCTGGCGGGCTGGGAGGAAAGCTCCCTGATCAACATCCCGCAGGCGGTCGACGACTGGTCGTGGATGACTGCCAACACGGCGATAACGAACCAGTACGCCGCCAGGCCGATAGCCGGCTCGGGTTACTCGGCAGACGTATTGAGCGAGTCGTCGGCGGAGATCTCCTGGGAGACGGATGTCGCCTCGACGACGCAGCTCTCATGGTATGGCGATGGGGCCTCCGACTCTGACTCCACACCTCTGGACACGGCTCTCGGTGTGGTGCACCTGGCCTATGCCACGGGCCTTTCTCCGTGGCAGCTCTATACGGTGTGGGGCCGGTCGACTGCCACCGGCTACGGCGACCTGGCCTACGGCCCGTTCCGGTTCGGCACGGCTTCGTCGAGTGAGTGGCTGCCCGCCGGGTGGAATCTTATCTCCCTGCCTTTGCGCATGCCCGACCCATCGGTCGAGGATGTCCTCGCCGGGCTGGGTCCGGGTGCCGCGACGAACAACCTCTACCGCTACAGCCCGGGGGTGGGTTACGAGATACACCCAGGTGCCTTCACCGAGATGGAGCGCGGGCGGGGCTACTGGCTGCGCCTGGACGAGGCCGTGTCCGTGTCTACCTGCGGCGCGTACGCCTCCGGCACGCAGGAGGTCGCCCTGGTTGCGGGCTGGAACCTCATCGGCCACCCGCTGGAGGTGTCGGTACCTCTCTCGCAGGTCCAGGTGACCGATGGCGTGCAGACTGTGTCGCTGTCGGCCGCGGAGTCGGCGGGCTGGCTCCAGGCGATTTTCTACGCGTACGATTCGGGCTACGTGGCCCACACGCCGTCCTCCGGGCTCCTGCAGCCCTGGTCCGGCTACTGGCTGCTGTGTTACAGCGATGGCCTGAGCCTGTTGATAGAGAGGTACTAGGCAACAATTGCGCACTGCATGCATGTTCCTGCGCGCGGCGGTCTGCATGGCCGGGGTGGCTGTGATGGTCTCGGTAGCCTCACCCGATTCGATGTACAGCTACGGCTTCCATTCCTGGAGCCCCGGCTGCGACCTCCTGGTCATGAACGGCAAGACCGGCTTCCACGTCATATACTGCAACGTGGAGCAGGGCCCCCCTCGGGACAGGCTGATTCAGGCCCATGCCGAGGGATTCACTCCGATCCTTGGGCTTTCCAACCTCGTGTCCACGAAGGATGACCCCGGCACCATCTACACCATTGCGCGTGACTGCGCCGAGTTCGCCGATGAGGCCCGCGATCTATGTCACATCTACCACGTGGGCAACGAGATGGATCTGATAGACGCCGTCACCGAGGAGCAGTTCGCCCGCGCATTCCGAGTCATCGCGGACGCCATCCACTCGGTCCAGCCGGAGGCCATCGTCGGCTGCGGCGCGCCGATAGGGCTGAGTTACTTCGAGAACATGGCCGATCAGCTTGGGGACGAAGCCGACGGGTACCAGGCGCACGTGAATGTGCCCCAGCAGTTCTTCTGGTACATGCAAGAGGTCCCCGGTGGCCGTCATAAACCGATGTACATGACCGAGTGGACGCGCACGCCTTATCCCACAGGGGCGTTCCAGGAGTTCTTCGACGACGTGCAGGCCTGGAACAGCCAGTACCCCGATCAGAGGCTCACGGCGGGGTGCTACTTCGTCTACGATCTGGCGGGCTGGGACGAATTCTCTGTCGTCAACTACCCGCAGGCCATAGCGGACTACAGCCAGGTTACGTCGACGACGGCCGTGACGAACCGCTATGCCGACCGCCCCATCACGACCGACGGCCTCACCATCAGCCGGCTGTCCGACTCGGCCGTGTTGGTGTCCTGGACGACGAACGTCGGCTCGACTACTCAGGTGGCCTGGCACGAGGACGGGGACGATGACTCGAGCTACTCGACCTTCACGGCGGATCTGGCGCTCGAGCACAGCAAGATTGCCTCAAACCTCTCGCCGTGGGAGATCTATAATCTGATGGCGCGCAGCACGGGGGTGGGTTACGGCGACTTGGCTGCGGGTCCCTACCGGTTCGGCACGGCGTCGTCGAGCAAGGGGCTGCCCACCGGGTGGAGCCTCATCTCCCTGCCGCTGCGCATGCCCTACACATACGCGTCGGCCGTCCTGCGGGGCCCGGCGCCCGGCTCTCTCGAAGCCAACCTCTACGGGTACCGGTCCGGTGAAGGTTACAGTATCTACCCCAACGACTTCACCGAGCTGCAGCGGGGCAGGGGCTACTGGTTGAGGTTGGACGAAGGGGCCTTGTGCGAGCAGCAGGGCGCCAAGGCGTCCGGGACGCAGGAAGTCGCCCTGACCTCCGGTTGGAACCTCATCGGCCATCCGCTGGAGGTGTCGGTGCCTCTGTCGGTTGTCCAGGTGTCCGACGACACGCAGACGTTCACGCTGGCCGAGGCCGAGGCGGCCGGGTGGCTCCAGGCTACGCTCTACTCTTACGATTCGGGTTACGTGGACCAGACGCCGTCCTCGGGCGTGCTTCAGCCCTGGGCTGGCTACTGGCTGCTCTCCTACCGTAGTGGCTTGAGCCTGCTCATAGATAGGCAGTAGGAAACTGCAATGAGAGCCCTGGGGATGAGCTCCCTCGTTCCGGCAACGGTGCTGTGCCTGAGCTGCGTCATCTCATCCGCTGCGGCCGACTCCATGTACGTCTATGGATTCCACTCCTGGGCGCCCGGGGCCGACCTGCTCGTAATGAACGGCAAGACCGGTTATCACGTGATGTACGAGTCCATCAACCACGACCCGCCCTATTCACAGATGGTCCGCGCCCACGCCGAGGGCTTCACCCCCATCCTGGGGATGTTCGACGACCACACGCCGGTCCACCCTTCAGAGGTAGAACAGTTCGCCCGCAAGTGCGGGGCCTATGCCGAGAAGGCGCGTCACCTCTGCCACATCTACCACATCGGCAACGAGATGGATCTCATCCAGGATCTCACCCCGGAGATGTACGCCAGATCGATGAGGGCCGTCTACGACGCAGTGAAGTCGGTCCAGCCCGAAGCCATCGTCGGCTGCGGCGCGCCGATAGGGCTGAGTTACTTCGAGAACATGGCCGATCAGGTCGGAGACGAAGCCGACGCATACCAGGCGCACGTGTACGTGCCCCAGCAGTTCTTCTGGTATATGCAGGAGGTCCCCGGCGCGGAGCGTAAGCCCATGTACGTCACCGAGTTCACGCGCATTCCCTACAACCAAGGCGCGATGCAGCGCTTCTACCTCGACGCCCAGACCTGGAACGCGGCCAATCCCCGTCAGCAATTGGTCGCCGGCTGCTGGTTCGTCTACGACCTCTATGGCTGGGACTCCTTCTGCCTGGTGAATATCCCCGAGGCCATCGAGGACTACGACGAGTTGACCCGTGCCCTACCCGTAAGCAATCAATATGCCGACCGGCCCATACTCACCGATTCGGTGTGCACAACCCGCCTGGACGACTCCACCGTATCCGTGGAGTGGACGACGAACGTTGCCTCCACCACGCAGGTTAGTTACTACCCGGACGGCGCCGAATTCTCCCAGTGGGGTCCGTTCCGCTCCGAGCTGGGCACGGCCCACACCGAGGTCATCTCGGGGCTTTCTGACTATGAGATCTACACACTCATAGCGCGCAGCACGGGGGTGGGTTACGGCGATCTGGCCGCGGGTCCCTACCGGTTCGGCACGGCTTCGTCGAGCAAGGGGCTGCCCGCCGGCTGGAGCCTCATCTCCCTGCCGCTGCGCATGCCCTACACATACGCGTCGGCCGTCCTGCGGGGCCCCGCACCCGGCTCCCTCGAAGCCAACCTCTACGGGTACCGGTCCGGTGAAGGTTACAGTATCTACCCCAACGACTTCACCGAGCTGCAGCGGGGCAGGGGCTACTGGTTGAGGTTGGATGAAGGGGCCTTGTGCGAGCAGCAGGGCGCCAGGGCATCCGGAACGCAGGAAGTCGCCCTGACCTCCGGCTGGAACCTCATCGGCCATCCGCTGGAGGTGTCGGTGCCTCTGTTGCTTGTCCAGGTGTCCGACGACACGCAGACGTACACGCTGGCCGAGGCCGAGGCGGCCGGGTGGCTTCAGGCCACACTCTACTCTTACGATTCGGGTTACGTGGACGAGACGCCATCCTCGGGCGTGCTTCAGCCCTGGGCCGGCTACTGGCTGCTTTCGTATCGCGACGGCATCCGCCTGCTCGTCGACAGGCCTTAGGAGCACAAATGGGCCTCGCCAGTCGCATACCTGCAGTCATCCTCCTCGGAGGGCTATTGCTCCTTGCGGGAGAGACCCGCGCCGAGTCCATGTACGCCTACGGCTTTCACTCCTGGACCGATGGCGCGGACCTTCTGGTCATGAACGGCAAAACCGGTTGGTACGTGACATATCCTACGGTCGACAACTTCGGCGTCCGCGACGAGCTCGAGCGCGCCTGTGGGGAAGGCTTCACGACGATAGTGGGCTTCTCCTTTGCGGGAGGGCAGGGTCTGCCGCGGGAGAAGGAGGAGTGGGTGCAGTTCTCCCGCGACTGCGCCAAGTTCGCCTATCACCTGCGAGGCGTCTGCCACATATTCCATCTGGGCAACGAGATGGACCTCGGAGGCGGCCATGAAGTCGGCTACTTCACCGATTGCTTCCGAATGGTCTACGACGCGGTCAAGTCGCTGCGCCCGGACGCCGTCTTCTGCGTGGGCCCTCCCATCGGCCTGGGGTACTTCGAGGAGATGTCCGACCGCCTCGGGGACGTGCCGGACGGGTACCAGGGTCACGTGCACGTCCCGCAGCAGTTCTTCTGGCACATGCAGGAGATCCCCGGCGCGCGTCGCAAGCCGATGTACGTCACCGAGTTCACACGCATTCCTTACTACGAGGGCGCTGCGCCCAACTTCTTCTCCGGGACCGAGGACTGGAATGCCGCCAACCCGGACCAGCAACTCGCCTGCGGATGCTGGTTCCTCTATGACTCCGGCGGTTGGGATGGTTTCCGTCTCGTGGACATCCCCCAGGCGGTCGCGGACTGGTCGCAGATGACGGCCACGACATCGGTCACGAACCAGTACGCCGCCCGTTTCATCTCCGGGTCGGGGGTGTCGATCGAGGTCCTGGACGAGGCGTCGGTGCGGGTGTCCTGGGGCACCGATGTCGCCTCGACCACGCAGCTCTCCTGGTACGCCGACGGGGCCACGCGCTCGGCGTCCGATGCGCTGCAGTCGGCCCTAGGCCACGCTCACTTGGCCGAGGCGTCGGGTCTTTCGCCGTGGGAGTTGTACCCGCTGTGGGCCCGCAGCACGGCGGCGGGCTACGGCGACCTGGCCGCGGGTCCCTACCGATTCGGCACGGCCGGGTCGAGTATGGACGCAGCAGGGGGCTGGAACCTCCTGTCCGTCCCTCTGCTCATGCCGGAGGCCGAAGCCGCGGAAGTACTCGGGGGAATGGATGCCGGCTCCCTTGCCGGCAATCTATACAGGTACGGTCCCGGCATTGGCTATGAACTCTATCCCGGCGGCTTCACCGAACTGGAGCGGGGGCGCGGTTATTGGCTGAGGCTTGACGACGCCCGTGAGCTGTCCATGACCGGGGCCTACGCATCAGGCATGCAGGAGATCGCCCTGTCCTCCGGCTGGAACCTCATCGGCCATCCGCTGGAGGTGTCGGTGCCTCTCTCGCTTGTCCAGGTGACCTACGGCTCGCAGACGCTGTCGCTGGCCGAAGCCGGATCGGCCGGGTGGCTCCAGGCGGCGCTCTACTCTTACGATTCGGGTTACGCGGCGGTGGCCCCGTCCTCCGGCGTGCTCCAGCCCTGGGCCGGCTACTGGCTCCTGGCCTACCTCGACGACCTGACCCTACTGGTGGCGCGTCCCTAGCCGCCGGGGCTGTCCTTCCCGGCCCTCCCGTGCTAAGATATCCCCTCAGAGACGGAGGACGACACATGCCCACGTGCCCGCGTGAGCCGGGCGGGAGCGAGCGCGACATTCTCAAGGACACCGAGCTCTGCTCGAGCCTTCTGGCCAGCATTAGCGACGGCATCGTCGTCCTGGATGATGATGCGCGGATCATGGCGTGGAACAGGTCCATGGCGGAGCTCACCGGCGTGCCGTCCTCGGAGGTCCTCGGCCGCGATGTTCTTGAGTGTTTCCCCTCCGGGGTGGAGGAGGGGCTCGGTGCCGTGCTGGACAGGGTGCTTTCCGGCACGGAGGAGCGCGTTCTCGTCAAGGGCTGGAAGCACTACTTGAAGCGGGGCGGAGTCCAGGTCCTGGATGTTCTCTGCTACAGGTTGCCGGACAGCGGCGGTTCCGTTCGGGGAGCGGTAATCGTCGTCATAGACCACACCGAAAGCGTGCGTCTTCAGGAGCAGGTGGCGCGCGGCGAGCAGTTGGCCGCCGCCGGTCAAATGCTGGCGGGGCTGGCCCACGGCATAGGCACGCCGCTGAACGTCATCACGGGCAACGTCGAGTATCTGCTGTCACAGATGGATGAGGGCGCGCAGGGCAGGGCCGAGCTGGAGATCATCCTCAATGAGGCCGCCCGCATATCGCGTGTGATGGGGCAGATGCTTCGCATGGTCCGCAGAGAGGAGCCGACGTTCCGCCCAACGGACGTCAACGCGGTCGTCCGCAGCGTGCTGCGCGTCGCGGGTTTTCAGGTCGCCTCGGCGTCCATTCAGATGGAAGGCGATCTGGACGAAGCCGTTCCGATGATGGAGGCCGACGCCGCACAGCTCGAGCAGATGCTCGTCAATCTTGTGCTGAACGCCATACAGGCCATGCCGTCGGGAGGGCGGCTGACTGTCCGGTCCCGTCTGGATGGCGACAGGGGCCGCACGGCGGTGCGAATCGAGGTGTCCGACACGGGTTGCGGCATCGGGTCGGATGACCGCCGCCGCGTGTTCGACCCGTTCTTCACGACCAAGGAGCCGGGCCGGGGCACGGGCCTTGGACTTGCCGTGTGCAAGCGCATTGTCGAGGATCATGGCGGGCGAATCTCCTTTGACAGCGAGCTGGGGAAGGGGGCGAGCTTCACCGTCCGGTTGCCGTTGAATCGGAGCGAGGAATCGGGATGACCTCGAGACTCTCCGTACTCGCCATAGACGACGAGCCCACCATGATCGGCTTGTTGGAGAAGGTGCTTACCGAGAACGGTTATGCCTTCGAAGGCTACACCAGTCCCGCCATGGCTCTGGACGCGGCCTCCCGCAGGTCCTTCGACATAGCCCTGACCGATCTGATGATGCCCGGAATGGACGGGTTGGAGCTGATGCGGCGTCTGCGCGGGGTATCTCCGGAGACGCTTGTCATCATCATGACCGCGTTCGGGACCATCGAGACGGCCGTCGAGGCGATAAAGCAGGGCGCCTACGATTATCTGACGAAGCCGTTCCGCATGGCGCAGGTGCTGCTGGCGATTGACAAGGCGGAGAAGGACAAGCTGCTCCGGGACGAGATGGCGCTTCTGCGCCGTGAGGTCGCGGAGAAGTACAGCTTCCACAACATCGTCGGCCGCAGCAAGCCGATGGTGGACGTCTTCCAGCTGATCCAGGCGGTCTCGCGCAGCGACGCCACCGTTCTCATCCGTGGAAGCTCCGGGACCGGCAAGGAGCTGGTCGCCAAGGCCATTCACTACGGGTCCCCTCGGGCCGAGGGCCCCTTTGTGGCGGTCAACTGCAGCGCCCTGCCCGAAACCCTTCTGGAATCCGAGCTGTTCGGACACGTGAGGGGGGCTTTCACGGGCGCCACGTCCGACAGGCGGGGCCTGTTCGAGGTGGCTGGTGGGGGCTCCATTTTCCTCGACGAGATAGGCGACCTGACGGCGCCGCTTCAGTTGCGTCTTCTGCGCGTCTTGCAGGAGAAGGAGATACGCCGGGTCGGCGACTCCGCATCGCGCTCGGTCGATGTGCGCGTCATTGCCGCGACCAATCGCGATCTGGAGGCGGCGATGCAGGAGGGGCGGTTCCGGGACGATTTGTACTACAGGATCTGCGTAATCCCGGTGCACCTGCCCGACCTGAAGGACCGCAGGGAGGACATCCCTATCCTTGCGACGCATTTCCTCAAGGGTCTGGCGGAGCGGGCCGAGAAGGCCCCGGAGGGCTTCGAGCCCGCGGCTATGGAGGCCTTGGTCAGCTACGACTGGCCCGGCAACGTGAGGGAGTTGGAGAACGTCATCGAGCGGGCGGTGACTCTGGGCACCGCACGGCGAATAAGCCCCGACGACCTGCCGGTGAGGTTGAGGGATGCCCCGCCCCCTCCCGAGGTCGGGCTCGAGCTGGAGGGTTTCACGTTGCACGAGGCCGAAGCCAAGCAGGTAGTCCGCGCGATGGAGGCCGCCGGCGGTTCGAAGACCAAGGCCGCCAGGCTCTTGGGCATCGACCGCCGCACCCTCTACCGCAAGATGGAAGCCCTGGAGATAACCTGGCCCCCCGAGTAGGGGGCGTTCGGCGACGGGAGGACTGAATGGCGCACATCGAGGGAGTCGAGCTCGTGCCCCTGGTCGCGCACGTTGACGACCGCGGATACCTGATAGAGGTCATACGCGCATCCGATCCTCACTTCACCAAGTTTGGCCAGGTCTACCTGGTCGGCAACCTCGCGCGTGGCACCATACGCGCCTTCCACAAGCACGAGGTCCTCTGGGACTGGTTCTTCATCAGCCACGGCGCGGCCAAGTTCGGCTTGGTGGATGACCGGGCGGACAGCCCGACCTACCGCGAGCAGGCGACCTTCGTCATCTCCGATCGCAATCCCGGCCTTCTGGTCGTGCCTCCGGGCGTGTATCACGGATGGATGTCCCTGACCGACGACACGCAGCTGGTATCCACGGCCAGCGAGGTTTACGATCGCGACAGGCCGGACGAAGTGCGGGTGCCGCCCGATTCCTTCGGGTTCGACTGGTCGGTCAAGTTCAAATAGCCGGGCCTGGGGCCGAGGGGGCTGGGGGGCTGCAGAGGTGGAATGGGGTCGAGAGGGTGGTGCCGGCGGGGCTTTGCGGTGCGCGTGGCCCGGTGTCCGGCCTCATCCGTCTTTTTCGTCGGCCGCTCCTTCCGGTATTGCTGAACGCGCGGCGGTGCGCGGTCGTCCAATTATCTAGCTGGGAAGGGGCTGCGTGAATGGACCTGTGCTGCCCGGCCCGCCCTGCTGCGGCCGGCGAGGCGCGCGCCGCGGGTGGGCTTTGCATGTGCTCGGGACAGCCGGCTGAGACTGCGGACCGGGCGGACGACACAGCCCGCGCGGATCGTCGCACCGGCGGCGACCGCGAGGAGGACCTCCGCCTGGTCGAGCTCTGCCGCCTGGGGGACGATTCGGCCTTCGGGGCCCTTGTCGAGAAGTACCGCGACCGGGCCCTCGGCGTCGCCTATTCAGTCCTGCGCAACTACGATGAGGCGCTGGACGTCTCCCAGGACGCCTTCGTCAAGGCCTACACGTCTCTCGACGGCTTCCGCGGCCAGTCGGCTTTCGGAACGTGGCTTCACAGGATAGTGGTGAACATGGCCATCGACCGGCGGAGGCGCCTGTCGCGGACGGCCGCCGCTGAGTACAATGACGCGATAGACGTGGGCGACCGGGCCGAGCTTGCCCTGGGCAGCGCTCCGGACTCACCGGCTGACGTGGCCGTGGGCAGGGAGCTGGCCGAAACGGTCGATGCAGTCCTGGCCCGCCTCCCGGACGAGCAGCGCACAATAGTGGTGCTCCGGGAGATGGAGGGCATGTCTTATAGGGAGATAGCGGCGGCGGTGGGCTGTTCGCCGGGGACGGTGATGTCCCGGCTTCATTACGCCCGCAAGCGCCTGAGGCGCTTGCTGGAGATGGAGGGCTGGTTCTGAGGGGCACTGGTGGGACCTGGGCGGCACTTAGCTGCACAGAGCCCGGCCCGGGGCCCGTATCCGGCTGGCCGGGGCCCGGTGCCATGCCGAGCGTGACTGGGGCCCGGCGCGATGCCGAGGGTGAATGGGGGCGGCGCCGTGCCGGTGGGGCAAGCGGCCCGACGGGGCATACAGTGGGCGGGCGGGGACTCACGATAGGGGTGGGCGGGTACCTACGATGGTGACGGGTGCTGCCTTCTGGCAGATGGGTGGTGAGTAGCGTGCAGGCGCGAAAAGGCCGAAGCGGGGTGGGTGAGGCGTCTCAGCCACAGC
>Ga0272441_10014678_pt1 | contig 11062 bp, 4 predicted proteins | sample SSMProp6N_FD_193582 | JGI IMG/M metagenome (GOLD analysis project Ga0272441, IMG submission 193582) | Marine sediment archaeal communities from Little Sippewissett salt marsh, Falmouth, MA, United States - SSM-Prop-6N | ecosystem: Environmental > Aquatic > Marine > Wetlands > Sediment ...
CCGGAGTCGGCTGCACCGAGTGTTCGGGCCCACATCCGCTGACTGGGATGTCGTCGAAACGCCCGAGTCGCTGTGGTGGGTGTATCCGGTGATTCGTCCGGCGCGGCTGGCGGCCGAGCGGCTCGGGCTGCGCTCGTCCGATCACTCGATGCTCGAGCCGTTCCTGGTCACTCCGTACGGCCTGGTGGGAGCGCTCCTCGACGTGGCGTCGGTCGGCCGCGACGACGTCGTGTTCGACTTCGGCTGCGGCGACGGCCGCTTCGTCGTCGCCGCAGCGGTGACGCGGGGGTGTCGCTCGATCGGGGTCGAGCAGTCGCCGGAGCTGTGCGCTGCCGCCGTCGAGCGCGCCGCCGCAGCCGAGGTCGCGGACCGCGTTCGGATCGTCAACGATGACGCCGCGAGGGTCGATCTCTCCGAGGTGACCGTCGTCGTGTTGTTCCTCCCCATGGTCGTCGCGTCACGAGTCGTTCCCGATCTGCTCGCCCGACTGCCCCAGGGGGCCCGCATCGTTCTCCACGAACAGACGGCGCTGGCACCCAGCCTGCCGGCTCCCGAAGAAGTGCTCGCGGTCGTCGTCGACGATGCGGTCACCGTCGCCCATCGTTGGGTCGTCCAACGCGACCGTTGATCGTCGACTCAGCCGAGGCCCAGGTGGCGGGCGATCACGTTGCGCATGATGTCGGCGGTGCCTGAATAGGTGAGACCGCCGATGGCGTCGCGCAGGTTCCGTTCGATCTCGAACTCGGTCAGGTAGCCGCGGGCCCCCTGGACGACCGATGCGTCCAGCGCCGACTCGATACCGAGCTCGCCGGCGACGAGTTTTGCGAGCGAGGCGTACATGGTCACGTTGCGACCCGTCGCCTCGGCCATCGCCGCCCGGTACAGATAGAACCGGGCCCGCTCGTGACGCTCCTTCATCGCGACGATCCGGTGGGAGACCGCCTGATAGTGGCCGATCGGGTGGCCGCCCTGGTTGCGCTGCTTCGCGTACGCGATCGTGTCGTCGAGCTGACGTTCCATCGCCCCGACCTGCGGCGCGAACACGTAGCTCCGTTCGACATCGAGAATCGCGCCGAAGATCCGCGCTCCGGCACCTTCGCGCCCGAGCCGTGCCTCCACCGGCACGATGACGTCGTTGAACTCGAGGTCCCCGAACGGCGTCGTCCGCATCCCCATCTTGCCTCGCACGTCCGATCGGACGACCCCCTGGGTCGTCGTGTCGACCAGGAACGCCGAGATGCCCCAGCTGCCCGCCTCGGGCCGCGTGGAGGCGAACACGATTGCCATGTCGCACACCGGACCGAAGGTGATGTACGCCTTGTGCCCGTTCAACAGGTAGGTGTCGTCACGGCGTTCCGCAGTCGCCGAGAGGGCGAACGCGTCGGAACCGGTCTCCGGTTCGGTCATCGCCAACGCCGCGAGGCTCGAGCCGTCGAGAAGGCCCGGGAGCCACCGTTCCTGCTGCGCCGGCGACCCGAAGCGGGTGAGTGCGATCTGCGTGCTGAGCATCTGGCTCGCGGCGGCAAAGGTGAGGCCGTTGTCGGCGCATCCCTGTCCGAGCCCTTCGAGTGTGAGGAGCGTGGTGGCGAGATCGGCACCGGCGCCGCCGAGTTCTGTCGGGACGAGCAGTCGGAAGATTCCTCGCTCGGCGCACCGCCGCCAGTCGTCGACGGCGAAGGTCGATGCGGCGTCGTCGGCGACGCTGTCGCGTTGGCCGAGCTGCGTTCGTGCCCACTCCGCGGTCTCGACCTTGATGGGGTGATCCGGGTCCAGCAGAGCACGCGTCAGATCGTGGAGCACTCCGTCGTCCACCGACGTCACGGCGTCTCCCGCAGATCCAGTCGGCCACGCTCGTCGACGTGTTTCCACTCGTCCTGGAAGTCCGCATTGTTCCATCGCCCGAGCCCGGGGTAGAAGACGCGTCGGCCACCGTGACCCTCGAACTCCGCTCCGTTCCAGCGGGGATCGGCTGGTTCGTCGACACGTTGGTAGCGGCTGTCCGACGACAGCCGGCATCGATTGGTCGGCGAGCGGTTGTCGAGCGCACCGTGGAGCGTGTGCATCCCGAAGCAGAGGACGTCGCCGAGCTGGTAGTCGGTCGACAACCAGCGCGTGCCGTACTGATCGAGCACGACCGTGGGATCGTCGTCGAGCCAGGTCAGCCCATCACGGTCGGCGTCGGCGCGGAGGTATCCCTCCTGCAGGCGTTGGGAGCGGTGGCTTCCTTCCAGCAGCATCAGGGCGCCCTCGTGGCGGTCCACCCTGCCCAGCGGGATCCAGCTCGAGAAGATCCTCGACGTCCCGCGGTTCATGTAGGGACCGTCACAGTGGAAGCCGCACCCCTCACCCGGACGCACGAAACGCGGCCACCGCATGTCGAACGATCTCACGTCGCCACCGAGCAACGCGCTGTGCACCGCGACGACCTCGGGAGCATCGGTCACGGCCAGGTAGCGGGCGCCGGTGCGGACGCTCTCGGAGAAGGCACGCAGATTGGCGTTCCCGACCGCACCGGCGTCGCCGGCGACGGCGTCGTCGATCGAGTGGCGGTCGTCGACCTCGCCGAGGATGGCGTACTTGAGCAGCACCTCGTGGCGAGCTGCTGCGACGACGCCGGGCTCGATCAGACGACGGAAGAAGAGGTAGCCGCGTTCGTCCATCGCTTCTCGCAGTGCGGCTGCATCGCCCAACAGGTCGTTGGCGACCTCCAACTCGCCGAAGTGCGACGGGGAGGTGTCGACCGGGAATCCGTTCGCTGTGAGGAGAGCAGGAGTGGCCGGACTGGCAGACATGACCGTTCCCACGGTATCCAATGGGTGTGGGTAATGAGACGCCGAGCGCGCCGGACGTGATGAGCGGTCTGTTGGACCGCATCGCCGACCGTCGGCCCCTGCACGAGGCGCTGACCGACGGGCGGGTCCGCCTGGACTGGTCGACCTACCGGGATCGTGCGGCGGCGCTCGCCGGCGCACTGCGCGAACGAGGCGTCCGGCCAGGGGATCGGGTCGCCGTCCACCTTCCGAAGTCCGTCGACTCGTTCGTCGCCGCACATGCGGTCGTCCGACTCGGCGCCGTGATGGTCCCGGTCGACTGGTTCGCGCCTCCGGCGTACGTGGGCGAGGTGATCGGCGACGCCGAGCCGGTCGCGATCGTCTCGGCGGCGGGCGAGGAGCGACTTCGCGAGATCACCGGGGCCTCACCGGGACCCGTGGTGGTCGATCCACACACGGAGGGTTCCCCGGCGTCGCCCGCCGACATCGATCCGGCGAGCCCCGCCTACATCGTCTACACCTCCGGCTCGACCGGGCGGCCGAAGGGGATCGTCCACACCCACTCGAGCGCGCTCGCCTATGCGCGCAAGGCGGTCGCCACCTATGGGATCAACTCGGCCGACCGACTGGTGAACATCGCGCCGCTGCACTTCGATCAGTCGACCTTCGAGCTGTGGGCAGCGCCACTCGCCGGCGCTGCCGTCGTCGTGGTTCCCGATGGCGTCCTGCGCTTTCCTGCCAGTGTGTCCGACCTCGTCGCCGGGGAGAAGGCGACCGTCTGGTACTCGGTTCCGTTCGCGATCACCCAACTCGTCACACGAGGCGCTGTCGACGACCGCGACCTCACGTCGCTCCGCTGGGTGCTGTTCGGTGGCGAGTCGTTCCCGCCGGCTTCGCTGGCTGCTGCCCAACGCGCCCTGCCGCATGCCCGTTTCTCCAACGTGTACGGACCGGCGGAGGTGAACCAGTGCACGTTCCACCATCTCGATCAGCTGTCGTACGGAGACGACCAACCGATCGATCCGGACACCGGACCAGCGGACTCGGTCGTGCCGATCGGCCGTCCGTGGGCAGACACCGAGGCGCTGCTCGTCGACGCAGCCGACCAGGTGATCGATGGTGCCGGCGACGGCGAGCTCCTCGTCAGCAGCGACACGATGATGGAGGGCTACTGGCGCCGACCCGAATTGACGGCCGCGTCGATCGGTACGCGTTCGGACACGGGAACGCGACGCTGGTACCGCACCGGCGATCTCGTTCGGCGACGCGACGACGGCACACTCGTCTTCCTCGGTCGTACCGATCACCAGACGAAGCTGCGCGGGTACCGGATCGAGCTGGAGGCGATCGAATCGGTGGTTGCCGAATCCCCGGAGGTCGCGGCATGCGCGGTCCTCGTCGAGCGCGGCCGCGACGACCGCCTGGTCGCCCTGGTTGCGCCGACCCTCGACGAAGAGGCCCGCGCGTCGCTGCTCGGTCTGCTCCGGCGGCGCCTCCCGAGCTATGCCGTGCCCGCCGAGATCCTCGGGGTCGAGTCGCTTCCGCGCTCGGGTGTCGGCAAGGTCGACCGCACCGCAGCCGCAGCCCTGCTCGCCGAGATCCGAGGAGAAGCCGGCCACACCGTCGCAGCGCCGAAGCCCGTCGGGTAACGTGCACGCTTGCCCGATTCGCTTGTATCCGCAGAAATGACCCACGAGCCGTGAGCACGCAGCAAGCCGCGACCCTTGCCGATGACCTCGTCGGATTCATCGCCACCGACGTCGCCCTCGGCGCCGGTTCCCTCGACGCGGACACCGATCTCGTGATGACCGGTCTGATCGACTCCCTCGGGGTCATGATGGTCGTCGAGTGGCTCGAGCACCGTCTCGCGATCGTCGTCGATCCGAATGACGTCGTCATCGAACACTTCGCGTCGGTGACGGCGATCGTCGACTACCTCCGAAGCAGAGACGACTGCCGAGTCGAGTGAGCGCGGAGAGCATCACGTTCCTTCCGCGCGCCATCGGCGAGCACCCGCTGACGAACGTGCAGCGACAGATCTGGACGAGCCAGCGGCTGTCCCCGGACGCGCCACTGGCCAACATGGGCAAGGTCCATCGAATCGTCGGACCCATCGATGCGGCCCGGTTCGTGCGTGCCGTCGACGAGGTCGTCAGCGCCTCGGACGCGTTGCGGACGGTCGTGGTCGACCGCCCCGGGCGGGAACCTCGCGCCCGGGTCCTTGCCGCTCCGCCGCAGCACACCGACGTCGTCGAGATCCCCGAGAGCGACCTCGAGGCCTGGTGCAGCGAGCGAATCGCCGCGCCGATCGACGCACGGACGTGCAGCTACGACTCCGTGCTCCTCCGCCACGGCGACGAGTCGTGGACCTGGTGGCTCGACCTGCACCATGTCGTCACCGATGGGTGGTCGTCGTCGCTCGTCTTCGATGCCGTCTCCGCCGCGTACGAACGGTCGTCGCCGGACGATGGCGCCACGGAGAGTGACATCGATGCCTCGGTCTCCTTCTACGATCACGTCGCCTCCAACTCGCCGCCGAGCCAGAACGCCCGTGTTCGGCCACCGACCGAAGGGGTGGCGATCGCGCCCTACGGTCCTCGCGGCCCCCGAACCACCTCGGTGGAACGGAGCGAGTTGCCCGACGGAGCGTCACTCCTGGAACCGAACGACCGGTACCGGGCCTTCAGCCCGTCGATGGCGACACTCGGGGTGCTCGCCGTTGCCACGGCCGTGACCCTGGCACGTCTGGACGGTCGCCGTTCCATCACGTTGGGCGTGCCGCTGCACCGGAGGCGAGGGCCGGTGGCGCCCCGGGTGATCGGTCCGCTGATGGCGGTGTACCCGGTGTGTGTCGACGTCGACCTCGACGAGTCGTTCAGCGACTGCTACCAGCGGGTGCAACGCGAACTGCTCGGCGTCGCCCGCCTGGCGGGCGACGCGGAAGTGCCCGACGTGCCGTTCGATGCGGTGCTCAACGTGCAGACCGTCACGTACGGCGATTTCGCAGGTCTGCCGACCGTGACGACGTGGGCTCGCTCCGGCCACGTCGATCCGGCCCATCCGATCAGGATCCACGCGTTCGACTACGGCACCGGGATGACCGTCGAACTCGACCTCAACGACGGCCTCAGCACCGACGGGTCCCACCGCTCGTTCCCGGATCACCTTCGCCGGACGATCCACGCAGCCATGGCCGATCCCGACGGGTTCGTCGGCGATTTCGAGATCGCCACGGATCACGACATCGCGGCCATGGACCGGCTGAACCCGCCTGGCTCGGGTCCGGACGAGTGTGAGCCCGTCCACGTGTTGATCGCCCGGAGGTTGCGGCAGGCGCCTGCGCACGTCGTTGCCGAACACGACGACGCTGCCATGACTGCCGACGAACTCGACCGGCGGGCCGACGCCGTCGCTCGATGGCTGACCGAACGCAGCATCACGGTCGGCGCTCGGGTGGGGATACGGCTCCCGCGGAGTTTCGATGTCCTCGTCGCGGTCCACGGGGTGCTTCGCAGCGGTGCCGCGTTCGTCATGCTCGATCCCGACGATCCCCCGGCGCGACACGACGCGATCGCCTCCGACGCCGATCTCGCCGTGATCATCGACGACGTCGCCGTGTTGATCGACGACGTCGCCGCGGCATCGTCGCTCGCCGATGCGGTCGACAGCGTGGAGGTCGGCCCCGACGACATCGCGTACGTGCTCTACACCTCGGGTTCGACAGGCAGGCCGAAAGGGGTCCCGATCCCGCACCGCGGGCTCTCCGACTACCTGGCCTTCGCCGCAGCGGCCTACGCGCCCGAGAGCGCGGTGGTCATGCCGTTGTACTCGTCGCTCGGATTCGATCTGTCGATCACCTCGCTGTTCCTCCCACAGATCCTCGGGGGTCGCACCGTCGTGTACCCCGACGACGCGGTGACGGCGCTCTCTCGAATCGCGGTCGACCGGAGCCTGACGGTCCTCAAGGCCACCCCCAGCCAACTCGAGATCCTGTGCAGGCTGGCGGTCGAGCCGTTGCCACTCGAGGTGGTCATCGTCGGTGGCGAGGCGTTTCGGCGACCGGTTGCCGAGCACCTCGCGGCACAGTGTTCGGGCCCGGTCCGGATCTTCAACGAGTACGGACCCACCGAGGCCGTCGTCGGATGCATGATCCACGAATGGGACCGAGATCGCGACCGCGGCACCGACGTCCCGATCGGACACGCCAGCCCGGGCGCCCAGGTCCATGTGCTCGACGAACGTCATCATCGGACGCCGGTCGGTGCCTGGGGTGAGTTGTACGTCAGACGACCAGGCATGGCGGCCGGCTACCTGAACCTTCCCGAGCTCAGCGCGGAGCGATTCGTGACGATCGACTCACTGGGGCCGGAACCGGTGTACCGCACCGGCGACCGGGTGCGAGCAGAAGCGGGTGTGCTCGTCTACGGCGGCCGGATCGACGACCAACTGTCGATCGGCGGTGTCCGGTTGGAGCCGGGCGAGATCGAGGCGGCGCTCGTCGCACATCCGGACGTGTCGAGTGCGGTCGTGAGGGTGTGGACGCCGTCGCCCGATCGTCTTCGGCGTTGTTCGCGTTGCGGCCTCGGTACCGATGTGCCCGGCGTGGACGTCGACGATGCCGGGGTCTGTTCGGTGTGCCGCTCGTACGACGTCGTGGCGCCACAGACCCAGGATTGGTTCCGTACTCCCGACGATCTCGACGGCCAACTCGAGCGCGCTCGTCGACGGACGACGAGCGAGTTCGACTGTCTCCATCTCTTGTCGGGCGGGAAGGACTCGACGTACGCGCTCTACCAACTGGTCGAGCGGGGCTGGAGGGTGCACGCCTTCACGCTCGACAACGGCTTCATCTCCGACGGCGCCAAGGCGAACATCCGCCGCAGCGTCGCCGATCTCGGGATCAGCCACGAGTTCGCGACCACCGATGCGATGAACGAGATCTTCCGGGACAGCCTCGAGCGGTTCTCCAACGTGTGCAACGGCTGTTACAAGACGATCTACACCCTGGCGACGGCGCGGGCGCACGAACTCGGCATTCCCGTCATCGTGACCGGGCTCTCCCGCGGCCAGTTCTTCGAGACACGGCTCGTCCCGCACCAGTTCGAAGCCGATCGGTTCGAACCGGACGAGATCGATCGAACGGTGGTCCAGGCGCGCCGCGCCTATCACCACACCGCCGATGCCGTCACACAGCTGCTCCCGCAGCAGGAGGTGTTCGAGCTGGCCGACGTCGACGTGCTCTCGGAGATCGAGTTCGTCGACTTCTACCGGTACGTCGACGTCGAGCTGAGCGAGATGTACGACTTCCTCACCGAGCGCGCACCGTGGGTGCGGCCCGACGACACCGGCCGCTCGACCAACTGTCTCGTGAACGCGGTCGGCATCCACGTCCACCGGATCGAACGGGGCTACCACAACTACGCAGAGCCCTACAGCTGGGACGTCCGGCTCGGTCACAAGACACGCGACGAAGCGCTCGACGAGCTGGACGACGACGACGATCTCGCCGAGATCGACCGCATGCTCGCCGAGATCGGCTACGTACCCAAGCGCCCCGAGGTCCTGACCGCCTGGTACCGGACCGTCGACGGTTCGCCCGTCGATCCGCGTCTCCTCGCAGGATTCCTCCGTGACGTCCTCCCTGCCCGTGCGGTGCCCACGGCCTTCGTGCACGTCGAGGAGCTGCCGCTGGCCGACAGCACCAAGCTCGACGTGTCGTTGCTTCCTGCGCCCGCAGCGTCGCACCTCGGCTCGACGTCCTATCGGGCGCCGACGACGCCGACCGAGGCGACCGTCGCCGACATCTGGGCGAGGATCCTGCTCGTCGACCGGGTGGGTGTCGACGACGACTTCTTCGACCTCGGGGGAGCATCACTGGCGGCGTTGGAGACCGTCGCCGCGACCGAGCGGCAGTTCGCGATCGAACTTCCCGACGCCCTCGTGTTCGAGCATCGGACACTGCAGGACTTCGCCGCAGCGGTCGACGCGCACCTCGGCCGCGCCCGGCCGCTCGCCGCGATACCCGAACTCGAGTCGTCCGAGGCGCCACCGTTGTCGCCGGGGGAAGAAGCGATGCTGTTCGAGTACCGGGCGGCGCCCGGCGACGTTCGCTACAACGTCACCCGCTGGTACACGATCGACGACGACCTCGACGTCGCTCGGCTGCGGTCAGCGATCGAACGCGTCGTCGAACGACACGGCCCGTTGCACACCTCGTATTCGTCGGATCGATCCCGCCTGCCGCTGTCGGCGGCGTTGTCGTTCGAGCGGCTTCCCGCGGGACCGGTCGACCAGGTCGTCGATCGGCTGCGTCGAGTGCCCTTCGATCTCGACCACGGGCCACTGGTACGGGTCCACGTCGGGAGCGAGCGGGCTGGCGTGTGGAACCTCGTGATCGGTCTCCACCACATCTCGGTCGATGCCGGCACCTTCGACGTCCTCTGGGACGAGATCGACGCCGCGTACCACGGACGTGATCTCCCCGATCTGCCCGTGTCGTACGCGGCGTTCGGTGCATGGCAGCGCGACCGTGATCGGACCGATGACGGCTACTGGGAGGACCTGTCCGACGTCGACGACACGTCGGCCGGCGTACAGCTGCCGCCCCCGCAGACCGTCGAACCCGATGGTTACGTCGAACGACCCGCGTCGGTGTCGACCAGCGAGCTCTCCCGGGCCGCCGTCAGCACTCCGTTCGCCGCCGCGCTCGGCGCGGTCGCTGCGGTCCTGAGCGGGTTCAGCCGCAGCGGAAGGGTCGACCTGGGAATCACCGCGTCGACCAAGGACCATTCGTCGGCGGAGCCGTTGGTCGGTTACACGCTCAACACGCTCCCGATCCGCCTCGAGGTCGATCCGGCTTCGACGCTGCGCGCGCTCGATGCGGATGCGAGCGCGCTCGTGGCTCGTGCGCTGCCTCACCGCAGTCGCCCGTACGCAGAGATCGTCCGCCAGGCACGGCTCGACGGTCGAGCTCTGCCGGAGACGGCGCACATGCTCGCGTACGAGCGGCTCGCACCCACACGTTTCGGTGGCGCAGATGCGGAGCACCGGATCATTCCGTCGGGCACAGCGGTCAACGACCTGACGTTCTTCGTCCAGGAACGAGGAGAGCAGCTGCATCTCGGCGTCGAGTACCGCGGCAGCGCCCTCGACCGGGGGCTCGCCCAGCGCCTCCTCGACGCCTTCAGCGATGCCCTCGAGGCGGTCTGCCGTCGGCCGCATCGTGCTGTCGCCGAGCTGCGGGTGGCGGCCGATGATCTCGTCGGCCCAGCGCTGGTCGACGCGGACGACACGCCGCTCGCGGCGATCGTCGAACTCGCCCGGCTCGAGCCCGACCGCCCTGCTGTTCTCGAGTCGAACGGCGAGTCGACCTCCTACGGTGAACTGCTCGCACGAGCGGCGGGCGTCGCAGCCCGGTGCCGCGAGGACGGGTCACCGGCGCGGATCGGTGTGTCGGTCGGCCGGTCGTCATCGCTCATCGAAGCGATCATCGGTGTGCAACTCGCCGGCGCTTCCTACGTGCCGATCGACCCGGCGACCGCCCCGAGTCGTCGCCGGGCGATGATCGACCTCGCGTCGCTCGACGCCGTGGTCGTCGATGCGTCGACCGCTCCGATGTTCGACGACGTCCGGCGGATCGACATCGGGTCGATCGCGCCGGTCGAGCACCCCTCGGTCGACCTCCCGACCGGTGAACAGCCCGCGTACGTGATCTTCACGTCCGGATCGACCGGGGAGCCGGCCGGCGTCGAGGTGACGCACGCGAATCTCGCCGCATCCACGGCTGCTCGCCCCCTCTTCTACGGTGTCGAACCACCGGGCCGGTTCCTCCTCACGCCGAGCATCGGTTTCGACAGTTCGATGGTCGGGATCTTCTGGCCACTGGTGGCAGGAGGCACGATCGTCGTGCCCGCCGACGGCGAGGTGCATGACGTCGACCGCCTCGGGGCGATGATCGCCGACCGCGAGGTGACACACCTCCTGATGGTGCCCAGCCTCTATCGAGCACTCCTGTCTCGGCGGCGTGACGATCTCGCCGGCCTCCGAACCGTGATCGTCGCGGGCGAGGCGTGCCCCTCCGAACTCGTCGCCGAGCACCACCGGATGCTGCCCGAGACCGATCTGGTCAACGAGTACGGGCCCACCGAGGCCACGGTCTGGGCCGCAGTTCACCGGTGCGAGTCCGGCGACGACCCCGTTCCGATCGGCCTGCCGATTGCCGGATGCCGACTTCGAGTTGCCGATGACCACCAACGTCCCATGGCTCTCGGAGCCGCCGGGGAGTTGCTCAT
>Ga0272441_10014679_pt1 | contig 11061 bp, 5 predicted proteins | sample SSMProp6N_FD_193582 | JGI IMG/M metagenome (GOLD analysis project Ga0272441, IMG submission 193582) | Marine sediment archaeal communities from Little Sippewissett salt marsh, Falmouth, MA, United States - SSM-Prop-6N | ecosystem: Environmental > Aquatic > Marine > Wetlands > Sediment ...
CGTGCAGGACACGGGCGGCGAAAACGACGAGGCCATCAGCGCCCTCACCACCTACATCTACAACCGCGCACGCGTGACCGCCGACTATGCCCTGGCCCCACGCTGGAAACTACTCCTTGGCCTCGCTCACTCGGTCCGCGACTACCAGGAGTCGATCTACCGCGACTCCAACACCATCGCCCCGTCGTGGGGCCTCCAATGGCGCCCCAACAAACGCGACCGCTGGCAACTCAACCACGAGTTCAAGCACCACGACGTCGACCGCCAGGAGATCGTGCAGACCCACCGCCTGCTCGCAGGCTACGCCACCGCACTGCCGTGGAAGGTCTACCTCGACGCACAACTGGGCGTGCTGTGGTTCCAGAACACAGGCTCCACCTACCCCGCAGGGCGCGTGGTCCTGCGCCGAGCCTGGGGACGCGCGCGCCTGAGCCTGCGGTGCGAACGCAGCTCGTCGGTGACCAGCTACTACGGAGCCACCCGACGCGACTACGTGTCGCTCCGCCCCCAATACAAGCTCGACAAAAACACCGACCTGATCGGCCGCGTGTCGCTCGTCCTCTCGGAATCGGTGGAAGACGACCGCATCGACACCTCCACCTGGCGCTACGGCCTCACCCTCCGCCGCCGACTCACCCGATGGCTGACCGGCGACGTGGGCTACACCTACGTGGACCAAAACGCCCGCGGCATCTCGGGCTACGACATCCACGGTCCCATCGCCCTCGCCGGCCTCCACGCACGGTTCTAGCCCCGAACCGCTCGCCCCTTCGGCACTCCTGCCACACACACCCCCACTCCGTGGCCATGTGGCAAACACATGCAAGCGTCGGGCCTACCCCGACCTTGTCTCGGTTTCGCGCGAATGGGGGTATCCCCTTCGCTCAAGTCGCCACTACATGTTGTGTCTGCGTCGACGCTGCCGGTGGACGTTCCGCACGAGGGATTGGTAGGGGGCTGGCTCAGTCTGGACCGCGTGCTCCAGGAGGCGGAAGAAGAGCTTGCCGCGGTGACGCGACGTGCGGCGGTTGAACCGAAAGGTGAACTCATCGAAGTAGTAGTCGAGATGCTCGTGGCTCACCGCACCTTGGTGCGTACCCAGCAGCCAGCGCTTGAGCAGCGACACGACGCGGTGGACCCGCGGCATCGCCTCCGAGGCCCGCTCGCGACTTCCGTGCAACTTGCTCACCGCGTGACGATACCCGACCTTGCATAAGCCCACGTACCCGTCCCGACCGTCGGTGTGGACGATGCTGCCCGCCTCGACCGATTCGACGACGAACGCCTCGAGCGTCGCCGACGAGACATCCTTGATCCGGCGCATCCGGATCCTGCCGATGGCCTCCCCATCCTCCTCCGCCGCGACGGCAATCAACGCTTTGCGGTGGGTCTGGCGCCCCTTGACGCCCTTTTCCGTGGCGCCCAGGTAGGTCTCGTCGACCTCGACCACTCCCCGCAGCCGATCCCGGCCAGGACGAACCATCGCACGACGAAGTTTGTGGAGCCAGCTCCACGCCGTCTCGTAACTGCCCAATCCAAGCACACGCTGGAGGCCCAAGGCACTGGCACCCGTCTTCTGGCTGGTCACCCACCAGATGGCCCGGAACCACATCGTCATCGGCTTACGGGTGCCCTCGAAGATCGTCCCAGCCGTCACCGAGGCCTGATAGCCGCATGCGGCACAGGTCCTCAACCCCCGAGCCGTGGGCCATGCCTTCGCCCCCTGGCATCTGGGGCAGTGGAATCCGTCGCGCCACCGGAGGCGCGAAAGGTAGGACAGGCACGCGTCCTCGGTGCCGAAGCGGGCCTCAAGCTCGTCAAGCGTTCGCGGGTAATCTTCCATGGAGGCGAATACTACATGTTGTGGTAACTGGAGTCAAGGGGATACCCCCCTCGCGCGAAACCGATACAAGATCGAGCCCGTCGGGGCTGCCAACGCAAAAGGACCCGCTCGATGCACGCCGTGAGGCAATGGACGATGCCGTATGGAGTCGTGGCAGCCGAATCGTTGCACCCACCCGCTCATCGCGATATACTCGCCACGGGGCTCGTGTGTGCGGGCGCCCTGGATCCTGTTTGCGCAAAACACGAGGGCCACGATGATGAGGACTGCCGTCGCCATCGCCACGCTGCTCATCGTGCACGCCAGCGCCACCGCCGCACAACCGAAGGAGAAGCCGATGCAGCCGCTTTGCGTCAGCGGCGTCTACCCGCACCTGGCCGTGTTCAACGGTCGATACGACCCACAGACCGACAACTGGCACGGTACCGGCGGCGAGTGCGGCATCGGCGCGGTGGTGCCCTGGGCCGGCAAGCTGTGGGTGGTGACGTACCCGCCTCACGAGGTCCGAGGCGGCAAGGACAAGCTGTGGACCATCGACAAGAACCTGAAACAGGAGATGCGACCGGAGAGCGTAGGCGGCACGCACGCAGGCCGCATGATCCACCGCGAGAGCAATCAGCTCATCATCGGCCCCTACTTCGTCGACGCACAAGGCCGTGTCCGCGCCTGCGACGTCAAGACCAAACTCGTCGGCCGCATGACCGCCATCGCACGCCACCTCGCCGACCCCGCCAATCGCGTTTACTTCTTCGACATGGAAGGCGCGATCTACGAGGTCGATGTCCACTCGCTCGCCGTTAAGGAACTCTTCGCCAAACCCGTGCCCGGCTGGCACGGCAAGGGGGGCTACACGGGCCAGGGCCGCCTGATCATCGCCAACAACGGCGAGCACGGCCCCGCCGCCGCCCTCAAGCACCTGCTCGTCGGTGGCCCCGCCAAGCACCCCGACGACATCGGATGCCTGGCCGAGTGGGACGGCACCACCTGGCGCATCATCGAGCGCAAACAGTTCCTCGACGTCACAGGCCCTGGCGGCATCCACGGCGCGCCCGATGACAAGGCGCCGGTGTGGAGCATCGGCTGGGACCGGCGGTCGTGCATCCTCAAGCTCCGCGACGCCGGCCAATGGCACACCTTCCGCCTGCCCAAGGCCAGCCACGCGTTCGACCCCGCACACGGCTGGTACACCGAATGGCCACGCATCCGCGAGGTCGGCGGCGGCAACTGGCTGATGTGCCTCCACGGAATGCTCTATCGCTTCCCGCCTGGCTTCCGCACCGGCCACACCGCCGGCATCCGCCCCATCGCCAGCCACCTGCGCTATATCCCCGACTTCTGCGACTGGGACGGCCGCCTGGTGCTGGCCGCCGACGAGGCGTCGGTGATGGCCAACCCCATGTGCGGCAAGTCGCAGAGCAACTTGTGGTTTGGCACCCTCGCCGACCTCCCCCGCTTCGGCCCCCGCACCGGCTGGGGCGGCCCATGGGTGGCCGACACTGTGAAGGCGGGCGATCCGTCCGACCCCTACCTCATCGGCGGATTCGCGCACCGCTGCCTCCACCTGGCGCTCGGCGGCCGCCGGCCCGCCGCCCGCGTGCACCGCACTTCGGGGCGGTTCAACGTCACGACCCTGCCCGACAAGCTGGCGGCCCTGCCTCGCGTGTCCATCGCGCGCGGCGACTACCACAAGCCCGCGCCCGGCTTCGCCTTCTCCGTGAACCTGCCGGTCACCGCCTACATCGCCGTCGACCAACGCGGCGACCCCACCCTCGACGATGGCTGGCGCAAGACCAACATGCATATGGAATGGGAAGGGAGATACGCCGACGTCGTCTATGCCAAGGCCTTCGAGCCTGGCCGCGTCGCGGTGCCGGGCCGCACCAAGCCCCACAACGCCGCCGGCCACTACGCCGTGCCCAACCTCTGCTTCCTCCAAGCCACCGACGCCGGCACCCTCGCCGTCACCGAACTGCCCAAGGCACTCGGCGCCCAATTCGTCCAGCCCGTGGAGCAACCCGCCGCCACGCCCGCCGCAGGCGAAGTGACCTTCGCCATCGAGATCGACCCCGACGGCTCAGGCACGTGGGCACCCTACAAGCAACTCGCCGTGCCCCCCGGCGGCTACGTCCACCATCTCCTGCCGCCCGACCTGAAGGCCGAGTGGCTCCGCGTGCGCCCCGACAAGGCCTGCGTCGCCACCGCCTACCTCCACGCCACCGCGCCCCGCACCGCCACCGATGGCGAGGACGCGCTCTTCGACGGGCTCGCCCCCGCCGCGCGTGCCACCTCTTGGTGCAGTGGCCTCGTGCGCCCCGCCGCACATAACACCTATCTCCAGTTCGTCGCCCAGACGGTGGACGCTGAGGGCAAAGTGGCCGACGCTGGCTACTGGGAGGTGGACAAAACCCTGGCCTTCCGCCGCACTCAGCCCAACCGCTCGGCCGAGGTGCGCGAGGTGTGCGCCATCAAGCCCCAGTTCACCGTCGACGACGCATCGGTCATCATGGCTTACAAGGGCACGCGCTACCGCCTGCCCAAGGGCGATGCGGCGAATGACAAACCCTTCGCCACCGGCTGGCCGCGCTGCGTCCGCGAGGTGCAGAGCGAGCGGTTCCTGGTCAACGTCCACGGCAGCTTCTACGAGATGCCGCGCGACACCCGCGTGCCCCACATCAAGCCCGTGTCCACCCACAACAGGGCGATCGTCGACTTCTGTTCGTGGCGTGGGCTGCTGGTGCTGAGCGGCACCCGCCTCGGCGCCAGGCCCGACGGCAACCACTTCGCCTCGCCCGACAGCGCCGTGAGCCTATGGTTCGGTGCGGTGGACGACCTGTGGCGGTTCGGCAAGCCCGTGGGGCGTGGCGGCCCCTGGCGCAACACCGCCGTCGCGGCAGGCCGACCCTCCGACCCCTATCTGATGACCGGCTACGACCGCAAGACGCTCGAGCTATCCCACGACGCCGACGCGCCCGTGACCGTCACCGTTGAGGTGGACTTCGACCACTCCGGCGCCTGGCGCCGCCACGCGGCCCTGACCGTGCCGGCGGGCCAGACCCTCCGCCACGCCTTCCCCGCCGGCTACAGCGCCCACTGGGCGCGCCTCACCCCCGACCGCGCCTGCACGGCCACCGCGACGTTCATCTATGAGTGATGAGATGGGAGCCCGATGGTGTGTCGTAACAGGTGGCGTATTGGCTTTTGCCTCATGCCCATCGCCCTCGCCGCCCTGGCCTCGGCTGGCGCGGTCACGAGCAAGCAGGCCCCCAAGGAGATACCGACTGTGAATGCCGATCTGCCGCCGCTCCTGCGGTTCCTCGACGGCACGCCCGTCCGCACGCGCGCCGACTGGTCGCGGCGCAAGGAAGAGATCCGCCGCCTCATGTGCCGCACCTTCATCGGCACGTTCCCCAAGCGTGTGCCGCGCATTCTCCGGGCCGAGGTGCTCGACGAGATCCACAAGCCCGACGGCTCCACGCGCCGCCGCATCAAGCTCACACTCGACACCCCACACAAAGCCGCATTCCAGATGTGGGTGTGGACCCCGAAGGGCGACGGGCCGTTCCCCCTGCTGCTCACCGCCCCCCGCTACTACCAACTCGGCTGGGCACGCATGGCCCTCGCACGCGGCTACATGGCCTGCCTCTACCCCGGCGTGGACACCTATCATAAGGAAAAGGACTACCCCGGCTACGACAGCGTGTGGCAGACGTTCCGCGCCGAATACCCCGAGGCCACGTGGACCGATCTCTCGACCAAGGCGTGGCTGGCCAGCCGCGCACTCGACTACCTGCTCGACCCCGCCCGAGGCCATCGCGTGGCCCCCGGGCAGGTGGGCATCCTCGGCTTCTCGCGCTACGGCAAGCAATCGATGATCGCCGCCGCGTTCGACGAGCGCATCACCTCGGTGGTAGCCCGCAGTCCCGGCTCGCCCGCCTCGTGCCCCTACCGCTTCACCTCGCGCAACACGTTCGCCGAGGCACCCCCCGACTTCCCAGGCATGTGGTTCCTGCCCAGCCTTCGGGCGTTCAACGGCCGCGAGCACGAGTTGCCCATCGACGCCCACGGCTGGTACGCGCTCATCGCCCCCCGCCACTGCCTCGTGCACGTGGCCCACAACGACGGCTGCGAGCCCACCTTCGCCGTCGAGCGCGCCTATCGCGAAGGCCGCAGCGTCTATCGCCTGCTCGGCCATCCCGAACGCCTCCGCATCCTCTACCGCGTCGGCCAGCACCACCCCTTCACCGACGAGCACCGACGCCAGAACCTCGACTGGCTCGACCTGTCGTTCGGTCGTGGCACGGCGAAGCAGGCCGACTTCCCCGAGCGTCTGCTCCACACCTTCGACTGGCCCGCCTGGCGCGCGGGCCTCACCGGCGCCGACACCACACCCCCCGCCGGCTCGCCACGTGAGCGCATCGGCTGGGCACTCGGCCAGCCGCCTGCGAAGGTCGAGTGGGACGGCCATCGCACCTTCCTCACCGACGCCGAATCCGCGATGATGACCCACGACCGCTGGGCCGCCAGGAACACGGCGCGCGTGCCCGTGAGCTTTGGCGCGAACGTGCGGGGCAACATCTACCACAACCCCACCGTCACCAGGCCCGCGCCCGCCGTCATCTGGCTCCACGCCTACTCCTATCACAGCGGCTACAACGAGGGCTACGGCGTCGAAGGCGCCACCGTCTACCACCGCCTGGCCGAACAGGGGTTCGTGGTGTTGGCCTACGACCAGTGCGGCTTCGGCCTGCGACAACTCGAAGGCACACGCTTCTACCACCAATTCCCCAAGTGGTCGCGGCTCGGCCGCATGGTGCACGACGTGCGCGCCGCCATCGATTTCCTTGTCGACGGCAAGGGCAAGGCCAAGGGCACGATGCCCAGGGTTCGCACCGACCAAGTGTATGTGTTGGGCTATTCGCTTGGCGGCATGGTGGGGCTCTACGCCTCGGCGTTCGACACGCGGATCGCCGGCGCCGCGAGCTTCTGCGGCTTCACGCCCCTACGCACCGACACCGACGCCAAGCCCACGGGCGGCATTCGGCGGCTATGGCAATGGCACGCGCTCCAGCCGCTGCTCGGCCTCTTCCACGGTCGCGAGCGAGAGATTCCCTACGACTTCGACGACGTGTTGGCCCTCATCGCCCCGCGACCTTGTCTCGTCGTCTCGCCCACACGCGACCGCGACGCCGACCCCGCCGACATCGCCACCTGCCTTGCCCGTGCGCGCAAGGCGTGGGCGGCCAAGGGCCAGGCCGACGCGCTCACCCACCTGACGCCCGACGACATCAACCGCTTCCAGTCCGCCCAGCATGCCCTCTTCCTCAAGTGGCATCGCGGCGTGGCTGCCGTGCTCCATCGGCGCTAATCCGCGTACTCCAACCGCGCTCGCGCAGGCAAGGGTGCCACGCTCAAACTCGTTTGGGCGTGCCGCTTCAATGGAGCATCGCGACGGGTCTTCCCTCCCGAAGGCAGCGAACCTCCGGGAGGGGGAACACATCGTCGGGGGACGAGGTAGAGCCAGGTTTCACACTTAGCTAAGTGTGAAATCTTCCTGCACTCACTCGCTCGTCCTCACGCGGAGCGTAAGGACGAGAAGACAGGGGCAGCGGCGCGACGAGACAAGAATGCGTCCCCGCGCACGAGCACGGGGGACGAGGTAGAACCAGGTTTCACACTTAGCTAAGTGTGAAATCTTCACGCACTCACTCGCTCGTCCTTACGCTCCGCGTGAGGACGCATCGGGCCGACGCTCCGCGTCACGAACAGGGCGGAGCCCCTATGCTCCACGACGCCATCTCGGCCGGTGGGCGATAGGCTACGACCGAAGGGCCGCGGAGCGGCCGAAGAGGCGTCCTCACGCGGAGCGTAAGGACGAGAAGACGGGGGCAGCGGCGCGACGAGACAAGAATGCGTCCCCGCGCACGAGCACGGGGGACGAGGTAGAACCAGGTTTCACACTTAGCTAAGTGTGAAATCTTCATGCACTCACTCGCTCGTCCTTACGCTCCGCGTGAGGACGCTCAGGGCCGACGCTCGGCGTCACGAACAGGGGCGAGCCTTTGTGCTCCACAGCGCCATCTCGGCCAGTGGGCAATAGGCTACGACGGAAAGGCCGCGGAGCGGCCGAAGAGGCGTCCTCACGCAGAGCGTGAGGACGAGAAGACGGAGGGGAACACGTGGTCGCTCAATATAGGGAAGTGCGGCTCAGGGCGTGGCACTGCGCGCGGGGGCGACGGGCACGATCGCCAAATCGTCGAGGTAGGCGGTGGTGACGGCGGACGTGACGCTGTGAATCCAGGCCTGAAGGTAGACCGTGCCCTCGGGCGCTGTGAACCGAAGGGCGAAGGGCTCCCACGCCCCTGGCGTTTTGCCCACGGTGTCCAATGCGCGGATGTATCCCCGCACGTCCTGCTTGTTGAGCATGCGGCGTTCGCTGTCGAGGTAGCGGACGTACATGCCCACACCGTCGCCCGAGACGAGGAACACCTTGCCGCGTAGCTCGAAGTCGCGGCTGGCGATGGCGATGCGGCCCGAGCTGATGTTCGAGCCCACGGTGCGGTTGGTGTCGACGATCTTGAGCGAGTGGCTGCCGCTGGCCGCTTGTTCGGTGGAGATCGAGCCCATGCCGCCCTTCGGGATGCTCCAGCCCCAGGCGGCGTATTCGAACCCGCCGTTGCGCAGGAGCTTGCCCTGTTCGCCAGGCAGCGTGGCCGGTGCGATGGTGAGGGTAATGGTGGCCTGGGCTGCAGGCTGCGCGAGGTCGATGCCGATGCGGGTGGGCTGGCTGGGCGCGTGGACGTCGTCCTTCAGCTCTTCGGACTGGATCGCGATGTCGGCGGTGGCCTCGATATCCACGCGCACGGCCTCGCCGCCGGCGTAGATGAGCAGGGCGCGGGGGCCGAGGCGCTTCCACTGGCCAAACGTCACGAGCGCGGTGCCGAATGCCTTGGGGCTGGAGAAGGCCACGCGGTCGGTTACTTTCAGCGACCCGGCGCCGGCGCGTGTGTAGACGAATGTGCGTTCGAGCGTCTTCAGTTCGCGCACGGCGTAGGCCGATGCGATGTCGAGGGCGAGGGTGTCGGCGGCGGGAGTGAATTCGGTGCGGAGCACGCGTGCCTGGGCTTTGCGCCCTTTGCGTTGGAGTTGGCCGGCGACGCGGGGCACGGGGTGGCCGAACGAGTTGAGCACGGTGCTGACGTAGCGCTGGCGGCTGAAGGTGCGGCGGGTGTAGACCTCGCCGCCGGGGTCGACGAGCACGGCGCTGTCGCCGACGACTGCCACGTAGGAGCCCACGTCGTTGTGGTTGTGGTGTTCGGCATTGTGGCCGCCCTTGAGTGCGACGGCGAGACGGCAGGCCTTGGGGTCGGTGGGACGGCAGATCAGGATGCCGGCCTTGGCGAACCACGAGCGGGCGCCGATGGCCAGCGCGGGTTCGGTGGCAGGGGGCGTGCGGGTGGCGGAGTTGGGGAACGAGTACATCATCGCCTGGTAGAGGTTGCCGCCGGGCGAGGTGGTGTCGGTGGCCTCCCACCGCTTGAGGCCGAGCTTGTAGCGGCGGCTGATGAAGGCCATCGACGCTGCGCCCGGCCGCGCTCGCACCGAGCAGTCGGCGAAGGCGGGGTAGACGCCGTTGGCGATCTCGATGCGTGCGCCGAACGTGGCGGGTTGGCGCGCCTCGGGGCGTGCGAGCAGGTCGACCTTGCCACCTGTGGCCTGGTGGATGGCTTCGGCGAGGATGAGGAAGTGGCCGAAGCCGTAGTTCCAGTAACCGAGCCCCTCGGTGCAGTAGCCGTCGGCGGGGAAGCCGCGCAGGAAGTTGCGCGAGTAGCCCTCGGCTGCGACGACGAACAGGGCACGTTCCTCGCGCGGCTCCACCAGCGCCAGGGCCGCTCCGGTGACGCCCGCGAGGCACACCGTGTTCCAGTTGTTCGTGGTGCGTGTCCACCAATTGGCCTTGCGTTTGCCCGTGGCCATGAGGCGGTAGGGGTCGAGCACGCGGCGGCGCACTTCGGTGGCGATGAGGGTGCGGGTGGCGGGGGGGAGCTTGTCGGCGAGCAGATAGCGTGCGGTGGCGAGGTCGAAGGCCATGTGTGCGGCGCGGAGATCGATGTCGATGCTCTTGCCGTGGAAGTTGTTCAGGCTGCGGTCGTGGGCGGGCATGAGCCAAGTGGGCTCGGCGCAGATGGCGCGCACGATGGCGGCGATGGCGGGCAGGAATCGGCCTTTGTTCTCCACGCATTCGCCCAGCACGAGCGCGCGGAATCGGGCGGTGCGCTTGCCGGCCACACGCTGCCAGCGCGAGCGGTTGCCGGTGCGCGAGAAGTCGAGGTAGAGGTCGGCCGGCAGGTCGGGGATGGGGCGGTTGAGGTAGTGCTCGGCCCGGCGCACCACGCTGCCGAACGCCTTGTGCTTGGCCAACGCGTCCCACGCGGCGCGGTCGGTGATCGGCCGGCCGAAGGAGGCGGGCTGCTCGGCGAGCGTGGGGGCCACGGCCTGGATGCGCGCGGGGTCGAGGCCCGCGGCCGATGCGGCGGCGGAGGCGGCGAGCAGCGTGAGGAACACGGCAGGGGTGCGTGTGGGGTTCAGTGCGGCGGCTCCTTGGTTTGGCGCTACAATGTGGGGATTCACCACAGAGGACGCGGAAGACGCGGAGAAAACCGAACCGGCAAAGGGTGATACAGAAGCCAAGAAAGCAAAGGCCGCGCATCCTGGCCAGTTCCCCAGTCTCCCAGTACTCCTGTGTTCCAAGTCCTCCGCGTGCTCTGCGGCGAATCGAGATGGCGTTGCGGCGCGATGGTGTTGGTGGGGGCGGGTGCACGCGTGCATCTACCGCCGTGGCGTGTGGAGCGTGCGCGCGGCGCGGGACGCCTAGCTGTTCCGCTTCTCCCTCTTGAGCTGTCGCTTCTCCTTTGCGGAGTGCTGGGCTTTCTTCTGTTGCTCTCGCTTGCCCTTGTCTCTCTTGCCCTTGTCAGCCATATTGGTGTCTCCTTACCTGAAAGTGACGTGTGCCGAGCCACAGCCCCCCCTTCATTCCCAGAGATTAGCAGATGAGGCCGTTTTGCGCCACTGCCAAACGCCTCGGGGCCGCGCGGTGCGCGGTCAGAACTCGATGCCTTTGGGCGTGGGCTTGAGGAAGACGGCGCGGATGGCGGAGCCGGGGCCTTCGTCGTAGTAGACGAACAGGATGCGGCCGTCGGGCAGTTCGGCCATCGAGGGGT
>Ga0272441_10014681_pt1 | contig 11059 bp, 4 predicted proteins | sample SSMProp6N_FD_193582 | JGI IMG/M metagenome (GOLD analysis project Ga0272441, IMG submission 193582) | Marine sediment archaeal communities from Little Sippewissett salt marsh, Falmouth, MA, United States - SSM-Prop-6N | ecosystem: Environmental > Aquatic > Marine > Wetlands > Sediment ...
GAAGCTGACGGTGCTGCTGCTGGTGGGGCTCGGCGTGGTTGAGTAGATGTTCACGGCATTCGGGGGAACCGCATCGATTTGGACCACGGCGCTGGTCACGCTCGATGCGAGCGCGTTGGTCGCCAAGTCCTGCACGTCCGAGCCGGTGCTCGCCGCCAGCGTCATCGTGCCAAGCCCTGTGACGCCGGTGATGTCCACCGTGTAGTCCTGGGGGCCACCCGTGATGTCTACGCCGGTATGGCCCACGGTGCCGGTCTCGGTGATGACGAGATCGCTCTCGAGGTTGAAGTTCTGGACGTCCTCGTCGAAGTGGACGGAGAAACTCGGCGCCCCAATCGGACTAGGCGTCAACGAATTGATCTGGGTCGCATTGGGGGCGATGTTGTCGACGACGACGGCGGCGCTGGTGACGCTCGATGCGAGCGGATTGCCAGCGAGGTCCTGTACGTCGGACGCGGTATTGACGGTGATGCTGATCGAGCCGTCGCCGCTTACGCCGGTGACGTGGACGTTGTAGTCTCGGGGGCCGTCCTCGATAGTGACGCCGGTGTGCGTTACGCCGACCTCGGTGAATACAAGGTCGCCCGCGGCATTGAAGTTCTGCACGTTCTCACTGAAGCCCACCGCGAAGCTCACGGTGCTGCTGTTGGTCGGGCTGGAGGTCGTCGGCGTGATAATGTCGCAGGTGGGCGCGGTGCCGATGCCTTGATCCGAGCCGCTGTTGGGGGAGCCGATCGGGTTGCCTGCGGCGTCCTCGACATTGCTCACGGTGACGGTGATGAGCGCACCGTTGCGCATCTCGCCGGTCGACCAGGTGAGCCGGTATACGTTGCCGCCTTGGTACACGACGTTATCGGGGTTGGCGGCAAGCGTGCCTTGGCCTGGGCCGGACAATGTATAGTTGCCCGGAGTGGTCACGCCGGCGCCCATGGCCTCGGTGAAGGCTACGTCAATGGAGAGGGGCGACTGGACCGCAACGGCACTGACCGTGGGCGGGGTGCCGCGGCCCGGCGCTGTAGCCGACTTGGGTTAATGGATGGGCACATCGGCCGGTGCTGCGCCGTCGTTCTCGCGCATCCCGTCCGCGGCGGTCACCGTGACGTTCACCCCGTTTACCATCTCCTGGGGCGTAGGCCAGTTCAACCGATACGATGAGGTGCTCATTTGTGTGACGGAAATGGGGTGGGCGCTCAAGGTGCCCTGGCCGGGTCCGGACACCGTGTAGTTAGCGGGGTTAGTCGCATCAGCGGTGTTCATGGCCATGGAGAAGTTGACGACGATCTGTCGGTCACTGATCATCGAAAGACTGGTGACGGTAGGGCCGTAGTTGTACGTCATGTTCTTATAGAAGGAGATCGTGTTCGTATTCACGTTGCCCACGACCAGGTCCACGTAGAAATCGTCCGACCCGAGCTGTTGGGCCACGCCGACATGGAGATTCTCCGGGCCGTCGTCGGCCGGGGTAGGACTTGAGCTGTTGGCCACGACATGCGCGGTCCAGGTGGGGGGGCTTGCGCCGTTGCTCTCGTAATACACAACCTCGTCGGTGGAGAAGAACGTCGCAACCACGTCGTCGTCGCCATCCACGTCCATGTCGATGGCCCGGACATAGTGTGGGTCGCCGCCGGGGCGGGTATCAATGGTGCGCGCGGTCCCGAAATTGGCCGTCAGGGATCCGTTGTTCTCAAACCACCGGATCCGGTCGCCGCCCTCGGCCACGGCAACGATATCGAGGTCGCCATCCGCGTCAAAGTCGCCCGCACAAACGTCCCACGGGTCGGTTTCGCCGTTGGTGACAAGGTAGCCGGTGAAGCTGATCGTGTTGTTGGTTCCGCCGTTGTTGCGATACCAGCGGATCACGTCGTTGTCCAGCGTGCTGACGATCAACTCGGGCTTGCCATCGTCATTGGTGGTGCCCGGATCGTCGACGAGGTCCGCCATGTGCACGGAGATGATGAATTGGACCTCGGGGTCGATAGCGACGACTTTCTCGGTGAATACGCCGGCGTCCTTGTAGAACACGCTCAACTTGCTGTTGCTGTTGGGACTGCCCGCGGAGTTCCCGCTTTCCGAGATGGCGCCCATGATGTCGAGGTCGCCGTCGTTATCGACGTCGCCCGGAAACACCTGGCGCACGTTGGGGTAGTTGAGGTAGCTCCCATCGCGATAGTAGACGCGTTGCGCCGCGGCCCAACTGGTGCCGTTGTACGGGGTCTGGTTCCTGAACCAGAAGATCCCGTCGACGAGGGTCGAGCACACGATGTCGTTATGCGTGTCGCCATCGACGTCGGCCACGGCCACATCCGTCAATTCGTCGTTGCCGTTGAAGGTGTTTCCGGGGGTGGTTGGATTGCTGTTATAGTAATAGTTTGGGATCGTCGGGGCCGTGTAGGTGATGTTGGCGCCGACAGGCCAGGAATCCGTACCGTCGTTTTCGCGCCACGTGATCTGGAAATCGGCCGGGTCAGCGGCCGCCCCTCCTGCCGGATTGGGCGGCCCCCATTCATCGGTCTGGCGCGCGTACACGATGTCGAGATCGCCGTCGCCGTTGATGTCGCCGAAGGCAGTGGCCCCCTCGAATCCGCCCGCGCTGGCGCGCAGCGTTCGCGAGAATATGAGGTCGATGCCGCACGCGTGCGGCGCGACCATCAAAACGGTCAGGAGAACAAGCGCGCCCACGCGCAACGCCTTCATGTTGTGCATCGTTCCGCGGTTAATCTGCATGGGGTTCATGACAAAACCCTCCCCTTGTGCCAAAGCAGCAAATATAAGGCCTCAACCACCTCTCATCCTGATGCAAGTGTATCATATATCATTGGTTTGCACAAGATCTGAGCGGAACAGAAGAAATGCGCTTTGTGATAACTTCACCGCTCGCAGTGGGCGTTGTGGAGCACCTCGACCCCGCGGGCCTCGAGGGCGGGGATCTGGTTGCACGCGGCATCCTGACTGAGGGGGTTGTCGAGAATGAGCAACCGGTCCCCGTCCGCGAAATCCGCGTTATTCACCAATGGGGTGAGGTCGGTGACCTGGTTGATGTTGAGCACCACCTGGGTTAAGTTGGGTAAGCTTTCCAGCGCGGAGATATCGCTCACGCCGCATCCGGAGACGTTGAGTGCAGCCAGGTTCGGCAGTCCTGCAAGAGGCGAAATGTCGGAGACATGGTTCTGCCCAAGGTCGAGTTCCCTGAGGCAGGCGAGGTTCGCCAGCGGGCCGATGTCGGAGACTTGGTTGTTGACCAAGCGGATGACCTCGAGTGCGCCCAATGCGCCCAGTGACGTGATATCGGCGATATCGTTCTCGAAGCCAATGAAAGACCGCAAGTTGGGCAGGTCGACCAGCCCGCTGATATCGGTCACCAAGTTCGCGCCGAAGTTTATGTCCGTAAGAAACGGCAGGCCGGAGAGTGGACTCAGATCAGAGACCTGGTTGCTGGCCATATCGACGTGGTTAAGGTTGTGGATCGCGCTCAGGGGTCCGATATCGGCCAGGGCGTTCTGGAAGCACCGGACGCGCCACAGCCACGGCAGCGCCTCGATACCTCGCAGATCCGCGATCCCCTGGCGGTCTATGTGCACGACATTAAGATCGAGGCAATCGCTCAGATAGAGGATGCCCTCGGGCTTGTCGATGTGCAGGCGGATGCTGGCCTCGAGATTCGGGTCGTCAAAGACGAGGGGACCATCCGGGATTTCTTCAAAAACCGCGGTGACGTTGGCATCGGTCGCGAGATAGAGCAGGGGATTCGTGCTGTTTACGTCGCCTTGCCACGCGACAAAGCGCGCACCGGCGTTCGGCGTCGCGCCTACCGCAGCCACCCGGTCGCTGGGGAACCCGTAGGTGCCGGGCGGTCCGAACGCGGCCGGCAATATACTGACGCGCCCGTTGCCGCTGGCCTGGATGGTTACGGCATAGTCCGCCGGCAGGAAGAACGCGGTGATCGCCCGGTCGGAATCCATTGTCACGTCCACGAACATATGCCGGGGGTGGGTGTCGCCAATGTCGCCTTCCCAATGGTCAAAATACGCGTTTGCCGATGGCAGCGCCCGGACCGTAGTGTCCTCGCCGTCCCGGAGGCCATACGCGCCCGCGGCGGGTTCGGTGATGCCATCCCCCTCAACGATGACGGTCAAGAGGCGTTCGCCTTGCACGAAGACTGCGGTGACGGACCGGTCTTGGTCCATCATCAGTTCGATTTCCCGGGCGGTCGGGTGGGCGTCGCCAATGTCGCCTTCCCAATGGTCGAAGTACCAGCCGAACGTCTCATAGGCGGCTAGGGCCGCGATTTCATCGGGTTCATGGAAGGGATGCGTGCCCGGCTCGGGCATCACGGTGCCGCCGCCTTCGACCGCCACCGTGAGCAGCATTTTGCATTCCTGGTCCGCATAGAGGGCGCCGGAGCCGTCGAAGCGCGCGCGCAGCAAGGGGAGTTCGTCACATACGACGTCTCTGGTCAGCGGGTTGTCACTGATGTCCACCCGGTCGTCCCCTCCAATGCCGGGGTTGTTGAGAAGCGCGGTGATTTGCGTAAATTGGTTATGGCTGAGGCTAATCTCCTCGATATTGATCAGCCCTTCGAGCGGGGCGATATCGGTGATTGCATTACGGGCAAGGCCAAGCGTGACCAGATTGGTCAACCCAGCGAGCGGGCCGATGTCGGTGATCTGGCATTCCTCGAGGTTCAGCGATACGAGGTTGCTCAGGCCCGCGAGGGGGCTAAGGTCGGTTATGGGGGTGCCGTCGAGACCGAGTTGTTCGAGATTCGTCCAGTTCGCCACGACGCTTATGTCCGTGATTCCGGTTCGCGCGATATAGGCAATGGTGGGGTTGTGATTGGCCAAGGCGCTGATGTCTGTCAGGGCCGGTTCTTCCATGATGGCCAGGGCCACCATACCGGTGTGGCCTGCAATGTAGTCCAGGTCGGCGGTCGTAAAGCCGCAGAGCCCGCAGAGCAGAAACTGGAGGTTATCGAGGGCGGCCAGGGGCGCGAAATCCTCGATAGGGTTGCTGGCGAGCCATACCTGTTCGAGCTGCGGCAGGCTGTTGAGCACGGAGATATCCGCAAGCCCCCCGTTTCCGGCCACGTTCAGATAGATCAGGTTGGCGAGGGGCGCCAAGGGGGCGATGTCCGTGATCTGGTTGGCCTCGGTGGTCTCCATGTCGATTTCCCGCTCCGGGTGCTCGAGTGGATTGCCGAAGCCCAAGTCCAGGTAAGTCAGTTGGCTTAACGAGGCCAGGGGTGTGACGTCGCCGACGCTATTGAAGCTGAGGTCCAGCACCTCCAACTTGACCAAGCTCGCAAGGGGGCCAACATCGACGATGGCGTTGTCGTAGAGGTCCAGGCGGGTGAGGTCCGTGGCGTATTCGATGCCGCTGAGGTCGGAAATGCCCAACCCGTACGCGTTCAGTTCCGTGAAGCCGGCGCCCACGAGGTCCGTGCTCAGAATGTCGCCGGTGGGCTTGGCAATGGCCTCACGGACAGCCCCCTCGAGGTTTGGATCGGCGAACATGACCGGTTCACCTTCGCCTTCACCTTCACCTTCGCCTTCACCTTCACCCTCGCCTTCGCCCTCGCCCTCACCCTCACCTTCGCCGCCGGACGTGACGACGATGAAGCTATGCTTCGTCTCCGTGGCGGTCTTGCCGTCTTGTGCGGTTACGGTCAACGAGACCGTGTAGTCGCCGTGGCTTGTGTATACGCGGGCGGGATGACGCTGATGGCTGGCCGCGCCGTCGCCGAATGTCCAGTGCCAGGTGTCGATAGGGGCGCTCCCTTGCACCGATTCGTCGGTGAATTGGACGGTGAGGGGGGCTTGGCCGGCAGTAGGACTGGCGGAGAATTCCGCTTCGGGGCGGCTGATCCACGGGCACTGGGCGAGCGGCAGGCAGCACAGCGCGGCCGTCAGGGCCTTCAACGCGCAAACATGTCTCGTCTTGATCATAGGGTGTACTACGTTTTCTCCTGTCGGATAAGCCTTCCGGGCACACGAATCACGAAACCGCAGCAGGTTCTTACTACGGTGGGCAGTAGGCGTTGTGCAGCACCTGGACGCCTCGGGCCTCGAGGGCGGGAATCTGGTTGCACGCGGCATCCTGGCTGAGCGGGTTATCGAGAATGAAGAGGCGGTCGCCGTCTGCGAAATCCGGATTGTTCACCAATGCGGTGAGCTCGGTGATCTGGTTGATGTTGAGGGCCACGTCGGTCAACATGGGCAAGTTCTCCAGCGCGGCGATATCGCTCACGCCGCATCCCGAGAAGTTCAGCGTGGCCAGGTTGACGAGCCCTGCCAGAGGGGAGATATCCGAGACATGGTTCTGGCCCAGGTCGAGTTCTCTGAGGTACGCAAGGTTGGCCAGCGGGCCGATGTCCGTAACGTGGTTGTTGGGCAAGCGGATGATCTGAAGTGCGCCGAAGCCGCCGAGTGCGGAAATGTCCACGATATCGTTCTCGAAGCCAACGAAAACCCGCAAGCTGGGCAGGTCGCTCAACCCGGTGATGTCGTTGACCTGGTTTGAACCGAAGTGCAACTCCTCGAGAAACGGCAGGCCGGAGAGGGGACTCAAGTCCGTCAGCCAGTTGGTGGCTACATCGACATACTGCAGGTTGGGGATTGCGCCAAGCGGCGTGATATCGACAAGGTCGTTCTGGAAGCACCGCGCCCACAACAGCCACGGCAAGGCATCGAGCCCTCCCAGGTCCGCGATACCTTGGCGGTCTATGTGGAGCACATTCAGTCCGAAGCAGTCGCTGAGGTACAGCGTGCCTTCGGGTTTGTCGATGTGCAATCGGACGCTGGCTTCGAGATTCGGGTCGTCGAGGACGAGGGGCTCGTCTGGTACCTCCTCAAAGACCGCGGTAACGCTGGCGTCGCTCGTCAGGTAGAGGAGCGGGCTCGTACCGGTCACGTCGCCCTGCCAGCCGACAAAGCGCGCGCCCGGCTCCGGGGCCGCGCCCACAGCGGCCACCCGGTCGCTCGGGAATCCGTAGGTGCCCGCAGGCCCGAACGCAGTCGGCAAGACGCTCGCGCGGCCATTGCCGGTGGCGTCGAGGGTTACGGCGTAGGCGGCGGGGCGGAACACCGCGGTGAGGGTCTGGTCGGCGTCCATTGTGAAGCTCAGCAGCATATGCTGGGGGTGGGCGCCGCCGATGTTGCCTTCCCAATGGTCGAAATACGCATCGGCCGAAGGAACCACCTGCACCGTGATGTCCTCGCCGTCCCGAATCCCGTAAACGCCCGCGGGCGGGGTGGTAATGCCGTCGCCCTCAACAACGAGGGTCAGGAACCGGTCCCCTTGCACAAAGACGGCCGTGACCGACCGGTCTTGATCCATCGTCACCCCGATCTCCCGGGCAGCCGGGTCGGCATCCCCGATGTCGCCTTCCCAATGGTCGAAATACCAGCCGAAATCGTCAGACGCATGGAGCCATACGCGATCAGACCGGGAGTAGAAATAGGTGCCCGGGGCGGGCACAAGGGCGCCGCTGCCTTGGACCGTCAAGGTAAGCACCCGCTCGCACACTTGGTCCGCACGCAGGTTGTCCGGATTGTTGAAGCGTGCGCGCAACACGGGTAGGTCATTGCACACAACATCGCGTGTGAGTGGGTTGCCGGTGATGTCGACCTGATCGTCGCCCCCAATGCCCGGATTGTTGAGGAGCGCGGTAACCTCGGTAAACTGGTTGGCGGTGAGGCGGAGTCCTTCGAGGTTGATGAGCCCTTCGAGGGGCGAGATATCCGTGATGGCATTGTGGCCAAGCTGAAGCCCGGACAGCGTGGTCAGACCGGCGAGCGGCCCGATGTCCGTAAGCCGACATCCCTCCAATCTCAGGGACGTCAGGTTCGTGAGGCCCTCGAGCGGGGCGAGATCGCTTATCGGGACACCGTCCAGGATGAGCAGTTCGAGGTTCGTCCAGTTTGCGATGACATTGATGTCTGTGATGCCCGTTCTCGCGAACGAGGCTATGGTCAGGTTGTGGTCCGCCAGGCCCTCAATATCCGTCAGGGCCGGTTCATCCGTGATGGCCAAGGCCACCAGGCCGGGGTGCCGGGCAATGTAGTCGAGGGCGGTGTCCGTAAGACCGCAGTTCCCGCAAAGCACGAATTGCAGCTTCGAGAGCGCACCCAGCGGGGCGAAATCCGCGATCGGGCTGCTCGCCAGCCAAATCTGTTCAAGCTGGGTGAGGCTGGTGAGCACAGAGATATCCGTGAGCCCCGTATTCCCGGCCACGTTCAGATAGGTCAGGTTCGTGAGGCCTGCCAGGGGCGCGACGTCGGTGACCTGATTCGTGTCGACAACGGACATATCGAATTGGCGGTCCGGGTGCTCGAGTGGGTTACTGGACCCCAAATCCAAGGAGGTCAACCGCGTGAGTGTGGCGAGCGGCGTCACGTCGCTCACGCTGTTGAAGCTCAGGTCGAGGACTTGCAGGTTGACTAATGGCCCGAGGGGCGCCACCTCCGCGATGGCATTGTCATAGAGGTCCAGGCGTGTGAGGTCGGTAGCGTGTTCAATACCGCTCAGGTCGCTAATGCCGAGGCTGAACGCGTTCAGTTCGGTGAACCCGACGCCCACCAGGTCCGTGGTCAGGATATCGCCCGTGGGTTTTTCAATAGCAGTGCGTACGGCGGCTTCGAGGTTTGGATCGGCGAACATCACCGTCTCGCCTTCACCTTCACCTTCGCCTTCGCCTTCGCCTTCGCCTTCGCCTTCACCCTCGCCTTCACCCTCGCCTTCGCCTTCGCCTTCACCCTCGCCTTCACCCTCGCCTTCGCCTTCGCCTTCGCCCCCGGGAGTGACGGCGATGAAGTTATGCTTCGTCTCCGTGGCGGTCCTGCCGTCTTGCGCGGTTACGGTCAATGAGACGCTGTAGCAGCCTTGGCTTGTATACACATGGGAGGGATTCTGCGCGTGGCTCGAAGCACCATCGCCGAATGTCCAATGCCACACATCGATGGCGGAACTCCCGTGGCGCGACTCGTCAGAGAATTGGACGGCCAAGGGTGCCTCGCCCGAGGTCGGCGTTGCCGAGAAGGCCGCTCTGGGTGGACCCAGCCACGGGCACTGCGCAAGGGGCAGACAGCACAGCGCAACCATCAGGGGCCTCAAGACAGAACCCAGCGTCTCGCTCCGCATGGGGCGAAGTACTCTCCGGTGCAACCGTTATCGCATTCAGGAACTGCCCACCAGGCAGAAGCTCTGGTCCGGGCCGATGACCGAAAACTCGTTCGTATCTCCACGCCACATGCCGCAAGAGCCATCGCCGGTGTCCGAACTCATCCACTGGAAATAGCATTCGGTATCGCCCGTGCCGTGTATCGAGATCCATCCCTCGGCCAGCGTCAGCGCCGGGTCCAGTTGTGCGCTGTACCGGTACAACCGATGCCCGTTGTAATCGAGCCCCGTGTCTTCCTGGATCGGCGTGACCGCATACTCCTGCACAAGGGTGCCGGCCGTTGCGCCTGCCTCGTAGAACTCGATGGCACACGTGGTCAGGTTGCGGTCGCAGGCCGTGCCTGAACCGTCGTCGCCAAGACCCCACCAATAGACGCCGCAGATCGCGTTCTCAAGGCCGCTGAAGCTCTCATACATGTGGTTGTTGGCGGAATCGTCGCTGTACGACCCCTTCCAGAACCCGTCGCCGGAGGATGGCGGCTGGCTGAGGAGGGCTCCGCTAGGGCAGGCCATGAGATCTCCTTCACCTTCGCCTTCGCCCTCACCTTCGCCCTCGCCCTCGCCTTCGCCTTCACCGGGTTCGGTCACACTAATGACGTCCGTGCCTGTCGTGGAGCCGGTCTTGCCGTCTTCGGCGGTCACGGTGAGCACGACAGTATAATCGCCTGCCTCTTGATATACGTGGGTTGGGTCCTGCTCGTCGCTCGTGGCCTGGTCGCCAAAGTCCCATGCCCATGCGACGATGGGGGTGCTTCCGGCCACAGACTGGTCCGTGAAATCCACGGTCAGCGGGGCAGTGCCGGTCGCGGGAGTCGCCGCGAACTCGGCTTGGGGAGCGACTTCCCTTGCGCATTGAGCAAGCACGACAGAGAGAACCACCACCGTAAGAAACCACCAGAGATTGGACTTGTCAATGTTGAACATTCCTTGCCCCTTTCCACGTTGTGCTGTTGTGTCTTGGGCGTGCAATCCCTTCGACGCAACGCCTCGAGCTCACAGATTCCTAGAATTTCACCCTAGCCCAAACTGAATTCAGTGTACCAAAGAAGCAGACGCCTTGCAAGTCTCGATGTATCCCATTGGACCAAGGTTGCCCAGGTGGCAGGGGGCCGGCGGGGACCGGTGCATGGCCGAATTGCCTCTTGCGTACTGGCGGGCATCGGGGTAATATGGTGCAATAGGAGTTGACGGGAGTTGCTCGGAACGGATCCCGGCCTGGAAGCGCGCAAGCGTGCCGTAGGGTGCGCTCTTGCGTTCATTCCCTGGCCTGGCTATACCGAGTACAAAGGCTTGATAGGATTCATCGGTCTTACGAATCTTGGAGAGGGAGGCAGATCGCATCATGAATACACTATATCAACAAGGCCCGAAGAGAGGGCGCCGGGCTAGGACCCGCAAGGCTGCGCGTGCGGGGGGCATTGCGGTGTCCGTTTTCATGGTTTTGGGGCTGGCTGGGGCGGACCTCTATGAGAGCGACGGTTCAAGCGGGACGCTCGACCTTTCGGGCGGGGGCGTGACCGCCATAACGGTCGACACGGACGCGCTGACCATTACGGACAATTTTGCGAATACGTGGAACGGTCAGGACGATGCCGGCGTATGCGTGTTCCAGTTCGACTACGTCAATGTGCCTGGGGAAATCGATGTGACGTCCCTGGGCTCGCGCCCCTGCGCCATCGTTTCCAGCACAGACCTTTACTGGGGCTGTACGTTGAGCGCCAGCGCGGAACAGGCGGGCGTCACCACGTCGATCTGGGGCGGGGGCGACGGCGGCCGCGGGGGGGACGGCGGCTTGGGCGGTGAGGGGGGCGGCGGCGGCGCCGGAGGTGCAGGGGGCGACGGCGGCGCCGGAGGCGATGGCGGTACAAAGGAAGCCGGGGCCACT
>Ga0272441_10014682_pt1 | contig 11058 bp, 9 predicted proteins | sample SSMProp6N_FD_193582 | JGI IMG/M metagenome (GOLD analysis project Ga0272441, IMG submission 193582) | Marine sediment archaeal communities from Little Sippewissett salt marsh, Falmouth, MA, United States - SSM-Prop-6N | ecosystem: Environmental > Aquatic > Marine > Wetlands > Sediment ...
CTGCTGCTGCGATCTTCATAGCAGCATTGTATAGACTCGTTCAAAAAGCGCAAGTTGCCCATTTTGACATTTGGGAAGCTGTAAATCAGCCTGCGGCACTTCGGTGAGATGTTACGAAAAAACAAAGCCAATTCTCAACCGGACAGGAGGTGGCATAGCCATGCGGCGACGTAGGCGGCGTAAGTGCCGATGGCGTAGCCTAACAGGGCCATGAGGATGCTGACGGGGACGAGCTTTTCGTTGTGATGGGCGGCGACGACGGGGGCACTGGCCGCCCCGCCGATGTTGGCGGCGCTGGCAATCGCCGTCGAGTGGATATCGACCCTCAAAAGGTAAGCGCCGAGCAGGCAAAACGCCCCGTGAATGGCGATCCAGATATAGCAAGCCACTAAGAACCACACAGCCGAGCCAGTCAGGCCGGACACGTCGGCCTTGGCGCCCATGTTCGCGACGAAGATATATACCAGGGCCATCGCCAGCTCGTGGCTGGCCGGGATGTGACGGGCCGGGGTGAGGGAAAGCAGAAGGCCCAGGGTGGTGATCAGCAAAATCTTCCAACTTGAGGCCGTCAGGATCGGCCCGACTTCCGGGAGCTTCGCAGAAACGGCCTCGGCGATCCAGGTACATACGAAGCCCAGCACGAGAAGGTAGAGAAAATGCCTCATTTTCAGAATCTGTTGACGGTCTTGCGCTTGACCTTGAGCCGATTCAAGCATCTGAATCCGCTTTTCGTCCACGCGCACAAAGCGGTTAAACGATTTAGCAAAATGCTTCGATCCGAGCAGAATCGGCAGCCAAATCAGATAGACGAGGTTATCGCCGATCACGGCCAGCCCGAATCCCTCCCCGCTGGTTTCGAGTCCCTCGCTCACGGCGGCCATATTGCCCGTGCCGCCGATCCAGCTCCCGGCCAGCGTGCCGAAGGCCTTCCAGATATCTTCGGGCAGCTTGTCCTGAAGGAGCAAAAATGCGATTGGGGCACCGAGAACGACGCCGGCCGTGCCGATGAGCATAACGAAGACGCCCCGGCCCATGACCCGAACCGTCGAGGCGACGTCCACTTTGAGCAACATGATGACAAGGAACATCGGCAGGACGGTCGAGCTGAGCCAATCGTAAACCGGCGATTTATTGGCCAAGAGGCCCGTATTCGACATGACGGCAGGCAGGGAATAGATGAAAATCAGCGGCGGAAAGTAGTTAAAGAGCTTCCATTTGGTTTGCGCTTCGAGGAAGAAAAAGAACGCGCCCACGCCGCAAAGGGTTGTCAGGATGCCTATCGGAGAGGAAATATATGATCCATCCACAGTTTCTACTCGTACCGACCGTCGTTCCCCCAAGTCTGTGCCCAACAACGCCGCTGAGTTTCATTGTCGCTAACATAGCACATCCACCCTGAAACACAAGACTTTCCCGGCTGACATTCAAGATCAAGGTGTTTTAAGAGGTTAGGGGAATATTGCCCCATCCATTCTGACGTGTGAACTCACTCAAAGGAAAATGCTTTAATCAGCTTCATACAGGGTATCTTCAGAAGAACGACTCGCAACAAGAAGCGCCAAACTGCCCAGCACAAAACCCAGGGCGATATGCACATCAGCAACCGAGATGATCAAAATCTCATATTTCGGACATTCCGGTCGAGGCCGCCCGGATTTGATTTCCAACTCGATGGGATTATCAGGTGTATAGGCATACATCACTAACTCCGTTATCTTTGTGGAACTTGTCCTTTCATAATATAATAGGGCGTGCGTCCGGTCCGGAATGTTGATGGGAATTTTTGAAAAATTGAAAAAATTTTTCTGCGATGCCCCGACAAACCCCGTCAGAGCGGTCCAAACATGGTTTTAATAATCCATAACCACGATATCTTCAGGTATTGCCACGACGTCGCGGTGCTTCGGGCCGAGCAGCTTTTTGATTTCGGTGCTGTGCTTGCCGGCCAATGCTCTAAGTTGAGCGCTGCCGATGCTCGCCACAGCTTTCGCATTATCGTTCAGCATGACCACCGAGCCGGCCTCGAAAGAGCCCTGGATATCCCTCACACCGCTGGGCAAAAGGCTTTTCCTCGCCTTGACGGCTCGCATCGCCCCCTCGTCGATGCATATCGTCCCGGCCGGGGCACTGTTGAGAATCCACCGGGCCCGGTTGGAAAGCTTCCTTTTTGGCATAAAGATGGTGCCGATGTCTTCGCCGGCAACAATCCGGCGAATAACATCCTTCAACCGGCCATTCGCCAGGACGATCCGGCATCCGGCGTTCGAGGCGATCTTCGCCGCCTCGATTTTCGTTTTCATCCCTCCCGTAGCGTATCGGCTGCCTTTTCCTCCGGCGCTTCGAACGATGTCGTCCGTTATCTCGAAGACGGTCGATATCGGCTTGGCCTCGGTGAATTTTCGCGGATTCCGGTCGTACAGGGCGTCGATGTCGCTGAGCATGATCAACAGATCCGCGTCGATCTTACTGGCCACCAGGGCGCTGAGCTTGTCGTTATCGCCGAACGCCGAGCCGATTTCATCGGTGCTCACACTGTCGTTTTCATTCAGAATCGGCACGACGGACAGATTCAGCAATGTTTCGATGGAGTTTCGAAGGTTCAGATACGTTTTCCGATGATTGAGCACCTCAGCGGTCAGCAGAACCTGGGCGACGGCCACACCGTAACGCTGAAAGGACTTTCGATACTCCGCCATCAAGAGCGGCTGACCGATCGCCGCACAGGCCTGGCGCATCTTGATATTCTTTGCCGATTCCGTCGCCAACTGGCCAAGCCCCATCCCGATCGCGCCCGAGCTGACAATAAGGACCTGTCGGCCTGTTTTGAGCAGATCATTCACCTGCCCGGCCACCCGCCGAACGTACGCCGAGTCCACGCCAGCATCTTTCGTCAGAATACGCGTGCCGATCTTGACAACAATTCGCCTGGCATTGCTGAAATTACGCATTGTTTAGTCACTGGTCGTTCGTTAATGTTCCCCATAGGCAAAATGGAATTTGCTCATCCTACCTGCTAAATACGATTCACTATCTAATGTCATTTCTCCAGTAATCGGCGTGATATGAGGCGCCGTCTTTATTCCAGACTTTGGTCACAATATCGATGTCACCGTCGCCGTCCACATCACCAAGTACGGCATCGTGCCAGCCGGGATTGTCGGTATGGATGACGACCGGTGTAAAAGTCGGATTGGCTGAACCGGAATTCTCCCAGATCACGCCGCGCTCTTTCAATCCCGGCGGCTTCATCGCAAGCTTTCCGCTCTTTGTCATGTAGGTATCGGGATCTTCCTGCTCCCCGGCAAAAATATCCAAATCGCCGTCCCGGTCAAAGTCGGCGACGCCGAGCGAATGGAACGAACCCGTTCCAGGAACATCTCCATCCGCCGTCGGTGGATCGGGGAGCCGATGCCGGGTCCACTCGATACCCTTGTCCCAGTTCCGGACCCAGGACACGTGCGACAAGCCCGTATCGCAATCGCTATAAACAATGTCATTTGCGCCATCGTTGTTGATGTCCGCAACCCAGCACCGCATGCTCGTCCCGTACGAGGCGTTCTTGACCGCCAGGTGCGACCACGCATGAGACATCCAGTTTCCATGATCCCTTCCGGGATTGGCGAACCAATAGCCCGGAATCACGACATCATTGTTCCCATCCCCATCCAAATCACCGATGCCCCTGGGAGCTGTGCCGCCGTGGTTTTCCCCGATGCCACCGATGACCGTTTGTTTCATACCACGGGCAGGATCGTACCACGAGACGGTTTTTCCATCGTAAGCCAGAACATCGACATGCCCGTCGCCATTGACATCGCCGGAGAGAATGTCATGCCCCTCGCCAGGGTAATGAAAAGCCTTCCAAGACGTGTCGGGATTGACAGCGAGATTCCCGGGATTTCTGAACCACACCCGCGAATACACGGCGTCCACCCAACCGTCCAGGTTGCAATCCACTTCCGTCGCTCCAAGCTGCCTGTCCAGCGTATCATGGATGCCAATCGTATGCCGAATCCACTTCGCGTCATTGATCCTCTGGAACCAGTAGGCCGTTTTCGTCTCGCGCCGCGAGAGGCTGATATCCAGATCGCCGTCGCCGTCGAAGTCCGCCAGTGGAATCCCTCCCGTGCCCCACGCCGAGCCGGGCAGCTGATCCGCGATGGTGAAGTGCGTCCAGTTCTGTGGATCGATTTTCGCATCCACACGAGGACTGATACAGCCAACAACGCTCACAATTGCAGCGAGCACGGCGATTTGCACATGCCAAATCCTTGTTTTCAAGCAGACATAATTCGACATCATTCAATCATTTCATTTAATCCATTTTCTTGGTTCATTCGATTTCCAGTCGATTTCAGACAAACACATATTATGTCATAACTAAAAATCCATCAATAATAATTCTCATCCTGGAACAAGCTGAAGGAGTGGAACCGCTTAAAGAGTAATTCTTTATCGTAGGCAAGAGAAAAGCCCTCGCTCGGGGGAGAAATCCGGATATTGCGAGGGCTTGAAAAATCGATTAAACCGGTATTGCGATAAGACGGCCTACAAGATGTGACGCCGGCGGAGCCACCCGACAACACTCAAACCGAAACTGCTCAGAACAATTGCGCCGGGCGCGGGGATGGTTTGAACCGGACACGTATTCGAATCGTCGCCCCCACCACAGCCGCCGCCCGGATTACCGTTATCGGAGCCACCACCGTAATCGCCATCGTCGGAGCCGTCATCCCAGTCGTCGCCGGAGCCGTCGTCCCAGTCGCCGCCGGAGCCATCGTCCCAGTCGCCGCCGGAGCCGTCGTCCCAGTCGTCGCCGGAGCCGTCGTCCCAGTCGCCGTTCGAACCGCCACTGCCGGACCCGGAATTGTTATAAACCCAGGTGTAATCCTCCCAATCCCAGCCAAGCAGATGTTCGCCGAGCCAATAGAGCCACTTTTCAAGAAAGAAGTCCGTGTCCTTGGAACGATCTTTAACCTTGATAGGATCGGTTGAGCCGGATGGATTTGACCCTGACTGTGACAGGGTAAGATTCGCCATAACAGAAGAACACAGCCCAAGACAAATAACGGCTGTTGCAAAAATCAATAATTGCCTTTTCATCTTCTTTCTCCCCCGTGTAAAACTTTAGTCTGATACATTACTATTAAAAGTCATTATTCAGACAATCATTCTCGCCGAATCTGAAAAACTGAAACTTTTTCCTCTTCTTGTTTGCCCCCCTTTTGTTAAAGGATATGTTACCAAAATTACTCCTGAATGTCAAGAGTTTTTAGCCGTTGTTTTTGAAAAGATGGGGATTCTTCCAAATATCCTCAGACATGGATTCAGAACGAAATCTTTTTAGGACGTTATTTCTCCTGGTTGCTTTTGATTTGCAGATGTAATGGGAAGTGATCCCAGATACCCAAAAGATCGCAGAGCCTGATCCGGCGTCTCATGCGGCAGATTTCGGATTGTGCTTTTCTCCTTAAAACCGATAAAATCTCCAAATCATTAGACTGAAACGGCCATCTCAATTGTGTGTACAATGAAGAATGATCATTCTCAGACATAGCCAGTGAGGTCTGAATGCTCGAAGACAAATTGCTTCTATGGAAGTTCAAACGCGGATCAAGCGAATCGCTCGAAAGGATTTATGACAAATACGAAACGTACTTGATCACGGTTGCGACGGCGCTTTTGAACAACACGGATGCGGCCGAAGATGTGCTCCACGACTTCTTCATCTCGTTTGTGACGTCGGCCGACCGGATCAAACTCAACGGCAATCTCAAAGCGTATTTAGCAACCTGTGTCGCCAACCTCGCCCGCAACAGGATTAAGAGAAGGCAACTGGAGCCCACTGCCTTAGTGGATCAGGATTCAATGGAGTCCGCCGCTTTGAGGCCGGATTTGCTGGCCATCCAGAAAGAAGAAACAACCATACTCAACCAAGCGATGTCCCATCTGCCTTACGAGCAAAGAGAAGTGGTCGTTCTTCACCTGCAGGGAAATCTGAAGTTTACACAAATCGCAAAATTAAGAAGTACGTCCGTCAATACGATCCGAAGCCGGTATCGGTACGGTCTGGAAAAGTTGAGATCGCTTCTAAACAGCCAGGTGACAAAATGAAATCGTTTAAAGATATAGAACATAGAGTAGCAAAATTCAATGTGAATCCAAGATCGGAGATGCGAAGCAAAGTGTTCGATGAAGCCCTGGAGATTCAGAGAAACCAAAAGCAAACAAGCACCTCTGATACGAATATATGGAGAATCCTTATGAAGAGTCGAAAAACAAAGTTTGCCGCTGTAGCGGTGCTCATATTGGCAACTTATTTGTGCCTGCAGATACCAAAAGGCCTTGTGACCCCGGCGTATGCTTTGCAGGACACCATCGATGCATACAACTCGATGTGCACCCTTCACGTCAAAGAATTCCGCACGGTTGGCGAGCAAAGATGGGACTCAGAGTCATGGATAGAGTTTGATGAGTATGGAAAACCCACGCGATTCAGGCACCAGGCCAATCGGGTCTCGACCGGTAATCAAATAGGGCCGGTTACTGTTGTCAATGACGGCGATGGATCATATACCTGGTTGCCGAATCTTAACTTGTGTTTTACAAGATCAGGTAAATCAGTGATTGGGAGTCTATTGGTGCAATGGGAGGTATCTGACGCTGACCCAAAGCGGGTATGCGAGACGTTGCGCCGGCAGGCCAGAGACGGCGAGATTATACTGGATGTCAATGAGCCGGACCAAAAGAATGAGCCTATTGTTCTTGTTGTGACGTATCCCGCTGAAAGTCGGTCGGCCAATTGGAAGAAGGTGCTGTATATCGACCAGGCGACCCGATTGGTTCAAAAAGAAGAGAAATTCGAGCTGCGGGGCGGCCGGTATCAACACGAACGGACGACTGAGTTCTTCGATTACAACCAACAGATCGATCCGGAGAGGTTTGATCTTGACCGAGAGCTGCCGGAGAATGTGATTTGGATAGATCAATCTGACAAAGACGTTGGATTGGCTCAGGGTGTTATGACGGACGAGGAAATTGCCACTGAAGTGACTTTACAGTTTTTGCAAGCGGATATCGCCAGGGATTTTAGCAAGGTTGGACAACTCTATTACGGAGTACCTGGCTTTTTGGTCGAAAAACTGTCGAGTGGAAATATGCTCAAGATTATCTCCATTGGGCCGGTAAACGCTGATCCTGATCCCGATTCGAATGTGATGGCATGCTCGTGCAAGGCCCTTGGCGAGTTTGACGAACAGTACTATGAATTTGATATGAAGATACGCGTCGTACCTGTTTCCGGTCAATCGGGAAGATGGATGATCTGTGGAACGACGACTCACACGAAACCGGCTTCAGATGAAGCCGCCCAGGCACAATACGAGCCGACAACAGAAGAACGAGCCAGGGGGTTTGTGGCTGTGCAGGGCAGCAGGCCTGAACTTCACCCCAGATTGAAAAAGCTGGAGGTAGATCTCGGACGCAATGAACGCGATCTTGCGCCGATTAAGCTCATTAGCTTGTCAGAGTTGGACGCCGTGTCTATCAGCGTTTCTGGACCTGGCGCGGCGCTCTGTACGCCTTGGATCGAAAAGGATTATCAACTCCACGCAGACACTCAGACGTCGCTGGGCCTGGCCAATCCTACTCGGATCTGGCTGGAGGTGGATTCCGGTAAACACGATCCCGGTGCTTATGAACTAACCGTCTGTCTATCATCCGGCCGCGGAACCAAACTGAGGATTCCCGGCACCGTGACCATCCATGATGTGGCTTTGCCCGGAAAGCGGACGGTAAGGATGAAGCCCTTTGCATGCGTCGTTAGCCTCTCCGGTGGGGCCAACGACCAGCCAGAGACACGCAAGCGTTTGGAGGTTTTTCTCGACGACCTGGCAGCGTTACGCAATACGGTTTGTGATTGGGTGTATACCTATAATCCCACCAATGTCCTATCACAGGTAAAGATAACAGGAACGGATCAAACGCTGCAGGCGGCAGGCCAGGCGGGTAGCATTGACATCAACAACCTGCCGGATCTTGACTTTTCATTCTTCGATCCCTGGATTGCAGGTTCAGTAAAGCATGGCATGACACAATTGGAAATAAATGTACGCCTGACCATCACCGAACATGAACGCGCATTTGTCAAAGGTGTTCTGGGAAACGCTATTGTTTGTTCTGATGAAATAAGTTGGAAGACGCTCATGTGGTTGTACAGCCAGTTCCGAGACTATGTCCAGAGTCACGGGATGACCGAAACCTGGGCCAGAATCGACACGGCACTCGAGCCTGACATGATCCCGGACTACGTGCAAACGGCGCGTCGTTACCAAGAGATCGGGTATCGTCCCTATGCGGCTAACATTGATGGTTTTGCACGGAACGCGACATGGTTGAACCAATTAAATGCTCAAAGTGACGCCTGGTATATGAGTTATTGGCAAATACAGGCTTTTCTGGCACTCACGCGGCCCACGCAGGGTAAACCTGCCGTGCAGTTAGATGAGGGTGATCAAATATGGTATGCTGGCAGCGGAAATTACACAAAGCCCTATGAAGAGGCACGCGCCAACGCTTGGCGTGCCTGTGCAGACGGTACCCACGGCTACACTTGGTGGTCTTTTTGGTTGGACAATTCCAAAAATTGCATCGTGTGGTACGATCAGGAGTCCGAACGTATGATCCACTCTCCGACCTGGCATGGCTTGCGCGACGGCAATGAAGACGCCGCTTACTACCACATCCTGCAGGAACGTCTAAAGGCCGAGGCTGACCAGGAAGGATTAGCGCGTCTTGCTGCGTTAACGGGCCAATCCAAAGACGCACCCGTACGTTTGACCAAGGTCAGGGATCTTTATGGTGTCGCTTATCACGATATTGACCCGGCCAACGGATACCGGCAATTCAATCAAGCCAAGCGCGAAGTGCTCAGGATGCTCTGCACAGATCAATGAGCCCAAGACAAAAGGCTCAGAGCCAAAGGAGGCCAAAGGACACCCGGGGGGATAGTCACCAGGTCAATAACGATTAATGAAATACCCCGCAGCCTGCCGCGGGGTATTCAACCCTTGTAGAGAATAAAACAGAACAAAAGAATGCATAAGCTTCGGCCGATGGCCGAACCTATGATTTTAACGTTAGCAAGGACCCGTGGAGTGTAAGCTGTGAAAAACGCCAGTTGTAATATCTGGACAAAGCGTACTGTACAATTAATCGTTGTTTTCGCGTGCCAGCCCCTTCGCTCCGCTCAGGGTGACAATCTCTGATAGTTTCTAAGAGAGACTTGTAAATGACGAATCGTGAGTATCAATTGAAGATCGGATCGGAGGCGATGGAAGGATTATTGGGCGAGTTTCGGGCGGGTAATATTGGGCAGCCGGGTGTCGAGAAGATCAGGCTGGGGCGACATTTGGGGGAATTATCCCGACGTTGGGACGAGAGATTTCCGGGGCTGCCGGAAGAGCCGTTTGCGTATCTTTCTTTCAAGGGCATCTCCCGGAAGGGGCGGCGGGATCAGTATTTGAAGCGGATAATTGTAAAGTTGCTCGCAGGCTGTGAGGGCGGGACGATTGTGAATCCGGCTTGCGTGTGGGGCAGGCATTCGCGGGACTTGGCCCGGCGGTTGCCCCCCCACAGGGTTCTCGGCACGGATATACAAGGCGCGTGGGATTGGCTGTACGGACATATCCCGTGGACAAGGACACCTGCGAACTACCGATTCAGGCGGGACGACATTTTCAATCCGAAAGTGCAGGGCGAGCCCTCGGCCGTGGTCTTCTTCGGGGCGTGCGCCTCGCTGTCGGATGCAGCGATGGACTACGCAATTGGATCGCATTGCCCGTTGCTGGTCTGCAGGGCGTGCTGCCACACGATGATCGGCGGCAATATCGATATCGTCAAGCGGCCGGACTTCATGAACCGGGTGTTTAGATTCATGAACTTCATATTGGCTAAAAGATTGGCCAAACTTCGAGAGAAGGCCGACGGCCACTATTTCTCGCCCAAGTACTCAGCCGAGCACTACCCGAGAAGTGAGACGGCCAAGAGGCTAACCAACTCGAAAGAAGTGAGAGAAGTGGCCCGCAACACGGTCAACAGCGATATCTGCAGGAGCATCATCGACCTGGACCGCTATCTCCATTTAGCTGAAGCCGGATACGATGTCTGGTACAGGGCAGAGATGTTCGTCGCGGAACTTGCCACGAAGCCCTAAGAGTCCCTGTTGGGGGCACAAAGACACCAAAATACAGCAGAAGAGTAAGATCTCAAGGACAACGAAATCCAATAATTTTGAAAATCTTAATCATTCGTTTAGTATCTCTGATGAACTGATTAACGGGTATCTCGTTCAGAAAAACGAATCATTCGAAATCCCATCCCTCGAGCATCAGGCCTATCAGCCGGTCGATCCCAACACCTTAACACCGTTCCAACCAGCTTGGAAGCAGTATATTGGTACATACAAATATATCAAGAGTGGTTGGAAGTTAAGCACCCCTGCCAAGATCGCACTGGTCCTGGGCATAACGACCAGTTACACTCACATAAAGGTATATGAGAAAGATTGATATCTTTATGTCAAAGGTCATCAACATATGAATGGTGATCGACTGGATGAGCATCTACCGAGCCTGTTTTTTACGTCTAACGGTAAGTGTCTTGATTTTCGTGTTCCCAAGCTTACTCGGCAAATCTATAGGACAAAGAAAGTTGATAATGACGGGATTTTTGACCTATATTTTTTAGGGAATTCTTAAAGTCAGAGCCAGAGGAGTCATTGGAATTTTTTTAGAGACAGTTTTCCCCAAACACCAAATACTATTCACCGGTGACTATCGACTACTCTACATCTTTCTGTGGGTGAACTTTTTGGCGTTGGGGCCGGAGTAGTTGGCGACGATGTGGCCGGCGCCAAGGAGTTTCCATTTATAGATGAGTAGGCCCTCGAGACCAACGGGACCGCGTGCGTGGATTTTGTTGGTGCTGATGCCAACCTCGGCGCCGAGGTTGTAACGGAAGCCGTCGCTGAAGCGCGTGCTGCAATTGACGAAGACATTC
>Ga0272441_10014684_pt1 | contig 11056 bp, 10 predicted proteins | sample SSMProp6N_FD_193582 | JGI IMG/M metagenome (GOLD analysis project Ga0272441, IMG submission 193582) | Marine sediment archaeal communities from Little Sippewissett salt marsh, Falmouth, MA, United States - SSM-Prop-6N | ecosystem: Environmental > Aquatic > Marine > Wetlands > Sediment ...
CATGGCACCCACGTTCGTAGAGATAGACATCTCGTTGTCGTTCAGGACTACGATCAGGTCCTTCTTCCTGTCCCCGGTCCAGTTGATCCCCTCGAAGGCAAGCCCGGCCGTCATGGAACCGTCACCGATGACGGCAACCACCTTGGAAGTCTGCTGCTTCAGACACCGGGCCTCGGCAATGCCCGACGCAGCCGATATGGACGTGCTGCTGTGTCCCACATCAAAGACATCGTACACACTCTCACTGCGCTTGGGAAACCCGCTGATGCCGCCCTTTTGCCGCAGTGAGTGAAAGACCTCTTTTCGTCCGGTAATGAGCTTGTGGGCGTAGGTCTGATGACCCACATCCCATACGATCCTGTCATGGGGGGTGTTGAAGACATAGTGCAGCGCAAGGGTCAGTTCCACCGCACCGAGGGACGGTGCCAGATGGCCGCCGTTCCGCGACACGGTCTCGATTATTCTGTTGCGCAGTTCCTCCGCAAGAATCTTCAATGCGGCGGGGTCGAGTTCACGAATATCGGCAGGTTCATTTATCTGCGCAAGTATGCTCGCCTGTTCTTTATCCAATGCTTCCACTCCGGTGACAGGACATGGTATGTCGTCACAACTTCCTTTCTATGATGAACCGTGCAATCATTCTCAGGGGTTCCGCCCGCCCGCCCAGATCTGCAACGGCCTTCAGTGCCTCTTCAACGAGCTGCCGCGCCCGTTCCCGTGAAGCGTCGATACCGATGAGCGCCGGAAAGGTGATCTTTTCGTGGGCGCCGTCGGCACCGGTACCCTTGCCGAGCACCTCCTGGTCACCCTCGACATCGAGGATATCGTCGGCAATCTGGAAGGCAAGCCCGATATTTTGACCATACCGGGTGAGGTCATCCAGCAGATCAGCGGAGGCATCGGCTGCAATAGCGCCCGCTCTGAGTGAGACGGTAATGAGGGCTTCCGTCTTACGGATATGTATATGGTGCAGCGTCTTCATATCGACGGGGCTGCCTTCCGACTTGAGATCCAGAACCTGTCCGCCGATCATGCCGTAATATCCCACGGCGCGGGCAATCTCATGGATGATCTTCAAAACCCTGTCGGGGGGAAGTGCCGGCGTGACGGCACATCCCGAGAGGAGATGGAAGGCCTCCGTCAAAAGGGCATCACCGGCCAGAATAGCCATATCCTCCCCGAACACCCGGTGACTGGTCGGGTTGCCCCGCCGGTAATCGTCATCATCCATTGCGGGAAGGTCGTCGTGAATGAGCGAGTAGGTGTGTATCATTTCGAGCGCACAGGCCACGGGAAGCACCGGCCCGATAGCACACCCCGCCACTTCCGCCGCCGCCAGACAGAGGATCGGCCGGATTCTCTTTCCGCCGGCAAAAACGCTGTAACGGACGGCCTCGAAGATCACGGGCGTAACGGGATCATCCATCGGAAGATACCCGTCGAGGGCGTCGTCAATAATTTTCTTTCGTTCCTTGAGATACTCGCCGGGCATGGCCAGTCGCCTATTCGTTCCTTCGATCGTCTTCGGAAAAGGGTTCTTCCTTCAGCCCTTCTTCATCGGCCAGGAGGATGTGGACCTTGCGCTCCGCCTCGTCGAGTTTTTTCGAACAGAATCGCGCGAGTTTTATCCCCTCTTCAAAGGCTTTCAGCGATTCGTCAAGGGTCATCTCTCCTTCTTCCATCTTCCTGACAATCTCTTCCAGTTGTTCCAGTGCTTTTTCAAATTTTTTTTCCGCCATCGGCATCACTCCTCGGAAATGGCAATTACTTCGGCGTCGAAAGTGCCCCTGGATACCTTCACGGAAAGGGCATCCCCCAGGGCAAGCGACGTCACATCCGTTACAATCCCTCCATCGGGAATCGTCTTCACGATGCTGTATCCTCTCCGCAACACGGCAAGGGGGCTGAGACTGTCCAGCATGGCCGAATCTTTCCGGAGGCGCGTCCGCAGGCGCTCCATCCCGTTCCGGACATTCATCGCCATATCCTTTCGGAGGGCGTCGACCAGTAGCGCATCCCGGCGGATGCGCACCGACGGGGTTGTCCGTGCCAGAAGTCCCCGTGCATGCATCAGTCGCTCCCGGCGCCGCCCGACCGTTCGCCGGAAGACCTCCGACAACCGGATTGCCTGCTCATCCACTGCAATGCGGAAATCTTCAATCCTTCTGCGGGGGTCCTTTACCCGCTCACGAAGGACGGCTATTCTTTCACGGATACGGGTGGTCATGATCCGGCGGCTGCTCAGCAGACGAGCGGCGAGCCGTCGCACCCTCTCTTCGAGATCGGCCCGGTTCGGCACCACCAGCTCGGCCGCGGCGGAGGGTGTCGGCGCCCTGAGATCGGCCACAAAATCGGCAATCGTAAAATCGATCTCATGGCCCACGGCTGAAACAACGGGAATATTCGATGCGGCGATTGCACGAGCCACACGTTCATCGTTAAAGGGGAAGAGATCCTCCAGGGAACCGCCGCCCCGCGTCACGATTATCACATCGATGCGGGGCATTCCGTTGAGGCGCTCGATGGCATCGGATATCTCGGGAGGCGCTTCCACCCCCTGGACCCTGACGGGCGCAATCACAATATCAATGGAGGAAAACCGTCGCCTGGTGATATTCAGGATATCCCGCACGGCCGCCCCTGACGGCGACGTGACGATTCCGATCCGGCGGGGGAGAAAGGGGATGGTCCGTTTCCGGACCTGATCAAAAAGTCCCTCTTCGCCGAGACGTTTCTTGAGCTGTTCAAAGGCAATCTGCAGGGCACCGACCCCCCGGGGTTCAGCGGTATCGACAATTATCTGGTATTCACCCCGGGGCTGATAAACGGAGAGCCTGCCCCTGCAGACGACACTCATTCCCTCCTCAAGATCAAAGCCGATTCTCCGGGCACCCTGCCGGAAGATGACGGCCCGTATCTGGCTGTCCGCATCTTTCAGCGTGAAGTAGAGATGACCCGACCCGGGACGGCGCATATTTGAAATCTCGCCGGTCACCCAGAGGACGTCGAAACTGGTCTCCAGAAGAACCTTTATGTGTGCCGTCAGTTCGCTGACGGTAAGAATTTTTTCCATATCCCCGTATGTAACCACCTGTCGCGGTAATCTTGGACACTAACAAAGACAATTCACTGTTGCAACCCTTTTATTTCTATCATTTTCATGGTGAATTCGCACTTTTGCCCGGACGGAACGATGCCTCTCACGAACAGGTCCGTCCCCCCGGCACCGGATATTTTTATTGACAAGTATTTTGTCATGGGATTACCTAACGGTGCAATCACAAGAAGAGAGGAACCATTATGAAAAAGAAATTTGTCTACACACAAAGAGCACCCGAACCGGTGGGGCCATACTCACAGGCGATCAAGGCAAAGGGCTGGCTTTACATCTCCGGGCAGATTCCCGTCAACGCGGCAACGGGCGAGCTTGTCCAGGGCCCCTTTGAACAGCAGGTCCGAACGGTCCTCGACAACATCGGCGCGATCCTCACCGCCGGCGGCGCCGGATTCGATACGGTGGTGAAAGTCACGGTGTATCTGGCCGACATGGAGCGTTTCGCCGAAATGAACGCCATCTACGACGAATATTTCAGCGAATCACGGCCGGCGCGGGCCTGCGTCGAAGTGAAGCGTCTGCCGAAAGATTTTCCAATCGAGATTGATGCGGTGGCGCTCTGTGACGAGAGTTCGTGAACCCCGGGCTTCTCTCAAGGACCGGAAAGCGGAAAAACGCACCGGGCGAGCGCATCGGATCAGAGGTTTCCGCGAGTGACGCTTCACCTCGATGCGGGAAACATGCATCACCCCTGCAGGTGGTCCAAGGAGATTGAAATGTGTATCACCCTGATTCAACGGCGGAGGTCCGTGAGGAAGTTCGCCGACAGGCCCGTGGAGAAAAAAATCCTCGACAGGATTATCGAGGCCGCGCTACGCTCACCATCATCGAGAAGTGTGCGGCCCTGGGAATTTGTCGTTGTCACCGACAGGGACATGCTGGATAACCTTTCGCGGGCGAAACATCACGGCGCGGGCTTTCTTCGCAGCGCTGCGGCCGGGTTTGTGGTCCTCGCCGATCCCGAACAGTGCGATGTGTGGATCGAAGATGCCGCCATCGCGTCCATCATCATTCAACTTGCCGCCGAATCGCTGGGACTCGGCGCGTGCTGGATTCAGATCCGCAACCGGATGCATGGTGATGCAGTGACGGCGGGAGAATATATTGCGGATCTACTCAACATCCCTCCCCATCTTCAGGTGGAATCGATTATCGCCTTCGGGTATCCCGCCGAGGAGAAGGAGCCCCACGACACGCAGACGCTCCGGTACGACAAGGTCCATCACAACCGGTACGGCTCGGACTATCATGGCGTATAGCATCGGGCCCCCCTCTCACCACCAGACCGCCGGCCAAGACCGCATGTGGGAGTGACAATTATGAATAATCTCGCCGATCGCATATATGATGCCTGTGACAGACACTTTGACGAAATCGTGGCCATCCGGCGCCGTATACACCGGAATCCCGAAGTGGGATTCGAGGTGCACGCAACGGCGGCACTTGCCGCGGAAGCACTGGACAAGCTCGGAATTGCCGTGACCTCCGGAACAGGAGGCACAGGAGTGGTGGGCGATCTTGCCATCCCCGGCGCGATAAAACGGATTGCCCTCCGGGCCGACATGGATGCCCTCCCGATCCAGGAAGAAACCGGGGCGCCCTATAAATCGCGGATCGACGGCAGGGCCCACGCCTGCGGTCACGATGTCCATACAGCCATGCTCATCGGCGCCGCACGGGTTCTCAGGGAATGCGAAGACGCCCTGACATCGAATATCCGTTTCATCTTTCAGCCCAGCGAAGAACAGCTTCCCGGAGGCGCCATCGGCATGATCAGCGACCATGTGCTGGACGGCGTCGATGAAATATACGGGATCCACGTCTGGCCCACGCTGCCGACGGGCAGCTTCGGGCTCTGCCCCGGCGCCTTCATGGCCCGGTCCGACTCCTTCACCATAGAAATCCTCGGCAGGGGCGGACATGGCGCCATGCCCCACTTCACTACTGATCCGATTCTCATCGGAAGCCACTTTGTGACGATGCTTCAATCGCTGATTTCGCGGAAGATCGACCCCCTGGAACCGGCCGCCGTCAGCGTCACCCAATTTCACGGCGGCACGTCATTCAATGTCATTCCGCCTTCCGTCACGATCTCCGGCACGGTACGAACCCTGCAGGAACCACTGAGAAATTTCATACGGGAACAGATGGAAACCATGATGGCCGGCATCGCGTCCGCACACGGGGCCGACTACACCTTTTCCTACACCGACGGCTACCCGGTCACGTTCAACCACGCAACATGCACGGACAAGGCCCGTGAAACGGCACTCCGGCTCGTAGATCCGCAACAGGTGGTCTTTCCGCACCCGCCCGTCCTCGGCGGCGAGGATTTCAGCTATTATTCAGAGATTGTACCGGCATGTTTCCTCTTTCTCGGCGCTGCCCGTCATGAAGAAGCGGAAAAAGGCCCTTTCTGTCACGATCCCCGGTTTGATGTGGATGAACGATGTATCAGATACGGCATGGCAATGCACGCGGGACTGGCCCTGGAAATCTACCGGAGGGGAACGCAATGCGATGGATGACGATATCATAAAGGGAGACCCGAAGCGGAGAGGGCATATCATTACTGCAGTGGTGATCGTTGCGGTGGCGGGCGTCTTCGGGGTCACCTGTTTCCAGTCGTTTCCAGTCATACATGGCCGCTCGTGCCGACCTCTCCTGCCAGAATCCCGATGCAGCACTTGAAAAGGGGCTCAGGGTGGTCCGCGTGGTCATTATCACGGTAACGGCTTTTTTCATTCTCGCGGGACCGTTTTTTCTGCGCCTTACCGTCCAAACCTGCATGGCACCACAGTGTCCGCCACCGGGAACGAAAGTCATCCGGGATACGCGCATTATCAGGAAAAGCCGGGCCAGCTTGCCGGCCGTCACGGGAATGACCATATCATCCAGTATCATTCTGTACGGTATTGCGGCTCCATACAAGGTATACCGCGGCATCGGTCACTTTATTCAATCGGCCTCCGGTGCGGATGAATCCGCTGAGCGGAATCTGCCCTGACCACCTCCGCCCGGCTGGGAATAGACGGCACCCTTACTTGGAACCGCTTTTGATTTCCCTTCGCCGTGAGGATGCCCGCATCTTTTTCAGGACGTTTGATTCGATCTTTTTGGCCCGCGTCAGGGTATCCGTCAGTTCCACATCGTCCGTATCGATATCGTAGTCGAATTTTTCGCTGATGCCGAACCGCATACGCAGCACTTTTTCTTCTCTCGGCGTAAGCGTGGAGAGGATCTTCCGGGTCTGCTTGGCGAGATCCATGCTCATGGTCGCCTCGGAAGGCGACATAATCTTCTTGTCTTCGATGAAATCTCCGAGAGAACTGTCTTCCTCTTCCCCTATGGGAGTTTCGAGGGATATGGGTTCCTTGGCAATCTTGAGCACCTTTCGTACCTTATCGAGAGGAAACTCCATTTTCTCCGCGATCTCAGCGGGGTTCGGCTCTCTTCCCAGTTCCTGGACGAGATACCGCGACGTCCTGATGAGTTTGTTGATTGTCTCGATCATATGGACCGGTATCCGGATTGTACGCGCCTGATCGGCAATCGCCCGGGTGATGGCCTGGCGGATCCACCATGTCGCATAGGTGGAAAATTTATACCCACGCTGGTACTCGAACTTTTCGACGGCCTTCATCAAACCGATGTTGCCTTCCTGGATCAGATCGAGAAACTGCAGCCCCCGGTTGGTATATTTTTTTGCGATGCTGACCACGAGTCTCAGATTCGCCTTGATCAGTTTCTGCTTTGCTTCGTTTGCTTCCGTCTCACCGGCATGAATAACGGTGACGACGGTTTTCAGCGTTTCCTTCGAGGCACCGTATTCGGTAGTAATCCGTTTGATTTCCCTGCGAGCCTCGCGGACCGCCTTTTCCGCGTCTTTCAACTTTTCGAAGGATACATTCTCTTCCTTGGCAATCGCCTTCCCCTGGTCGGGCTCTCGTTTCATCCTGGCAAAGGTCCGGTCCAGATTGTTCAGCGACATTCCGGTACGATCCTTCGCCAGCTGAACCTTTTTCTCGAATTTCCTGATGCGTTCCACCGACTCCTTTAAATCGGTCACCATTTTGTTGATCCGCTTCTTACTGAAGTTGACTTCCACACATAACTCTACGATCTTCCTTAGATTAGCGGCTTTGTCGCGCTGAATTCTCTTGAGTCGCTTCTCATCCAGATCCTTGTCTTTCTGCTTCTCCTCGAGTGAAAGATTTTTCTGATAGAGTTTGGTGATCTGATCGATCAGGCTCTGGACCCGCTCTATATGAACACTTTCTTCCACGAAACCGCTCTCATCCTCAAGATTGTCGACTATCGATTTAATCCGTACGTCGCCGGTTCTGAGTCTCTGTCCGATTTCGACAATTCCCCTTACAAAGATGGGCAGGCTCAACAGGGTTTCAAGTATCTTGCGCTCTCCCTCTTCAATCTTCTTGGCGATCTCGACTTCCTCCTCGCGGCTCAACAGGGAGACGAGCCCCATTTCCCGAAGATACATCTTCACCGGGTCACCGGTCTTTCCAAGCATGGAGATGGGCACCTGTGCGAGCAGGGTGATGTCTTTTGAATCAGCGGCGTCACCGGAGTCACCGGCGTCACCGGCGTCACCCGTATCTTTTTTACTCGCCTCTTTTTCCGCCTTTTCGGCATCAATAACGTCGATATTCTTCTCACCGAAGAGGACCATAATATCATCTATCTGATCTGAAAATATGACATCGGATGGCAGCATGTCGTTGATATCATCATAGGTGAGAAAGCCCTTTTCCTCACCCAGGGAAATAAGTTTTTTCACTTCATCCGATTTGATACTCTTTTTCATCGTTACAACTCCTTGGATTAAACAGGTAAGCGGCCACGACCAGACGGCCCAATCATGAATATCCCCGTTCCTCTTTCAATAATCTCTCTTTTTCATGTAAAAGCCTGTTCAGGAGTTTCTGGTCACCCTGTTTCTGGGCTTCCGCAAGCTCCATTTTCAGTATCTTATGCCTGCTCTTATACCAGCGGTTCCGAATCTTTCTGATAGTATCATCAAGCACCCTGCCCAGTATCTCATCGCTGAAGGGAGATTCCTTTACCAGCAGTTGCATGAGTATTTCCTTCCCGGCGTCACGGGACAGTTCGTCGATGATCCCCTGAGGATCGATGATCTCGTTGCGCTGGCGAAGGGTTATAAGCCTTTCCCCCATGGCACGGAATTCCGGTGTTGCAAGATGCGCGACGATCCCCTTTTCCGCCACCACGTCAATGGTATCCTGGAATTCCATCATAATGTACATGAGCGTGACTTCCGCGGGGTCAACCCGGTTCTTCTCACGTCGGGGCGGCGACGCCTCCCGCGACGGGGCGGAAGGTTTCCTCCGGGCATTTCTGTTCACTTCCCGCTTCAAAAGCGCCTGATCGACACCGAGCTTTTCAGACACCCGCTTGATAAAGAGATTCCGCTGTATCGGATCCTCGATACCTTCTATAAAGGAAATCGAATTCATGACAGAATCGATATTTTCTTCAAGTGTTTCCCTGCCCCCGATGATATGGTCGATATAGTAATCGACCATCGAAACGGCACCGGACACGGATTCCCGGAACCGGTCGCCGCCAAAAGCCCGGGCGTAATCGGCGGGATCGTACTCTGCCGGGAGGGTTACCACCCGCGCCTGCATCTGTTCTCCCAGAAAAAGGTTCAACCCCCGTTCCACGGCATGTCTTCCTGCCTCGTCGGGATCGAAGATCAGAATGATATTGCGGGTAAACCGCCTGAGCAGTTGAACCTGATTTTTCGTCAGGGCCGTGCCGAGGGTCGCGACGACATTGGTTATACCCACACTCCAGAGTGCCAGAAGATCAAAATAGCCCTCCACGATAATGACTGAATCGAGGCGCCGTATGTCATCCCTCGTCTGATACAGGCCATAGAGCGTTTTCCCCTTCGTGTAAACCGGAGATTCGGGGGAGTTGAGGTATTTCGGCTCCTCGCTGCCGAGGGCCCGTCCCCCGAAGGCAATGACATGTCCGTTCAGATCCTGAATCGGAAAAATCAATCTTCCTCGAAACCGGTCATAGGGCTGTCCCCGGTCACGGGAAATAAGAAGACCTGCTTTTTCCGCCAGGTTGAGGGGAACCTTCTTGCCGTCAAAGAACCGTTTCAGACTCCGCCATTCATCAGGGGCATATCCGAGAAAGAACTTTTGAGCGACCGTATCGTCCATACCCCGCGTTGCCAGGTACGTCCTTGCGTTACCCCCACCCTCCGACATAAGCGCATCTGAGAAGAAGTGCGCGGCCATCATGTTGATTCTATCTATCTTTTCCTTTTCAGTGGCCTGCCGTTTCTCCGTTGCGCTCATTTCACGCTCCGGTATATGAACGCCCGTCTTCGCCGCCAGATGCCGCACCGCTTCCGGAAAGGTCATGTTGTTTATCTTCATGATGAAGGAGATCGCATTGCCTCCTTCACCGCATCCGAAGCAGTAAAATATCTGTTTCTCGGGATTCACCGTAAAGGAAGGAGTTTTCTCCTGATGAAACGGACAGAAACCGACAAAATTTCTTCCGGCCTTCTTCAGGGTCACATATTCCGAAACGGCATCGACAATATTCACCCTTCCCTTGATTTCTTCTATTATTTCCTGAGGGATGTGCCCTTTCAATGATTATGTTCCTTCCGGGCAAAATTTATCCGGCAAAACCTGTACCACGCTTTTGCTCCGGACCGGGATGCACCCCCGGCACAACGTCCGTTATGTACCGGCGGCAACGCCTCACGGCGTAAACAAGTGACACTACTTCCGCGCAGCATATCAGGGACAAGATAGGGTAGACAATCGGATTGCTTCGGAAGCTTCCTGATGTAATCAGAGGTCTGCTGCTTACGAAGATAATCTCACCTTCACCATTTCGCTGACCATTTTTCCGTCAGCTTTTCCGGTTATAACAGGCACAAGCGCCTTCATTACCTTGCCCATATCACGAACACTTGCGGCACCGACTTCCTCAACGGCTGCCTCGATCGCCTTCTTTATGTCTTCCTCCGACATCTGCTCCGGCATGAATTCCTGAATGATGGCCAGTTCTTTCTCCTCTTTTTCGACGAGATCCATGCGTGCGCCGTTCCTGAACTGTTCGATGGAATCACGCCGCTGTTTCACCATTGAAGACATGACCTGCAGTGCGTCTTTTTCGCTTAAGCCACCCTTTGAATCAATTTCCCTGTTATGCAGGGCCGCCTTGAGCATCCTCAGGGCAGACAACCGTATCTTATCTTTCGCCTTGGCGGCATTAATCATTTCTTTTTCTATTTTTTCTATCATATCCATACGTTGATTCACCTTATGTTATTGCGTCCTTCCCGTTCCGCCATCGGACACTCGTACGTGAGAATAATTTAGTGTTTCTTCCCGATTTGTCAAATGACTTATCCCATTTCGTCATGCAATTTTCTTCCGCCCAGCACATGGACGTGAAGATGGAAAATGAGCTGTCCGCCTTCTTCGTTGCAGTTGATCACCATGCGAAAGCCCTTTTCATGCATACCCTTGATCCGGGCCACTTCCTTCACCGCTTCCGTGATATCGTGCATAATATTGGCATGCCCGTCATCGACGTCCATCAGCGTGGCGATATGCTGTTTGGGAATCACCACGACATGCACGGGAGCCATGGGATTGATATCGTCGAAGGCCAGCACCGTGCTCGATTCGAAAACGGTATTGCTGGGAATCTCGCCCCTCACAATCTTACAGAAAATGCAGTTTTCCATATTCATTACTCCTTGCATACATCCTCGGTCCCGTATCAGAGGGGAACCTTTCTCCGCGGTCAGTGGTCCTCCGGCGGGGCTGATGCAATGCTCAGGGCCTTTTCAAGATCGAAGGCACCGCTGTACAGCGCTTTTCCCACGATCAAGCCCATTATGCCCGAACCCTCAAAGGGACG
>Ga0272441_10014685_pt1 | contig 11055 bp, 7 predicted proteins | sample SSMProp6N_FD_193582 | JGI IMG/M metagenome (GOLD analysis project Ga0272441, IMG submission 193582) | Marine sediment archaeal communities from Little Sippewissett salt marsh, Falmouth, MA, United States - SSM-Prop-6N | ecosystem: Environmental > Aquatic > Marine > Wetlands > Sediment ...
CCACGGCTGCCGGGGGAGAAGGATTGCGATCGGAGAGCAAGCTGCTGCATCCCGGGAAGCTCGACTTCCACCACGGACACGCGGCAGGCGTGGATTCCCAGAACCTGATTCTCTGGACGCCGACTGCAAAAGGCGGGATCGGAATCCTCGACTCGAGCGGGGGCGATGACACGATCTACAGCGGCGTGTTCCTGCGCCCCCTGCTCGCCGAGCCCGATGCGGGCGAGCTGATCCTGGGCGTGCACCACGTCGATCGACCGGCCTCCGAGGACTGGGAAGCGCAGGGGGAGTATCGATTCCCGTTTGGGCTGGGATTCGGGGGAGGAACGGTCCATCGCGGAGAGGGTGGACAGGAGACATCATTCGGCAAGGTTTCGTTCCGAAGCCGATGTGAAGACTGGCGGTACATCCTGGCCGCCCAGGTCCGGGAGGACGAGGAGGAGGCGTCCACCGGCGGTTACGTCGCGCTCTACAACGAGCAAATCATGGCCGTCTGGGGCGACGACGGAGAGCAATGGCGCGCCTGCCTCGGCTACGTTGCGCCCGAAACAGAGAGCGCCGTCCGGCCGGCAGCCGAGGTGCTGTACGTGGACAACACGGTCGGAGAGAGCACGGGCCCCGAATTCCTGTTTGCCAACGCCACGCTGAAGTTCGGCGGCGGGTTCCTGAGCCATCCGGCCCGGCTCGGCCGTGCGATGGGGCCCACCGGCCTCGAGTTCGGGAACCCGCTCGGATTCCTGCGCCCCACCTGGAATCGGCGCCTCGACGTCTGGGAACTGGGCGCCCTCGCCGACGCACGCCTCGTTCACCTGGAGTTCCCGGACGGCACATCATCGACCCGCTACGACGCCGTCTGCTTCCCGTTCCAGCTCGACGAGAACCGAAGCGTGCTCGACGGCGTCTTCGCAGGCTGGTTCGGGAGCCGCACCTCGGCCGGCGGGCGAAGCGATGGCGTCCTCGCGGGCGTCCGGGCCAGAATCGGTTTCGCCGATGTCAATGTCGGAGTGGAGCACAACCTCGATACGGAAGAGACCAGCGCTTACGTCGGGGTGATTGACAAGATCTGACGACGACCGAGGGGTTCTCACGCCACTGTCGTGGCACAAGCGTCCCGCGTGTGTCCCACGGACGCCGGCAAGATGCCGGCCCCAGGGGTGTTCGCCCCGCAGACCGGAGGAACAGAATGAACGACCTCTCCCGCCGAACCTTTGTCAAACACATGACCCTCGCCTCCGCAGCCGGCGCATTGCTCGCGCCGGCTCGCGCACGCGCCGCGCGGCCGGGCACGAAAGCCTCGAAGCTCTTCTGGTTCATACCGGACGGCCTGCGCGCGGACCCGCAGCTCTTCAACCTGTTCCAGTGGGCGCGGGAAGGCAAACTGCCGAACATCCGCAAACTGATGGAGCGCGGCTCGCACGGATTCTGTATTCCCACCTTCCCGTCGCACACGCCGACCAACTTCGCGACCCTGTTCACCGGCGCATCCCCGAAGATCCACGGCGTCGCCGACGGCCCCATGCATACCGAGGGATTCCCACTGGATCGCGTCTCCGTCGGCGGTTTCCGCTCCACGGCCAAGAGGGTGCCCCCGATCTGGGCGACCCTGGAAGAGCGCGGCAAGCAGGTCGCCCTGCTGTCCATACCCGGATCAACACCGCCCGAGTTGAAGAAGGGATACACCTTCCGCGGACGCTGGGGCGGTTGGGGAGCGGACTTCCATCCCCTGAACTTCGAGTCGAAAGCGGACCTCGAGCAGCGCAGGAAGCAAGGGCGCGGATCGCGCCTGTTCTTCTTCGGCCCCGAGCTGACACGCTATATCGACACAGAGAAAAGCGGCGGCTGGGCAGAAGCCGGCCTGGCCCCGGCCTCGGCCATGGAAGGAACCGCCTCGGGCTGGGGATTGAACGTCCGCTTCCTCGTCTACGATTCGAAGAAAGGCCGCAAGGCCGCGTATGACCGAATCGCGTTCTCCCTGGACCGACAGCGCGTGCTGGCCGATCTCAAGGCGGGTGAGTGGAGCGAATGGCATGCCATCCGGCTGAAATGGCGCAACATCGCCGTGCCGTCCCACGTGAAGTTCCACGTCGTCAAGCTCGACGCCACCGGCTTCTTCCGGATCCGAATGCTCTACGGGAACCTGAACTTCAACAACACGAAGCCCGGCCCGGCGGCCGACGAGATGGTGGCAGAAGTCGGACCCATGGTCGACTTCGTGGACAACTTCCCCCCGCAGCTCATCTATTATCCCGAAGACAAGGAGACCTTCCTGCAGGAGGCGGATCTCTCGTATACATGGCACAAGAAGGCCGCCGCCTTCGTGCTCAAGAACTACAAGCCGGACGTGTTCATCCATGACGTCTACTCCCCGAACCAGATGCTGACCGGCCGCTGGTGGATGGGATATGTCGATCCGACAAGCGCCCGGTACCGTGACGTGACCGAGCCGCAACGGAATGCGCTCTGGAACGAGATCCACGCCATGTACCGCCACATCGACGACATCGTCGGCGAGCTGCTGGCCGCGGCGGACGAGAATACGCTCGTGGTCCTCAGTTCAGACCACGGGGCCGTGCCGCTGAACACGTGGGTGCGGGTGAACAACCTGCTCGCAAAAGAAGGCCTGCTCAAGTTCGAGATCAACACGGAAACGGGCGAGCCCGTTGTCGACTGGAAACAGACGAAAGCCGTTTACCTGAAAATGTGTCACGTCTTCATCGATCCCAATGGACTGGACGGCAAATGGAAACGCGCCTCGGGCGCCGCCTACGAAGCGTTGCGCAATCGTATCAAGGACCTGCTCCTGGACTTGCGGGATGAAGAGGGACGTCGGCCGGTGGCCCACGTCGTCAAGTGGGAGAACGTCCGCGGTTTCCTGGAGCTGCCGCCCGATCGCACGGGAGACCTTGTCATCGCGAACAACCCCGGCTTCGGCTGGAACGAAGAGATGACGGCTGATCGGAACATCTTCACCGAGCCGTTGAAGACCGGCTACAAGCAGGCCATCACGTCAAGAACGGTGCCCGGCATGTGGACGCCCTTCGTCGCCATGGGTCCCGGCGTGCGCGCGGGCCACCGCATCGCCGACCCGATCGACATGATGGACCAGTACCCGACCCTGATGACACTGCTGGGCCAGCGATGCCCGGACTTTGTGGAAGGCAAAGTGGTGCGGGAGATCCTGGCGTAGCAGAAGTCATCGGTCATCGGTCATCGGTCATCGGTCATCGGTCATCGGTCATCGGTCATCGGTCATCGGTCATCGGTCATCGGTCATCGGTCATCGGTCATCGGTCATCGGAAGGAGGGAACTCGTGCCGGTTCTTCCCGACAAGGGCGGTTCCGGATCGAATGGCACTGACTGAAGGCCCTTTTGGGATACGTTTCAGGGCCTTTCAAGAACGATCCGGCGATGGCCGGAACGCTTACGCGTTCCGCTCCGGGGAGAGAACGGGATGATTACGCGGAGCGGCTTGCGCCTGCCTCGCCGAAGTCCCCGGACGAAGACGGGTGAGCAAGCCGGCTTAAGTCAGTGCCATCCGGTTCCGGATTCCTCTTCACGGATCACCGGCAACCGATCACCGATCACTTCCCCCCTGCGGCGCCCCGAGCACGTGTAGCAACAGCTCTTCCTCCAGCGCCGCCTGGATCTCCGGATGCTTGCCCGCCAGGTCCCGTCGCTCGCCGGGATCCGTCTTCACGTTGTAGAGCTCCTTCTTCCCCGTCGTCCGGTGCCAGATCAGCTTCCAGCCGTCGTTCTTCCGGATCATGTGCGTTCGCCTTTCGCTGACAGCGAACGCGGCAATGTCCTCCCGCTTGCCGCGGAGCAGGGGAAGCAGGCTGCGACCGTCGATGCCCTTCCGCGTCTTCTCGTTGAGCGTCACCCCGGCAAGCGCCAGCAGCGTCGGCAGCAGGTGCCGGGTCCAGACCTGCTCTTCGATGCTCTTCCTTTCCGTCAGCATGCCCGGGACCTTCACGATCAAGGGAGGGCTGATGACTTCGTCGTACGGCATCCAGTGTTCGAGGTAACCGCGCTCCATGAGGTGTTCCCCGTGATCGCCCATGATCACGACGATCGTGGAATCCAACAGACCTCTTCGTTTCAGTAGCGCCAACAACCGCCCCAGGGCGCAGTCCGTGGCACGCACGTTCGCCCCGTACAGCCGTCTCAGGATGTCGATCTCCATGTCGTACGTCGGACTTCCACGCCATGCCGAAAGAAGCTGTTCGTTGACGATCCACCCGTAGTTGGCCCCGAGCTTCCTGCACAGCGCGGTCTCCGCGCCAAAGGCCGCCATCATGAAGGACATGTTGGCCGGGATCGTATCGCCCGGAAGCCCTTTGGGGTCCTTTGTGAACGCCAGGGACTTGAGGTAGTGCTCATGGCTCGACGGCAGGAGAGCGTCCACCGCGGTGCGCGGATCCACCGAGTCCCGTGCCGTGGCGAACGGAATGTGCAGGCTCGTCGTGTGGCAGAACATCACGAACGGCGGCTGGATCGTCCGGATGACGTTGAGCTCCAGGACCTGATCCAGGCGCTGCCGGTAACTCCAGAGGCAGTTGTAGGGCTTCCCGCCCGGCGCGAGCATGGCTCCGGAATCGAGCAGGCTGATGTCCCCCAGCATCGCACCCGGATCCGTGATCTCCTTGTTCACGTGCAGCGTCTCGAGGATCCGTCTTCCTCCCCTGCGGAAATCACGCGCCGTGAACAACTCGAACAGGCAAGGTTCCGTCCACGTCGCCCGCGTGACGTAGTTCTTGAAAACGAAGGCGCCGCTTTTCGCGAGGGCATCGATGTTCGGCGTGTTGGACACGCGCGAGTAGGCGCCGACCCGATCCTTGCGCAGGCAGTTGATGCAGACGATCAGGATGTTCTTCGGCGGGGCGGCGTCCGGTCCGGCCGCCAGTGCGGCACATCCGAACAGGATCGAAGCGAACAAGCAGCTTCGCCTCGGAAGGCGCATCATCTGCCCTCCAGGCTGCGCAGACTCCCGATGGCCGCAAGAACCGCGTCCCGCTCGAATTGTCCGCTCGGTTGGAAAAGCTTCACTTCCAGCAACGATTTCGATCCGGCATGGTACACGACGCAGTAGGCTCCCCGGTGTTTCACCAGCCCCTTCTGCCACACTCCGAATGTGTAACGTCCGGACGCGTCGGCCAGCAGGACGAGAACGTTCCCGCCGAGCGCGGGGACCTGCACCGGTTCGGGCTTCTTGTCCTTCGGACACCGGATCAAGGTGGTAATCGCGCCCGGATAGGGATGACGGTGCGGATCGTACAGGGAATCGAAAACCGCGTACTTCGATGCCCCGTACCGCTTCGCCAGCGGCTGCGGCAGGGGCGAGGTGATCTCAAGCTCCGCGCGCAACCGGCCGTTGGTAGCCACGAGGGTGTGGAACGCCATTTTCTTGCCCTGGCGTTTGAATTCATCGATCACCGCGGCCTTGCCCATGGCACCGAAGTCGATGCCGTACTCGCCCAGCGCCGCGTTCAGAGTGCGGGCGCCGGAAGCAGGCGGCCGACAGCCGCCCGAGACAACCACGAGCGCAAGGACCGGCGCGAGAACCGCCGCGCGACTGACCGAAGCGTTCACAAACCCAGGATAGGCACGCAGAACTCCCCAATCAAGCGGTGAGTCCGGTTGCATCCCAGGCGAAGCGGAATTTCATTAGAATTCCGACAAACCGCATGGCACACTGCATTGGAGTTCCAACCTGCCCGCAATGCTGCGCATGGCGCTGCTGGCATCATGCAGACCCATGGGAATACCGGACTGCGATGAAGGCTCGAACCTGTCTCCATTTCCTGTGGCATGCACTGCGACTCAACGTCGACCCATCCCATCGCGTGCCCCTCTCCCTGATCATCCACCTCACGAGCCGTTGCCCGGCGCGGTGTCTGTACTGCTCCTACGACCGGTCGCGGCCGGACCGGCTGACGCCGGCCGTGTTGTGCAGGATCCTGGACGAGGCGTGGCGGGCCGGAACGCGCCGGCTGCACCTGACAGGCGGGGAACCGCTTCTACGGGAAGACCTGGAAGCCGTCTGCGCAGAAGCCGGGGAACGCGGATACTTCATCAGTCTCGCCACGAGCGGAACGGGGGCCGCTGAGCGGGTGCCGGCCCTGCGGAAATGCGATCAGGTCATGTTGTCGTTCGACGGACCGCGGGACGTGCGCGAGAAGCTCTGCGGACGCCCCACGGCCGCGGCGGCCGAACGGGCCGTCGAGATCTTTGCGGAGGAAGGGATCCCCTTCTGGACCACGACGGTTCTGAACCGCTTCAACCTGGACTGCATCGACTGGATCGTGGACCACGCCGCGCAGCACAACACGGTCGCGAACTTCGTTCTCCTCCACGCGCGCCCGCCCGGCGGCGGAACACTCCTGCATCCGACGCGCCCTGAGCTCGCCGCGCTCCAGCCGAGCAACGAGGAATACCGCAGCGCGATCCGCCGCCTGCTCGAACTGAAGAGGAAACACCGGCCGGTCGGCCTGTCGGTGCCGTGCCTCCGCGAATGGCTCGAATGGGACGACTACACCGTTACCTGCAGAACACAACGCGCTCGGCGCTACCGGCGCTGCCTCGCCGTGCGTTGCTACTGCGAAATCGCACCGGACGGCCGCGTGTTCGGATGCGATCATCCGTTCGGACAGAACTACCCGGCCCCGTCCGCTATCGATCTCGGATTCGCCGAAGCGTTCCGTAGGGTGCCCTGGCAGACCGACTGCCGTTCCTGCATGGCCTGCTGCTATGTCGAAGCGAATCTCCTCTTCTCGCTGCACCCGCAGGCCGTGTGGAACTGGCTGCGGCTGACGCGGTAGCGGTGCCCCCGGCGCGCGAAGGCGCGCCGCTGCGGGAGGAAGAGGTAACGGAACGCCTGGAGGGCGGACGTCCCCGGCCGCCGGAAATCACCTACCTCTGGCGAATCCAATCCAACAGGTTCGCCCGCAACACCCAGTAGGCAGTGGTGTAGTTCTTGCGGCAGAGATAGCGAACGACCTTGGGCCGCGCGAACAGGGCCGACCGCACCTGGCGCGGATGGAACAGCATGCACGCCGCCCACACGCGGAAAAGCACCCACGTACGCAAACGGTGGTCGCCCAGCAGCACGTTGCCCTTTCCGAAACGCGGGTACTGGGAAGGGTCGCCGCGCTTGTCCCACGAGTACCAGTAATCGGACCCCGGGCGCGGCTCAAGAATGCTCAGGCTCCACATGTCGGCAGTCCGGACCTGGTAGCGAAACGTGCGCAGCGACTCCCGGACCGTTTCGCCGGGAAACCCGATAATGCCCTTGTTCTGCACCAGGATCCCCTGGCTTCGCAGCCGCCGGCACGTACCCGTGTTGTCCTCGATACGGAACGGCTTGTGATACGCCTCCAGAATCCTCGGGTTCGCCGACTCAATGCTGACGTTCACCGCAACGCACCCGCTCCGCTTCATCAGGGCGATCGTATCCTCACTCCGTATGGAGCGGCACCCGATCCCCGTGGACCAAGGGATCCCGATGCCTTCCGCAATCAGCAGCTCGCAGATCCTCCGTACGCGGCCCTCATCGATGGCGAAGTCGTCGTCCTCCATGGACATGAACTCCACGCCGTGCCGTTTGGCGATCCGGAACTCGGCCAGGACACGCTCGGGCGACTTCGCCCGGAACCCCTTCTGCCACATGCGCGGAGCGCTGCAGAAGGCGCAGTGAAACACGCAGCCGCGCGAAGTGAGCATGTGCAAGTACCGCAGACCGGACAGGGCGAAGTACGGCTCCAGATCGAATTGCGAGAAGTCGTTCAGCGGCAGGGAGTCCAGGTCCCCGATCGGCGGGTAGGGCGGGTTCCGGATCAGGCGCCCGTCCCGCATGACGACCGTTCCCGCAATGCTGCCGTACTCCTCCTTCCCCAATACACGTTCCAGGAACTCGCGCCAACTCCGTTCCGCTTCCCCGTAGAACACGACATCGTACTCGTTCTGTAGAAGGTCTTCGGGCACAAACGTGGCGTGGCTCCCCCCGCCCACCACGATCGTGTCGGGGTAGCGTTGCTTGATGCACCGGGCGTACTCCATCCAGTACTGGGCGGAACTGGTGAAACTGCACGACACGCCCACGATGTCGTACCGCTGCCGGAGCATGCGCCGCTCCGCCCGGGCGTGGGACACACAGGTGAAATCCTCCAGTTCCACCTCGAACCCCAACTGCTGCGCGATGAGAAAGAGATTCATCAGCCCCATGGGCGGCGAAGCTTCAAACCGCGTGTCCGAGGAAGGCGAAACGAGAAGGATCTTCATGGAGGCCCCTATGTTACGCCGCGGTCTGCGCGCGGTCAAACGCCCGTGGGAAAGGGTTTCAGGTTTCGGGTGTCAGGTGTCAGCCCGGCCTCGTGATGTCGCAAGCTCCATCCGGTTTTTCCGGAGACTGAAGATCCAACAGCCAAGAGTCCCACTATCCAGTGAGGGAGTCACAAGACAGTTCGCACGAACCCCCTTTAGCGGGCGGCCGAACTGCCGTATACTCCTCCACATGAAGGTCCTCTTCGTCTACCGGTTCGAACACATCGAAGCCCTCGGCATCATGCAGCTCTCCAGCATGCTCAAGCTGCACGGTCATGACGTGGACTTCATTGACCTGAAGTTCGAGCGCGACGTGCCGCGCGCCGTCCGGGAGATCGGGCCCGATATCCTGGCGTACTCGGTCACGACAGGGATGCACCGCCTGTACGAGAAGCTGAACCGGGAGCTGAAGAGCGAGTTCGACGTCTTCTCGGTCTTCGGCGGCCCCCACTGCACCTACTTCCCGGAATTCATCGAATCGAACGGCGTAGATGCAATCTGCGTCGGGGAAGGCGAACACGCCTTGCCCGAGCTGGTCGACGCGCTGCAGGAAGGCGCCGACGTCACATCGATTCCCAACATCTGGGTGAAAGCGGGGAACACCGTTCACCGCAACGACGTTCGGCCACTGCTCGAAGACCTGGATTCCCTGCCGTTCCCCGACCGGGAGTTGTGCTGCAAGTATAACCACTACCGCCGCATGCACACACGCTACCTGCTCACGGGTCGCGGCTGCCCGTTCGTGTGCACCTTCTGCTACAACCCTGCCTTCAACCGGCTTTACCGGGGCAAGGGCAAGATCGTCCGCCGCCGCAGCGTAGGCAACGTGATCGAGGAGCTGCGCCGTATCCGCGATCGCTTCAACACGGAGCGGTTCTGCTTCCATGACGATACGTTCTCGCGCGACCGGAGATGGGTCCTGGACTTCTGCGAAGCGTACGGCCGGGAGATCGGGGTGCCGTTCGACGTAAGCGTCCGGGCCAACGTGCTCTCCGAAGAGCTCGTGATCGCACTGAAGAGGGCCGGCTGTACCGTTGCGGCCTACTCCGTCGAGAGCGGCAATGAGCGGATTCGCCAGACGATTCTGAAGAAGAAGGTGGAGACGGAAGACCTGGTCAAGGCGGGTCGGATGATCCGCGCGCACGGGCTGAAGCTGACGCTGCAGAACATGCTCGGTCTTCCCGACGAGACCCTGGAGATGGCCTACGAGACGTTGCGGCTCAACATCCGGATCCGGCCGTCCTACGGCTGGGCCTCGATCTACCGGCCCTTCCCCCGGACAGAGGCCTACGAATACTCGAAGCGGAAGGGATACCTCCGCGAGGAATCCGAACTGCCCGCCCGCTACTTCGCGGGACATTCATTGAACACGAAAGACAGCGCCAGGATCGAGCGGCTTCACCACCTGTTCTCCGTCGGCGTACAGTGGCCGTTTCTCGTGCCGCTCATTCGATTGCTGGTCCACCTGCCGCTGACGGAATTGTACCGGATGGTCTGGCTCGTCCACAAGGCGCACTACTACCTCTTCCGCGCCCGCCAGATGCGGCCGTACGAGCTGTTCATCCGGGAACGGCGGTCGAATAGACGGGAGGGCGCCTGTTCTCTTCGCAGTCGAAGCTCGTAGCGGAGTTCGTTGGAATTCCGATCTCTGGCGACCGACGCGACACCCGCCTCTACACCCCCCACTCACGGATCGCTGCAAGGACTTTCTCAGGCGTCAAGCGCGCCATGCACGGGTCCCCGCGCGCACAGTCGCTTTTCAGGCAGGGAATGCAGTCCCAGTCAAGATCCGGCGTGAGCGTGCGCAGGCGCTCGTGCGGTGACTGGTCGGTTGCGGGCGTCGGACCGAACAGGCCAAGGACCTTCTTGCCGAGGGCAATCCCCAGGTAGAGCCCGAGCGAATCGTTCGTGATCAGCATTCTGCACGTGTTGATCCAGTCCATGTAGCCGCGAAGATCCTCGAGGTGCTGCTGGTAGGTGACCGTGTATTCTCCCTTCACCAGCTCCGCCAGCTCGTCCCAGTGTTCGCGCGGCCAGGCTTTCAGCGGGATCAGACGGCCCACGTGCATGTTGAAGCCCAGATCGTACTCGACCTCCGTCTTGGGTTTGTGGCCCAGGATGTAGCTCTCGCCGTGCCATTCCTTGCCGAGCATCGAATAGAGCACTTCCGCCCAACACGTGCCCTCCAGTTCCTTCACGTCCTCACGCGTCGCCACAGCCAGCGCATCGTGCGCGCGGTCAAAGGCCTGCGCCGTCCCGGTCTCCTTGTCGAACCGGAACCCGGAGTGCGCCCATGCATCGATCTGCCCGACCATGGCACAGACCCCGGGGATCTTCTCCAGGTTGATGACGCGGTCGAAGCGCTCCTCTTCAAGCTGCAGGACACTGAGCAGATCGAACGGCAGGATACGCTGGATGTACGGGTTGCCTTCCAGGAGGGGAATGGCGGCCCGGTCGGTCAGCCATGTAACGTGATCGTCTTTGAAGAGATGAAGCAGGACAGTCGAGCGGAAGACATCGCCCAGGCTGCAAGTCTGCCGAATGTCGGGGATCAGCGTCTCGCTGTATCCGAGCTTGATGATCAGGATCTTCTGCGCAGCACGGTTGTCCGTCGAAGGCATCGCCTCTCCTTCCATGTCTGGAACAGCAGGCGAATCTTACGAAAACGGCCGGCCGAATTCAATGTGGGTCTTCCGGGGGCGTTCGGCGCTGTCAAACCCAACGATACCGGTCCC
>Ga0272441_10014686_pt1 | contig 11054 bp, 16 predicted proteins | sample SSMProp6N_FD_193582 | JGI IMG/M metagenome (GOLD analysis project Ga0272441, IMG submission 193582) | Marine sediment archaeal communities from Little Sippewissett salt marsh, Falmouth, MA, United States - SSM-Prop-6N | ecosystem: Environmental > Aquatic > Marine > Wetlands > Sediment ...
TAAATTAGATAATTTTATTCACGTGGGGAATCCAATAAGAAAGGGATTATTAGAAAAAGATAATGAAAAAGCAGTAAAATATTTTGAGCTACAAAATGATAGACCAATTATTTTTATTGTTGGTGGCTCACAGGGAGCAGAAAGAATCAATGATCTTGTATTACAAGCATTGCCTCAATTATTAGAAAAATATGAAATTATCCATCAATGTGGCAAGAAAAAGGTAAATGAAGTAAATGCTACTGCCCAAGTTTTAGTCAAGAATAATAAATTGCTAAAATATTATCATGCTTATCCATATTTCAATGAAGAGAAGCTTGCCTTGGCAATGAATATTTCTCATTTAATTATTAGTAGGGCAGGGGGGGGATTCATATTTGAAATAGCTGCTGTCGGAAAAGCAAGTATATTAATCCCATTGCCAGAGTCAGCTCAAAATCATCAAGCTAAAAATGCTTATGAATATTCTAAAACAGGAGCTACTGTTGTGATGGAACCTAAGAATCCAACACCTGGACTATTATTACAAAATATTAATAAAATATTCTCAAACCCTTCTTCATTGGCAAAGATGGAACAAGGCGCCTTAGATTTCGCCATACTTAATTCTGCGGAAAGAATTGCGTTGGAGATCATTAAAAACACTTAAGTCTGAGAAGGGGGTCGCAGTCTTTAACAAAGAACTTTTTTTAATTTTTCGTTGAAAAACTATAAAATCTATTATAATATACTCTAATGGAAGCAAAAACCATAAAACCTGTAAGAGTAAGAATTGCCCCATCTCCAACAGGAACTTTGCATATAGGTACAGCACGTGCTGCACTTTTTAATTACTTATATGCTAAAAGCAAAGATGGAAAGTTTATTCTGAGAATAGAAGATACGGATTTAGAAAGAAGTTCTAAAGAATTTGAACAAGATATCATTGATTCCTTAAAATGGTTAAAAATATCTTGGGATGAAGGTCCTAATCCTGAAAATCCAGAAGAATATATTGGAGATTATGGTCCATACAGGCAAAGTCAAAGAAAATCTTATTCTAAATATATTCAACAATTATTAGATGAAAAAAAAGCATATCATTGTTTTTGTACGAAAGAAGAACTAGAAGCCCAAAAACAATATCAAATGAGCGCTGGTTTACCACCACACTATACTGGTAAATGTTGCAATTTATCTGAGGAAGAAGTTAATAAGAATTTAAAAGAAGGTAAGCCCTCTATTATTAGATTTAGGGTTCCTCATAAAAAATTAAAATTTAATGATTTATTAAAAGGAAAGATAGAATTTGACACTAGCTTATTAGGAGACATTACAATTGCTAAAGATATAAATACGCCACTATATAATTTTGCTGTTGTTATAGATGATTATGAAATGAAAATCTCGCATGTCTTAAGGGGAGAAGACCATATATCAAATACACCAAAACAAATTTTACTATTCGAAGCATTAGGGTTAGACATTCCTGAATATGGTCATTTTCCATTAATTCTAGGTCCTGACAAATCTAAGTTAAGCAAAAGACATGGTTCTGTTTCTGTAACCGAGTATAGGGAGAAGGGGTATTTGTCTGAAACCATGATTAATTTTATGTCGTTGTTGGGCTGGAACCCTGGAACTGAAAAAGAAATATTTTCTCTATCAATGCTGGTTAACCATTTCAGTTTAGATAAATGTCAAAAATCTCCAGCAATGTTTAACCAAAAAAGACTAGATTGGTTAAATGGATTCTATATTAGACAAATGTCTATTAAGCGCTTAACTGAAAAATGTCTCCCATATTTAATAGAATCTAATTTAATCCAGCCAGTTCTAGAAACTAAACAACATTTAGTAGGGATTGGGCCTGCTGAATTACAAGAATCATACTTTATTAAACAAACCAATGAAAATATATCTATTGAAGATATAGAAGAAATGATTCTTTTATACCAAGAAAGATTAAAATATTTATCAGAAATACCCGAATTAATAGATTTTTTCTTTAAAAAAGAACTTAATTATACAAAAAATCTATTAATGTGGAAAAATATACCAGAAACCACAATAAAAGACCTTCTAGAAGCCCTAAAATTAGCTCTAGAAGAGGTTAAAATAGAAGAATGGTCTCTTGCTAATATAGACTCAAAAATCACCCAATTCATTGATATTAGAGGATTAGCTGAGGACAGGGGACAAATATTATGGCCGCTAAGAGTTGCGTTGACTGGAAAAAAATCTTCAGCACCCCCATATGATATTGCAACTGTTTTGGGGAAAGAAAAAACCTTAGATAGAATTAGCCAAGCGTGTAAAAAAATATGAAAATGATACTTTTACATTGCAAGAATTACAGAGCTGAAATTACAAAATTAGCTAACAGACCTAAAAATATACAACCAGAAGAGATAAAGAAGAGGGGACAATCTTGTCAAAATTGTATTGTGGCTCTTATCACTGTTCAAGATAGAGATTCTGACTCTAAAATAGTTGAAGCAGCAAGTGAGATTATAAAAATCAAAGAAGAGGTAAGTGCTGAAAAAATTGTTTTATTGCCATTTGCACATCTATCTAATAAGCTAGCAGACTCGAAACGGGGGATAGAGTTAATATCAAAGCTATACGATGAAATAATTAAAAAGACAGATGTCATTAAAGGACACTTTGGGTCACATAAAGAATTATTATTAGATTTATATGGTCATCCGGGGAATGCAAGATTCAGAGAATTTTAAAGATATGAAAAGGGGAGTAGCAATAATTCTATTACTAATAATTCCATTAAATATCTTCGCTCAGATAGATTTTGATGAATTTTCTGATGATTTGTCTGAAACGGGTAAGGGTGCATGGCAAAGATTAAAAGACAAGATAGGGGATATGAACTATATCGGAGAAGTGTTCTCCAATATAACCGACGCTATAAATACTTGGTGGTCTGAACAAGCCAAGCCATGGATAGAAAATACTTTTCACAATATAATAACCTTCTTTAATAAAAAGATTATTATTGAATAATCCGCTTGACAGCCCTATTTTAGGGTATTAATATATATGTAGTTAGTCGCATAATGCACCTTAATCGAAATTAGAGAATATAAGATATGCAAAACTCCACAAAACCCATAATAAACCATGAAACAGACTTTTTAGATTGGATTGATATAGAAAAAGGTTTATCACATAAATCTCAAGAAAATTATTCTAGATTCTTAAGAAGATTTTTTGAGTGGTTAAAATATAGTAAGCTCACTAATCTGAAACCACACGAGCTAACTCCAGAACATATTTTTAAATATAAGACATATTTGTCACGTAATTACACTACTAAGAACAGTCAACCATTAAAGCGCAATACTCAGAACTATTATTTGATAGCTGTGAGGTCGTTATTAACTTATTTCGCAGATAAAGATATCATTTCCCTACCACCTGAGAAAATAAAATTAGCCAAACAGTCTAATGAACGTAAGGTCAATTTTTTAAGCTTAGAGCAAATAGAGCGCCTATTAAATGTAATCAACACTAAAACAATCACTGGCTTACGCGATAGAGCTATTTTAGAAACACTTTTTTCTACTGGTTTGAGAGTCGCTGAATTATGCTCTTTGACTCGTGACCAAATTAAAATTGATAATAATACAAAAGTATTGGAAGTTTCTATTATTGGTAAAGGCGGTCATCCAAGAACAGTGTTTATATCTCCAAGAGCTATTGTATGGCTCAAAAAATACCTAATTACACGTCAAGATAAACAAAAAGCTCTTTTTATTGGCTATAAGGGGCAAAAACCCGGGAATTGCCTTACAACACGCTCTATTGAACGTTTAGTTAAAAAATACGTCATAATGGCTGGTTTACCAATCACAACAACTCCACATACCTTAAGACATAGCTTTGCTACTGATTTGCTAATTAAGGGTGTTGATTTAAGGGTTGTCCAAGAATTCCTTGGCCATAGAAACATTAGCACTACTCAAATATATACCCATGTTACTCGTCCTCACTTAAAAGAAATACATCAAAAATATCATGGAAATCAATAACCTCCTACTCTAATGTATGGAGGTCATTTTAAATGTCGCATAATATATTAATAGACATCTGGTATCATTATTTCAGAACACTCTTCTTCATTTTCGGGTAATGAGCAATACTCTGTACATTCCTCGAGGGTTGTACAGCCACCAGGACCTGTCACTTCAGGCACTGCTTGTTCATCCTCTCCCACTTCCTCTAACGCATCCTGTAAGCTTTTAATCTCATCCTCCAACAAGCTTCCCTCTCGCTCTACATTTCTAGGAAATAATTTATAGGACAAAACCATAATCAAAATTATGACTATTGCGCCTATTAACATTTTATTTTTCTCCGTCATTTAATCTCTAATAGTTCTACCTCAAATATTAAATCTTCATTAGGGCCGATTACATCCCCTGCCCCGTTCTCTCCATACGCCAAATCACTAGGGATATATAATTTACGCTTTTCCCCCACTTTCATTCCTAATAATCCTTGTTCCCATCCCTGGATAACCATTCCTTGTCCCAAGGTTAATTCAAATGAAGTCCCTCTATCATAACTTGAATCAAACTGCTCTCCATTAGTTAATGTTCCCTTATAATGCACTGATAAAGTATCCCCAGTTTTAGCACCTTCACCCGTACCCTCCACTAATGTTTCGATTTTAAGTTCGTTTTCCATAATTGGTTCTGTTTTATTTAATAATTTATTTGCGAAAAAAAATATTAAAACCAATACAATGATTAATATTATTATTTGTAAATATTTCATGTGTTTAACAAAAATATATTATATGCCAATATTGTAGCAAATCCTACCCAAATAGCATAGGGATATAATAGCATTGAGGCCAATCTAGACGTTGGTCTTATTAATATTATTAAACATATTGTTGTAATTTCTAATATTATCATTTCTAAAATAGAAGCTCCGACTAAATGAAATCCAAAGAATAAATAACTCCACGACGTATTTAATATCAAATTGATAATAAATAAAATCAATACAAAATAGAACTTTTTATTCCTGAAAGCTCTGTCATAATAAATTCCTATTGATAATATTAGTAATATGAAGATTATTGTCCAAGCAATACTAATAATACTCCCATCTGGCGTCCATTGAGGAAGTTTTATTCCATCATACCAATCTAGGTTTTGAGTAGTGATATTAGAGCCCAAAAATGCTCCAATAAATACTATAATGGCAATTATGAGATAATGATATTTCATTTATATATTGTAATATAAAACAAAAAAGTTTTCTAGGGAAAAACTTTTGTAAAAATAATATTAATATTCTAACTTAAGGTTTAGTCTTTCGGCCAATATATGAATCCATTTATCGTGCCTATCTACTTTGTTACCCAATGCGACAACTTCTTGGCGATATTCGTCACCTTGCTTCATATAAGCATCGACAGCATCAACCAACTTATTAACTTCTACCTTAGTTGCCATTATTTCTCTATTTTTTTTGATTTCTGCTAAATTATCTAAAACTCTTACTTGAAGATTGCTAATATCTTCTTCAATCTTAGAAAATTTTTTATCCAAATATTTAATTAATTCACTATAATCTTCATCCATACTTCTATTATATATTAATAATACCCTCTGTCAAATCTCTTGCGATTTCAACCAACTCCCATATTCACATTCCTTTGAATGGTTCAGTGGAGCTTCTTTTTTTAAAAAAGAAACAACTTCTTTAAATAATCTGGTAATATAACTCGGATCAGTATCTATAATCTTAATTTCTTTTTTAAAAGGTAATTTATCTTCAAATGAATTATCTTTATCTATCAAATAAAATGCCATTATCCCCTTTCTTGGCGTAGAATATCCATTCTTTTCCAAAAGATAAGTATATAAGTCCATTTGTAGCTGGAATCTATCTGTGGATGTATTCTTCCCTATTGTTTTATAATCAAATGGAGCTAGCTTTCCGTCTCCGAAATCAATAATATCATCTATTAGTCCATACAATTGAGCTCCATAATCTGAATAACTCAATCCTTTAGTCCTCCATTTATTCAATAAGGTTTGATTTTCAAATAACTTGCCCGGGATATTGTTAGCTTTTAATAAAGGATGCTGTTTTTTCTTTTTTCTATAAAAATCAAATTCTTGTTTTAATACTTCGTCAACTTCTAAGTTTAACTGATAAGGAAATTGCCCTGGTCTTTTAATGTTTTCATTTTTTAATTGCCAAAAACATTTTGGGCATTCAAAGTATAGATCTAATGATTTAGGAGATATTTTAATCATTTTTTCTTCAACTTATACGTCGTCTCTGCAGCTACTTTTCTATACCTACAATAATCACAATCCTTAGCCATCTCTGGTATGTCCTTTTGCTCTAAACATTTATGTAAATCTAATATAGCTGGCTCTACCCAATCATCATTACCTACATATGGAATTACGTCTACTTCAAATTCTATTTTTTTATCAAAGGCCTCGGTGTCTGTAATTCCATTGCAATATACAAAATACCCAGTATCTGATACTTCAAAATCATTTCTTCGTAAAAGCCACTGATAAACTTCCATTTGCCTTTTATATGATATTTGCCACGGAGCATCTATATTAACTTTTCCGTCTTTAGAAGTGGCCTTATAATCTACAACATGTAATTCCCCCGCTGGATTAATCCAAATATCATCTACAGCGCCCATTATTGTCAAACCAGTAGGTTTATGTAAATATGTAACTCCCTTAAAAGTATCTCTCCAAATATCTATGTCTTCATGCTCAAAAGGAATAGCATCTACTCCATATTCTTCCATCAAAGGATGTTTAGATTTCTTAGCTCTGTGAAAATCAAACTCTTTTTTAAGCAATTTATCCACTGCTGAGTTTAAATTAAATGGATATCCGGGCGGTCTAGAGATACCTAATTTTCTATCCATATAAAAACATCTTGGGCATTCCAGAAAAAGATCTATTTTAGATCTACTTATTCGAAATGGCTTCCCTGATTTATATAAATTAGTTGTTCTTTGAGGATTATAATATTGAGACATATTAACAAGTTAGATGAAATAATCCTACAACTCTCTCCTGCTCCCATTCAGCGAGATGAGATCTCTTGATTTTATCATTAAAGACCTCTACGGCTTTAGGAGTATTTTCTTTAATTAATTTTATATCAGATTGTTTACAATAATTTTCTACTTCTTTCTTTACTTCCACCATTCCATTTTCACCCAAACCAATAATTAAAATTGTTGGCTTTTTCTTTACTGCTGATGTAATGTCTTTTAATTCAACAACGTGATGATCGTCTCTAAACCAATCATCAACTTCATCGTTCCAATCAACAATAACATCATATTTATAGTCTTTATTATTAATCGTTATTAAATTGAATTCATATTTGTTGATCATATTGACTTTTTATAATATAATTTAAACACTGGAGGTGGGAACCATGAGTCCAGGAGAAACAATCGTAGCTGTGATTTTCGGAATCCTGCTTATTGGTGCGATAATCGCAATGATTACGATAACGATCATCGACGATATCCGGGAACTTCGAGAGAATGATCAATCTCCCATCATCACGGGCTCCACGAGACTCACGACGAGACTGGGATCAACCCCAGTCTCTTTTCTTCAAAACGCTTTTTCAACGAACTTCTTTATCTTTTCCACTGAGTCTAATTGATTAAATTCTTTTAAATTAACCCATTTAAAATCTGAATGTTCATAGCTTAATTTAATGTTCGAATCATCAGTTTCTGTTTTATAAGCTATTGTCACCCAATAATATTCCGTCTCTGGTATAATCCTAGAATGAACTTCATATGGTTTTAAATCTTTGACCTCTAATCCTACTTCCTCTCTAATCTCTCTCTTTATAGATTCATATAAATTTTCTCCATAATCTACATCTCCACCAGGTAAATCCCATTTATTTGGATTTGATGGAGCTGTTTCCCCCCTTTTAATTATTAAGAATTTGTCTTTGTGAAATATAATTGCTTTCTGGCTTACGCCCATTTTATTCATATATCCATTTTAACATTTAATAGGGGTTTATACAAAATCAGACCCTCCTAGGTCTGATTTTGATAAATATCTTTATACATTATTCAACTATCTTAAACTTAAAATGTTGAGTATCAATTGGTTCTTCTTCCCATTCTCTCATATAGTCGAATATTAATTCTGTCATCCCAACCTTAACTGGATTGAATGTAAATATTTGTTTGCCTCCTGTCCCGACAATATCTTCTTCTGTTGAATCTGGGAAATATGTATCTGAAGCCAATGACAAATACTCATCGTCAAAATTAACTACCCAAACATAACCTGTTGTTGGATTAGAATCTAGTTCAATTATTATTTGGTCGTCAAAATTCTTGACTACATAACCCGTATCATCTTCTATTGATTTCTTGGGAATTAATAAATAAGCAACTATTAGAATAATCACTATAATTATTAATATTAAAATAGATTTTTTCATATTTTTTTCTTTTTAATATTTAATAAACCAATTAATAACATAACTAAACCGCCAGCAACCCATATCACGGTTTCCCATCCCACGTATAATAGAAAACCCAATACAATCCATATTATGCCTAGAATAATGTGAATATAAAAAGGAAACTTTTTCATATACTTTAATTTTGTTAGACTTTTAAAGTATTGTCAAGTAAGAGAAAACGGCGACTCCCCCTCCAGGGAGCCGCCGTCATGGCAATCTAGGGACCGCTGAAGTCCGAGCTGCGAATCTCGAAGCGCTCCTTATCGGAGTTTTCTTCTCGATCGAAGACCCAGAGTTCCAGCTGGACGTAGGATCCGACGGGAATCGGTACCACGAACTGAGGATTCCCCAGGAATTCCTCGTTCCGGAAACCGAGCATACCCCATGGCATGCCATCCACCGCGAAGTGGTGGATATCATCGTTCGGATCAGAAGTTCCAGTCGCATCCACAACCCAGAACTCGACGAGTCCTTCGGTTGCCAGAAGTAGCTTCGGATCAACCATCGGAATCTTCCTCAACCGAACATCGAGCACCGGGGCGTCGGGACTGACCGGTTCCTCTGGGATACCGAGGACAAGAGCATCGCCCTCTCTCCACATTTCGAACTCGTCCCAAGGGACGTCCGCCTCATCATCCAATTCGTCCGCCAGGAGAATCCTCGGACCGTATGGATCGCGCTCAACAACCCGATACGAACCCTCATAGACGTCCTGCCTCCACGAGACCTGGTTGGTCGCAGTCATATCGCTGGCAACCATGCTCAGCCCAACGATCACAGCAACCGCAAGAATCGGGAACAACCATTTCATGGCATTCCCTCCTTTCGAGCATTTCACTCATATATATTATATCATATCATTATAATATGTCAAATAGACTCTACCTACTTAATATAATAAAATAAAACAATGACAGACAAACAAATATTAAGAAAAGAAATTCAATTAAGCGAACGAGTGATTAAAAACAGAGACAAATCTAAATTACCTGCTTTTTCTTTTGGAGAAGAATATATCTTGAATAAAAAATCTTCTAATGCTTTAGAAGATTTAGTGAATTTTTCTCAAGATTGGATTAACAATCCTAAAAAATATCTAAACCTAGATAATTATCAATTACCTAAAACAACAAGAACTAAAAATAAAATATCTTTTCCAAGTATTTCTAATGAAAAAGATACAGCTAATTTCTATATCTCATTTCCTCCTAAGTTAAGAACCAATAAAGATACTTTGGCTATTTTATTGCCTCATTGGGGATTTAAATTAAATAAAGCTACAAGAGGCACTAATCTAATCAGATATTCACTAATTCCTGTTTCTACTGCTATTTATGCTCCTCAACATGGAAGTTTAGATATAGATAGCATGGAGGATCAATATGCCACCCTAGGACCAAATTTAGGACTAACTCTATCATATTTTATCCAAGATTTATTAAATTTAATATATTTTATAAGATACATTAGAAAAGAATTCAAAAATATTGGAATCATATCTTTTAGTTTAGGAAACACACGAGCACTTCCTTTAAGCATATTTACTAATGTTGACTTTCTAATAATGCATTTATTATCAGATAATTTTGCTAATTCTGTTTTAAATGGAACGATTACTACTGATATTGCCAAACTAATAAAAGAAAATATATCCAGCGAATCATTGAGTAGAATATGGACTCCAATGAATCCAGGAGCTTATGAAAAATATTTTGATCAATTACCTAAACATACTCGTCTAGTTCAAGGGTTATTTGATTTAACTTTAGGAATAGATAATTGCAAAGAAATATCTAAAAAACTAAAACCATATGCTCAAATAGAAGAAAATAAATTTGGACATTTAACTATTGCTGAACTAAAGAATTCTTTTCCTATGATGAAAAGAAATGCCGAGTTCGTAAAAGAAACATATATAAGACAGCGATAATTATTTTGTTCTCGCTTATATATTCTTGCGGGTGTTGGACGCTATTCGGACCTCTTACATATAGTGAAACGCAATACGGAATGGTCCATCTTAGCATCCGTGCTGCGTTTTTACCCAAATCTCTTGACATTTAATAAAAGAATAAAATAAAAAACGAAAGAAAAACGCGCTGAATTTCAGGGGCTCAGCGCAAACCCTCAGCGATTGTACGAGCAAGTATCACATTGTACTTTCTCGCTCGTAAATCCCAATAATCCTCCACAGTTAGGGCACCTTTCAATGCCCCACTCCTTATCCGTGCATTGGAAACAAGCAGCCCTTATTCTCTTGCCGAACCACCGCCACCTCCTAGAAACCTTCAAGGGTTTCTTACAGATGGCACACACTAGTCTAGGCATCGAGATCACCTCCATTAAATTGTAATATTTATATATCGATGAGTCAATATCTACATATTGAATTCGAACCTAAAATCCCCGACAACCACGGGGATTAAGGTAATTTTTGCGGGAATGGAACTCGAACCCCTATCTTTCTTTGGGAAAATAGTACTTCTGCCTTCCTATTTCTTTAGGAAAATGCTCTTGATCTTTAGCAGACTTATTTTTATGGGCATATT
>Ga0272441_10014687_pt1 | contig 11053 bp, 13 predicted proteins | sample SSMProp6N_FD_193582 | JGI IMG/M metagenome (GOLD analysis project Ga0272441, IMG submission 193582) | Marine sediment archaeal communities from Little Sippewissett salt marsh, Falmouth, MA, United States - SSM-Prop-6N | ecosystem: Environmental > Aquatic > Marine > Wetlands > Sediment ...
TTACAGATAAAGAGGAACTGGCCAAAATTTTATACTTTTAATTTCCTCAATTTATGGTATAAATAGGGGTTGTTGATTGATTCCCCATTCCCCAAATTTGATTAAATACAATGTCTACAGATATAGCTACCCCAATGCTAAGGCAATATCAGAAGATCAAGTCCCAACACAGGGACTGCATCCTCTTTTTCCGTTTAGGTGACTTTTATGAAATGTTCTTTGAAGATGCCAGGATTGCATCCCATATCCTTGATTTGGTTTTGACCTCACGCGGGAAAGGCACCCATGCCACTCCTATGTGTGGCATCCCCTTTCATGCCGCCGAAAATTATATTGCCCGCCTTATTAAAGCCGGAAAAAAGGTTGCTATTTGCGAGCAGGTCGAAGACCCGGCAAGTGCCAAGGGAATTGTCAAGCGAGATGTTATCCGCATTATCAGCTCAGGCACCTATTTGGATGAAAATTCCAACGACGCCAGATATCTTCTTTGCATCAGCCCAGAAAAAAAATCTTTTGGAATCGCTTTTATTGATCCTACAACCGGAACCATTCAAACCAGCCAAAGTCACAATCCCCATCGCGCCGTTGAAATCATGTCGCTTCTTCCTATTCAGGAATGCATTTACCCTCAAGGCGAAGAAACAAAAATCAAAATGCTTTTTAAGCATCCCCTTTTGAAAGCAAAAGATATTATTTTAAGTCCGCACGAAGATTGGTGCTTTAACTCCGATATTGCAAAAAAGACACTTTGTACGCATTTTTCTGTCCACAGCCTTGCAGGCTTTGGGATTGAAGGCATGCCGTCTTCGATTTCGAGCGCCGGCGCCCTTCTGGAATATCTCAAACAGATGAACAAGCAACCGCTTCGCCATATCGATAAGATTTCCTTATATTCCGATAACGACTATGTGTTCATCTCGCCTGCAGCCTCCTATGGCCTAGAGCTTCAAACGCTTTTTAAAACCATCAATCATACGTTAACTTCCATGGGAAAACGCAATTTGCATTACTGGCTGTATCATCCCCTTAAAACCCCGGCCGCCATCCTGCAAAGGCAAGCTGCCGTCACGTTATTAAAAAAATATCCGGAAATTCAACAAAAATTAAAAGTTCTCCTTCATCCCTTCCCCGATATAGAAAAGAGCATTTCCAAATTATCCTGCGGCTATATGCATGCCAAAGACCTATTGGCCATCAGAAACAGCCTGAGTATTTTGCCTGAACTGACAAAGGTCATCGGCCCTTTGTCCGAGAAAAACCGCCTTTTTTCCGTCGAAGATATTCCCGCTTTACGGGAATTGCTGGAGCGAACAATCAACCCGGATATGCCCATTACAAAACCCGAAGGAAAGATTATTCAAAAGGGTTACGACAGAGATCTTGATTCCTTACGCGACATTCAGGAAAATGGCCGGGAATGGCTCAAAAATTTTCAATTGCAGGAGATCAAACGCACGGGAATCAATTCGCTGAAGGTCGGGTACAACAAAGTCTTCGGTTATTATATCGAAGTCACGAAGGCCAATTTAAAATCCGTTCCCGAAAATTTCATCCGCAAACAAACCCTCGTCAACGGAGAAAGATTCATCACCCCGGAATTAAAAGAATATGAGGAGAAAATCTTAACCGCTCAGGAAAAAATTTTAAGGATCGAAAACGAGATCCTCCAAAAACTGCAAAAGGAAATTCTCGACCATTCGGTCGCGCTGCACGAATATGCCCGTTCGATTGCCGTTATCGATTGCTTCTATTCGCTTTGTCTTCTGGCGCAGAAAAACAATTTTGTCGCCCCCAATATTTCAAATGATGCCATCCTTGACATCAAAGAAGGCCGCCATCCAGTTGTGGAGACCACGCTGGTTGAAAATTTTATTCCCAATGATACCTATCTTGATTGCGAAGAAAATCATTTGATCATATTGACCGGCCCCAATATGGCCGGGAAATCAACGTATATCCGGCAGATCGCCCTTTTGGTTATCCTGGCACAGATGGGAAGTTATATCCCTGCTCGGTCCGCACATATCGGGGTAGTGGATAAAGTATTTACGCGCATTGGAGCGCATGACGACATCACCAAAGGCCAAAGCACTTTTATGGTCGAAATGAACGAAATGGCCGATATCCTCAATAACCTGACCGACAAAAGCTTGATCATCCTGGATGAAATCGGCCGAGGCACTTCCACGTATGACGGATTGAGCCTGGCCTGGGCTCTTGCCGAGCACCTTCAAAAAAATAAAGCCCGGACCCTTTTTGCCACCCATTTTCATGAGTTGACGGCTTTGGCCGAAGAGCATTCCGGCGTTAAAAATTATAATGTTGCCGTCAAGGAATGGAAAGATGAAATTATTTTCCTGCATAAAATCGTTCCCGGAAGCACGGATGATTCTTACGGAATTTATGTCGCTCAATTGGCCGGGATCCCCAAAAATATTATTGCACGCTCCAAGAAGATTCTCGCACAACTGGAATTAAAGAATAACCTAAAAGAACGCATGGCCAAAGACAAAAACGCAGAGATGCAATTGTCTTTCTTCTCGGGAAACACAATAGACCCTGAAGTGGAGGAAGTTCTTGATATTATCAAGGAAATGGATTTAGACAATATAACGCCTCTTGAGGCCATCAATAAACTGCAACAACTCAAAGAAAGAATTGAGAAATAATATGAACGTACATATCCTGCCCCCAGAGATCGTGAGCAAAATCGCAGCCGGTGAGGTCATCGACCGCCCGGCGTCCGTTATCAAAGAATTGATAGAGAATGCATTGGATGCGAAAACCAACTCCATAGAACTGCGTTTAAGCCAAGCAGGAAAAACCTCCATCTTCATCAAAGATGGGGGACTCGGAATCGATGAGGAGGACATACAAAACATTTTTCAGCGTCACGCAACAAGTAAAATTGATTCCATGGAAGATCTGTTCAATATCCATTCTTTGGGATTTCGAGGAGAAGCTTTATACAGCATCGCCGCTGTCTCCGATGTCGTTCTGCGCAGCAAAACAAAGGAACAAGACTCAGGATGGGAAATCCATATGCGCGGCGGAGAAAAAATTGACCTGAAGCCCTGCAGTTTGACAGCCGGGACGGAAATCGAGGTCAAAGAACTTTTTTTCAATACCCCTGCGAGACGAAAATTTTTAAAATCAAACACGACCGAAATGAACCAGATCCTCAACACGTTCATCCCTTATGGCCTCCTGCACCCGAAGTGCCGTTTCCTGCTTTCGTCTCAAAACAAAACGATCCTGGACTTGACCCCCGCAGATAGCTTTAAGGAGCGTATTGCCGAAACCCTGAATTTAAAAGAAAAGCATCTCCTGGAAGCCCAACAATCTCTTGAAGACCCCAACATAAAAATTCATATGGTACTTGGAGACATCAACATCACACGTTCACGACGGGATATGCAGTTTATCTTTATCAATGGGCGGCCCGTACAAAATAAATCCATATCATTTCATATGAACAACGTTTACCGTCTTATCTTGCCTCAAAATACTTTTCCCTTCTTTGCTGCGTACCTCGAAATGCCTGCCCAGGACATTGACGTGAATATTCATCCTACAAAACGAGAAGTCAAAATAAAAGACGAACAACCCTTATGTGCCGTCTTAAGGCACATGACCGAGCATACCCTCATGCAGCAGGGGCAAGCCAAATCCGTCACAAGTCCGAGGACACAAGACACACAAGATGAAAAACAACTGGCTGTGGATATGGCTTTAAGACAAACAAGCACCCAGGAAGAGAATTTGGAGAGTTCTTCTTTTCCCGATAACTTTTTACCAACAACCGGTTCAAGACCGCCAACAGACCAGTATGCTTTGCCGCAGGAAAAATTCTTCTCTTTTGATGGAGAAGATCTCTTTTCGAAAAAACAAGACAACCTGCAGGGAAAATTGAAGGCAAGCCGCTTTTGCGGTTCTTTTTTGAATAAATTCCTGTTCTTTGAAGTGAACAGATCCCTTCTTGTCTTGGACCAGCATGCCGCCGCCGAACGCATCACCTTCGAGAAATTGATCGAGCAAATGAAAAAAGGACAGGTGGAGGTCCAAAATCTTCTGAGCCCTTATATTTTGAAGCTCTCCCCTCAAGATATCCTTGTTTGGGAAAAAGCGAAAGAAACGCTCGAAACCATCGGATTTGCAAGCACACTCTTTGACGAAGAGACGATTGCCGTCCACAGCTATCCTGTCCTCTTAAAAGACCCACAAAAAGCCGTTTATGATATTTTATCAGGAGAAGAGGTTGCCCGATGCGACCATCAAGAACTTGCCCGACGGGCCTGCCGCGCCTCTATCATGTCAGGAGACAGGCTTAACCAACAGCAGGCCGAATTCATCAAAGATGAGCTTCTTGCGTGCAAAGACCCGTTCACGTGCCCCCACGGAAGGCCCACGGTTGTGGAAATGACAGAAAGTTTTCTGGACAAACAATTTTTAAGGACGTAAAAGTTAGTAAATATTAGACTTTTTTCCTAACTCCGACCATCATATTATGAGCCTGAGTCGTATTTTTCATAAACCATTGGTATGTAAAGAAAAGGCACATGACCTTGCGAGCCATGTGCCAGATTTGTGCCAAGTAAAATTATAAATTTTCATTTTCTTACCAAGAGAGCGGCTTGTAAATCTTAGATTTTGGAATTTGATTTGGCAATTGAGAAATTTTGAGAATCCCTTTTCTAATTTGCCTAACAAAAGAAGCTCTCTTCAATAATTCTTTGGAAGGATGATTATAACGAGAAGGGTATTCGAAAGGAAACACAACTCCAAGCTCTTTGCTCTTATCTCTTTCCTTGGGTTTTAGAGCAATAATGAATTTTTTTACCTCCAAGATTTTCTATGAAAAACATAGTTTGTGCCCAACCTTCAGGCTAAAAACCTGCAGCACTATTGCTGTAACTACTTTAATTGGAAAGATTTAGGAGTTTGCAGATGAAACAAAGTGCCGGATCTTTGCCCATTTCAAAGTTAAAATAAATTAATTGCCCCGGACTAATCTTCTTCCACTTCATCCTGCATGATGGCGGCTTGATACAGGCCACAGACAGGACAAATATAGGTGTAGGTCACCAAACAATGGCAGGTCGCTCCCTTTTGGAAAGTGCGCTCTTTGGCATCAATAATAATAAAGGAGTCATATTCCGTTTTTTCTTCAAATTCATTATAAACAACGCGCTGCCCTTCCTCTGTAACATCTTCATAGGCACCACACGCATTGCACTGCATATCGTCAATGCGTTCGAAAAGATCGACTCCTTTAGCCTTGGCATCTTCGATCAGCGCCTTTAAGGCACTGATCAATTCTTGATATTGATCGTCTTTTGGAAAATACTTGCTGAGGTCTCTTTTTCCCATGCTCATTAAGGAATGCCTTTCTCGATCTTACAGTCCTATTCTATTCTCCGTAACATTTGATGTCAAAGAAAAAGCAAATTTTTAAAACCCCCCTTCCCAAAAAGATAAGATTGACTTTCCGATTCGCTTATATTAACATGCAAAAAATAAATAATATGTTTCTTCCAAAACCCTGCAATGATGAACACAAAACCCCATACTTTTAGGAACATCGGCATTCTTCTTTTTTCCCTTTTCTGACGACAATTCTGGCCGTATACTCAAAAATTGCAACGGGCCCTTATTGGCTGGGGGTTAACAGCGATCCTTCCTATCTTTATTTGATCAACTCTCTCTATCTAGCAGACGGACGCATCCCTTACTTCATCGACCATCCCGGAACACCTCATGGAAGCCAAAGAAAGTTCGAAGATTTTATGGGAGTGGAAGAATTGGACAAAGCCCAAAACGAAAGGCTTTATCAAATCAACAACTTTAGATGAAGCCCACATGTCTTACATTATCGCTCAACAAATGGAATTACAAAAAAATTATAAGGCAGCTTTTCTTTACGCTTAAAGGGCCAAACATTTCGGAAGGCCAGCCCTCGATCCTTATATCGACAAACTCAAGAACCTGATCCAGAAATGATAAAGGTGACGGACGTCACCTTTATAATCCTCTTAAAAATTCCGGTTTCAGCCATGCCTTTCCGCTTATGCCTGCCTCCAATTTTTTCAGAAGATCATTTTTATCTTTAGGAAATCGTCCCTCTAAAGCCAGATAATTGGATGCATGGTTAGAGCGAAAGATGGTTCCTGTAAGCTCAAGGCCTTTAATGATATCATGCGCCTCTTTAAGCAATTCCTTGGAATGCAATTCTTCAAAGGTTCCTTTTTGTGCATCCTCCCAAAGAGGTGTGCCCGGAATTAACATCAACGAAAGAAAAGATAAATATTTTGGCTGCATCTTATTCAACGCGGAGATGCTATCCCTGACATGCTGCAAAGAATATTTTTTCCCTCCTAGCCCTAAAAGAACAATAACGGAAGCCTTGATGCCAGCCTTTTTTGCTTTTAAAACCGCCTCTATCATCTCATTGACACCAGAACGTTTTTTGTGAAGATCCAGAATTTCCTGATTGCCGCTCTCCAATCCAATATAAATAAGCCTGAGTTTATGATCGTATAATTCCTGTAATTCTCGGGGTGTCCTTTGCGTAATATTGTAGCCGTTTGCATAGCTTGCAATACGGGAAAGAAACGGAAACGCGGAATTTAATTCACGCAAAATAGGAATAAGTCTTTCGTTGTTCACCACAAGAGCATCGCCATCCATCAAAAAAACACGCCGCAATAAAGGATTCCTCCTTTTTTCCTGGGCAATATCCGTTTCTATTTCCTCCTGAGGTTTAACGGCAAATACTTTATTTTGGTAAGCGCCACAAAAAGTGCAGTAATTGGAAGAACAACCTGTTGTGATCTGTAAAAGAAAACTTTCTGCCTCTGCGGGAGGTCGTATAGCAGGTTCAATAATAGGCATGAAATATTAACTCAACATTACAAGTAAAAATCAAATCCTAGTCAGCATCTTGACTAAAACAGCTTCTCACGCATTTCAAAAATTTATCAGAATCAAGTGGCTTGACAAAATACCCCACGACTCCTTCCATCTTAAAAATTTCTTCGAAACTTTCCTTGGCGGTCAGCATGATAACCGGAGGAATCATGTCGCCCTTGCGTGCTTTCATCTCACTTAAAAAAGTAAAACCATCCATGTTGGGCATTGTGATATCTAAAATAATAAGATCCGGATTCTCGCTATTGACTTTGTTTAAGCCAATGTCCCCATCTGAAGCGACAACGGTATCAAAACCATGGGATTTCAATAAAAAACTTACTAGGGTGTTGCTTGTAGGGTCATCATCGACAATAAGTATTTTTTTTGCCATCTCCCTATCCTTAACCTAAAAAATAAATCTCCGCTCATTTATGGGGAGAACTTGCCTGCTTTAATATCTGCAATAATATTGGTAACCGTGTTAAGAATAGACATCATCGTCCACTCATACTTGCTTGTAAGCATTCCTCCTGGTGCTACAAAAACAAGAGAAATAACAATAACAACCGTCACCAAAAGAATATAGTCAATAACTGTCTGTGCCCCATTCTTTTTATTAAAAAGCCATTTATTAGACATGGAAGTATCCTTTCAAAATAACGTTCCGGTTTTTTAAAAAAATTTTTCTATGAATCAAGAGAACCTTTATCCAAAGCAATTCTCATTTCACATAACAATTCTTCGGCATCAAATGGTTTTGCGATAGCCGTATGGTAATAATCCCCAACCTTAACCTTTGTGCGGTCATCGTCATCGACTTTATCAGACCGAAGACCCGTGAGAAAAATGATAGGGATATCTTTCAGCTTAGAATCCTTTTTGAGGGAAGCAGCAAGTTCAGAACCATAAATATCCGGAAGCATAATATCCATCAGAATCAAGTCCGGCAAAAATTCCTTTATGGCTTTGGCCGCTCCTGTTCCTTTGTCGGCCGTTTTAACCTGATAATCTCTCTCCTCTAATAACCTCTGTATAAACTGAAGAATCCTCTCATCATCATCGATAACAAAAATTTTCTTTTGATCCATCATTCCCCCTCTTTTTCTCTACCTGCCAAGGCTAAGGCGCTCTGCCAATATTTGCGGCAAATTGGCATCCATAATTTTTTTCTGAGCTGCTCGGATGTTATAATCACTGCGCTTAATCTCAACCAAGTTTGTATCCGTATCATAAACAGCACAGGATGCTCGGGGATCTCCGTCCCTTGGCTGCCCAACACTCCCAATATTAATAATATATTTCATATCTTGAGAAATTTCAAGTCGTTCAGAAACAGACCAATCAATAGTTTCTCCTGCCGTAAATATAATCGGTCGATGCGAATGCCCAATAAAACAAATCTGTTTTTCCATCAAAGAAAAATTAGGAAAGGCATCATCGATATCAATAATATATCCCCAATCCGCAGGAGCAATCAAATTAGCATGGACAATAGTTAAGTCCTCCTCTTTTTCAACCAACTTCATATCAGACAAAAAAGCAATATCCTCATCGTTAAGCTGTTTTTTTGTCCAATGAATAGCATCGACAGCATAATGGTTGTACCCTATGTCGCTTGTCTTGCCGCATGTGGCATAGTCATGATTGCCAGCAACACAAACACATCCCGTATCTTCGGCAAGCCGTTTAAGCAATTCAATACATTCTTTGGGATTAGCGCCATATCCAACCAAATCTCCGACAAAAATATATTTATCCACATTTTCTTCTTTGAGGACATCAAGAACAACCTTGAAAGCTTCTAAATTGCTATGAACGTCAGAAAACAAACCGTATCGCATAAAAATAAAATTCCTTTTTAAGAATTACCTTTTTTTAACTTTTTAATCTGCCTTTCCAGCTCTTTGATTCTTGTTGCATAACTTACTTCTTGTCTTGCAAATTCTTCCAATTCCTCGACTCTTTCGGTCAAGGCTTTATTTGTTGTCTGTAATCGTTTCATCAATCTTTTATTATCACGAGTCAGCTCAACCTTTTCAAGAGCCCGACGGATAACCATTTTGAGATCTTCAGGGTCAAAAGGTTTAATAATATAATCGTAAACGCTGCCTGCCCGTATGGCCTCAATAGAGGATTCTAAAGAAGGATTGGCCGTAATAATAACAACCGGCGTATCTTCTATTTTATCCTTAACTCTTTTCAGCAATTCGCTTCCGTGTATATCAGGAAGAACAAGGTCCAGCATAATCAAGGTATATTGTTCTTCATGAATCATCTTAATAGCCTCTTTACCTGTTGTCGCAATAATAACTTTATGGCCCATTTCCTTAAGTATATTCCAATACAACTTCGAAACTGTTTCATCATCGTCGACAGCCAAAATCTTTATTTCTTTTTTTATGTCCAATCCTTCTATATCCATTCTTTCCTCCTCTTGGGTCCTTTTTTAAAAAACGCCTATCCTTGCTTGCCCTCTATATTTTTAATAACATTCATCAATTCCTCTAAGCCATAAGGCTTGCTGATATAAGCGTCTGCCTTGATATCTGGTTCCTCTTTGGCCACTTCTTCTAGACCGGAGGCTGTTACAATGACAATGGGAATATCTTTTGTCTCTTCGTTTTCTTTGATCTTTTTGCAAAGCTCAAATCCGTGAATTCCCGGCAAAATCACATCTAGCAATATAATGTCCGGCTTTTCTTTTTGGGCTTTTTGGAATCCTTCTTCCCCATCGTAAGCCTTGATAACTTCGTAATCTTGGGATCCCAGCAAAGATTCATCCAGACGAACAATAGCGGGATTATCATCAATCACCAATACTTTTTTCTTGCTCATAAAAAATACCTCTTTTTATTTAGTTTCGTCAACGGAAGAAAAAAGCCTTAAAACATATCTTTGATTTCCTTTTGTCAACAACACCTCTCCTTTGGCAATGCTGGCTATCCGAAAACCCAGTATCATATCTCCCTCTTTTAATATTTGGTCGTTGATGACAACGACTGCATTATTTTCTTCCCACATAATACCTGTTAAGACAAGATCCGAATAAGACAGAGAGGGCCCGCCGGTCGGTTTGACAACAACCTTTTCAAAAGGATCCCGCACAAAATCGATATTCTCCTCTTCAACATCTAACCTGATATTTTCAATGAGCGCATCGACATCGAAGGAAGGATCTTCTTCTTTCTTGACCCCCTGGACTTGCTGAATGGCTTTTTCTACTTTTGAAGATACAATGGAAACTTTTGGCTTTTTATTTTTACCAAGCAAAAATTTCGAACCCCAAACCAAAAAGATAGCCACCATAATGATTCCGATTATTTTCTCTCTTCGTGACATTTTAATTTCCTCTATTACCTATAACAAGCTATTGCTCATCTGCCGCCAAGAATAATACATAAAGTGTAAGCCCTGCATCCAGTTGTGCTCCCAGAGATTCTTTTTTACTTATAGACAATTGCTGCGCTGCCATAGGGACAGACGATTTCTCAAGCAAGGAAAGAAATTCAACCAACTTTTCATAGCTGCTTTTAAACCCAAGTGCGATAGGAGCCATTTCATATTTTTGACTTGCGATGGATTCCAGGGGTTTTATAGAAGACATTTCCAAACCAGAACGCGTAGCCAACTTTTCGATTTCCAGAGTGGCAAAAGCAACATTCTTTGTCTGATCTATTTTGCTTTTTACCCTGTTCATCATTCCGCGAATAAACTGAAGCTTCTCAAGCTTCCTGTCTAACTGCTCCTCGTTTTTTTTCTTTTGTTGCCCTATGAGTTGTGAAGGAGACATTTCCACGACTTGTTTGTTATGTTTGATTTGATTGAGCAACTCCAAGGAATACCGAAGCTTAGGATAAAAACTCAATAAAAGACCAAAAAGGATAATGAGAAATGCAATAAAATATTCGATGATAAATATTTTCTTTATTCTATGATCCATCGTAAATAGTCCTCTTTATAATTGTAACTATCGTAATAGACACCGAATAATAAAAGCTGTTTCCCGGGACCCCTCCCCGCTTTTTTCCATGGACACCAACGTAACATTTTCAAAATACGCAAGTGCCTTTAACTCCAGCATAAATTCACTGATCAATCTTGTATTAAAAGACAACCCCTTCATCTGACAGATTTTTTTGTCATA